>WBZO01002656.1_pt1 | contig 22628 bp, 20 predicted proteins | sample 5204261 | NCBI WGS metagenome assembly WBZO01 (sample SAMN12412400, study PRJNA552823) | activated sludge metagenome | isolation source: activated sludge from anammox sidestream of wastewater treatment plant... | place: USA: North Carolina | collected 2017-09 | reverse complement strand
GTTCTGCTCGGGGTCGAGGACCTCGAGGAGCGCCGCCGCCGGATCGCCGCGGAAGTCGTGGCCGATCTTGTCGACCTCGTCGAGCATGAAGACCGGGTTGATCGTCCCGACCTTCTTCATGCCCTGGATGACCTGACCGGGCAGCGCGCCGACGTACGTACGGCGGTGGCCACGGATGGCCGCCTCGTCGTGGACGCCGCCGAGCGAGATGCGGTGGAACTTGCGGCCGAGCGAGCGCGCGATGCTCCGGCCCAAGCTCGTCTTACCCACGCCAGGGGGACCGATCAGGCAGAGGATCGGGCCCTTCTTGTCCTTCTTCAGCTTGCGGACGGCCAGGTACTCGAGGATGCGCTTCTTGACCTTCTCGAGGCCGTAGTGGTCCTCGTCGAGGACCTTGCGCACCGCCGAGATGTCGAGGTTGTCCGGCGTCGCCGTGTGCCAGGGCAGATCGAGGATCCAGTCGAGGTACGTGCGGACGACGGTGTACTCCGCCGAGCCGACCTGCATGTTGCGCAGGCGCTTGAGCTGCTTCTTCGCGACCTGCTCGGCCTCGTTCGGGAGCTGCGCCTTCGCGATGCGCTCCTCGATTCCGTCGAGATCGCCCTGATCGCCCTCGTCCTCGCCGAGCTCCTCCTTGATCGCCTTGAGCTGCTGGCGGAGGACGTACTCGCGCTGGTTCTTGCCCATCTCCTCCTTGATCTGGGAGTTGATGCGCTCGCGCATCTTCAGGATCTCGAGCTGGCGCGTGAGCAGGCGCAGCACCTTGCGGATGCGGTCCTTCGCGTCGATCGTCTCGAGCAGCTGCGCCTTCTCCTCGACGGGCGCGTCGAGGTTCGCGGCCACGAGGTCGGCCAGCGCGCCCGGCGCCTGGATGCTGTCGATGAGCGAGCCGGCCTCGCGCGGCAGCTCCGGCATCAGCTGGATGACCTGCTTGGCGATGTCGCGCAGGCTCATCGAGAGCGCCTCGGCCTCGTCGTCGTCGATGCCGGTCTCCTCGAGCTTCTTCACCTTCGCCTTGAGGTACGGTGCGGCCTGCGTGACGTCCTCGAGCTTGATGCGGGTGAGGCCCTGGAGGATGAGCGAGTAGTTGCCGCTCGAGTGCTTGAGCGCCTTGAGCACGCGCGCGGCGCAGCCCACCTGGTGGAGGTCCTCGGCGCCCGGATCGTCGGTGGCGGGGTCCTTCTGGGCGAAGATCGCGATCACCGGCGACGGGAAGTTGTCGACGTCTTCGACGAGCGCGACGCTCTTCTCCCGGCCGACGTCGAACGGCGCGACGGCCCCGGGGAACAGGACCGCGTTGCGGATCGGGAGTACGGGGAGCTCGTCCCCGAACTGCACCTGATCCTCGTCCTTCTCGCGCGAGGGGGCCTTTTTCTCGGTCATTGGTTCATCCTCTCCAGTTTCGTGCTTATCCCGAAGCACAAGCCGCTTCTAGCGATTTTTCGAAGCTAAACACGCGCGCCCGCATTGGGAACTGCCGCCATTCAGACAGAAGCGACGGAACGGTCCGGCTCGAGGGTGTGGATGCACAGGCCGGTGAGCACCTTCGGATAGAAGAACGTGCTCTTCTGGGGCATGACCTCGCCGGCCTCCGCCACCTCGCGGACCTGGGCGACCGGCGTCCCGTTCATGAGGAAGAGGACCTGGCCTTTCCCCGACTTGAGGTCGCGGAGCGCCGCCGCAGCATCCTGCGGGTACCAGATGTTCGTCTTCGCGGCCTGGGCCTCGGGGGTGATGCCGAGGACGGGCTCGAGGATCCCCATGTGAAGGAGGGCCACGTCCGTGCGGCGCAAGGGCTCGACGCGCTGGCCGAGGATCGGATGCTTACCGAGGTCGGCGTCCTCCTTCAACGTGAGCAGCGCCGCGCGCCCGTCGCCCGCGCATGCGACGAGAGCCTGGGAAGCGGCCTTGGCCAGCGCATCGGTATAGACCTCCGCCGAGGCGCCCGGCGGGAGCATCGCCACGTCGAAGAGCGACGACGCACCGCGCAAGAGCTCCTCGAAGTCGAACTTCGCGAGCGCGTGCACGTGGCGGTGGGTCGGGAAGACGACGAGGTTCGGATCGTCGCCGTTGGCGAAGAACTCGAGGAAGTACTGCGGCTCCGATCGCTCGGGGAGCGCGCCCGCCTCCTGCATGTACCGGAGCGCGGTCTCGTAGCGGTGGTGGCCGTCGGCGATGAGGAGCGACGACTTCGCCACGCCCGCCACGATCGTGCGGATGGCCTCGCGATCGGTGATCTTCGACAGCGCGTGCTTCACGCCGTCCGCCGTCTCGAAGCTCGCGAGCTCGGTCGCGACCGAGAGCGCCTGGTCGAGCGCGCGCTCGGGGTCGCGGTAGAGGAGGAAGCCGGGCGAAAAATTCGTCTTCGTGGCGCGGAACAGCTTGAGCCGGTCCTCCTTCGGGCCCGAGAGCGTGCGCTCGTGCGGGAGCACGATGCCCTTGTCGAGCGGGACGACGCGCACGAGGCCGAGGAAGCCGCGCCGGGTGATGGGCTTGCCGCCGCCAGGCGGCGCGAAGGTCTGGTCGTAGCGGTAGAACGCGGGCTCGTCGTCGCGGACGAGCACGCCCTCCTTGCGCCACGCCGCGAAGAGATCGGCCGCGTTCGCGTACTTCGCGTCGCCCTCCCCGTCCGGCAGGATCAGCTTCACGACGTTGTTCGGATGCCGCGACGCGAGCTCGGCGCGCTGATCCGGGGAGATGACGTCGTAGGGTGGCGCGACGACGCTCGCGAGCCCGCCGGACGCGGCGAGCTTGGTGAGGTCGTAACGGAGCGGCGTGAGCGGTGCGATCTCGGCCATGACGGCCGCGAAGTCTACTCAGAGAACGTCGTCGACCGCGAGGGTGATGTCCGGGAAATCCTTCGGCACGACACGTTCGCCGCGCTTGAACGGGACCACGCGCGTATAGACGCCGCGCACGATGTCCGTGTGCACCTCGACGATGCCGTCGATCAGGTTGACGACCCAGTACTCGGGCACCCCGCTCTCGGCGTAGAGCTTCGCCTTCGTGGTGCGGTCGTAGTCGAGCGACGAGTCGGCGACCTCGATGACGAGGAAGGCCTCCGTCGGATGATCGTCGCGGTACTCGCCGCGCGGCACGACGGCGACGTCAGGCTCGGGGAGGGACTGATCTCCGGCGACGAAGGGGAGCTGGATCCGCACCGAGGCGCGCGGCGACAGTGCGCGGACGAGCACCTCGGTCAACCGCTGCACCGTGGAGCTGTAGGGAGGTCCGATCGGCGGCATGCGGACGATGGAGCCGTAGACGAGCTCGACGCGCTCGTGCTCGAACATCCCGATCGCCGCCATCTTGGCGTACTCGGCGGGCGTCAGCGGACGCGTCAGCTCGGGAGGGAGCGCGGCGGCAGACGACACGCCGCCTAGTCTAGCGCGGATCGGCTGCGCGCGGGCGCGGTGCTAGGCTCACCGCATGACCGCCGCCGGGCGACCGAAGCTGTCGTACGCCGAGTACGTCGCTCGGGAGCGAGCGAGCGAGCTCCGCCACGAGTTCATCGACGGCGAGATCTTCGCGATGGCCGGGGGAACACCCGAGCATGCCGCGCTGATCGCAGCGGTGACCGGCGTCCTCTTCGGCCAGCTCCGCGGCGGGCCATGCCGCGCGTTCGTCACCGAGGTGCGCACGCGGATCCGCGCCGACGCGACCGGTCCCGACGTCGGCGCCTACCCGGACGTCGCCGTCGTCTGCGGTCCCGTCGCCCGCGACTCCGAAGATCCGATCTCCATCGTGAACCCCACGGTCATCATCGAGGTCCTCTCGAACTCGACGGAGGCCTACGACCGCCACGGCCAGTTCGACCACTATCGGCGGCTCGAGTCACTCCGCGAGTACGTCCTCGTCTCGCAGCACGAGCCACGGATCGAGCGGTTCGCGAGAGACGATGCGGGTTGGCCGTCGGGGATCGTCGCCGGCCGGGGCTCCGGCGTCGAGCTCGCGTCGGTCCGCGCACGCCTCGACGTCGACGAGGTGTTCCGCGGTCTCGTCGGCGAGGACGGGCGCGTGCGCGTCCCTTGACGGCCGATCACTTCACGCAGCGCGCGTAGGCCTGGTCCGTCTTCTTGAGCCGCACCATCGTGCCGCGCTCGAACTCGACGCCCCAGACCTCGTCGGTGTTCCCCGTCGGCGTGCTCGAGAAGTACGCCTTGTCGACGCCCGTATACGAGCCGAAGGCGAGTTGATCGATCGCCTTGGAGACCGTCTTCCCGAACTCGTACTCCTGGTGCGGATCCTCGTCGACGATCGTGAGGAGCTCCTTCACCGTCGGGAGGCGCCCGCTGAAGTTGCTGAGGCACGCGGTCTCGGCCGCGACGTACTGCCTTGTCTGGCGCGTCGCGAAGCGCTCCCACGTGAGCTTCGTGTAGTTGTCGTTGATCTCCGGCGTGTCCTTCACGAACGCCTCGTACTGCGCGAGGCGCGTCGGGTTGTCCGGCGTCGGCCCGCGCGGCGCGTCGGCGGCGACGGGCAGGGACACGAGCGCGAGGGCGGCGAACGCGAGCAGGCTTCGAACGCGCTTCATCACTTCCCCTTCACGCAGAGCGCCGTCGCGACGGCGGTGCCCGATTGCTGATCGACCTGACCGGTGTCGAAGTTCACGATCCAGTATCTCTGCGGCGTGGTGAGCGGGCGGACCTCCGACGAGGTCCACACCTTCACGTTCGGGACGGAGAACGTCCCCTGGTCGATGAACGGCGCGCCCTGACCGTACGAGAGGAGCGTGACGAGCTCGATGCGCTTCGGGAGCCGCCACGGACCGTTCGGCAGCTTGGCGCACTCGTTCCGCGCGTCGTCGAGCGTGAGGTTGCTGCCGCCTCCGCCGCCGACGAGCGCCTTGCGCCAGACGAGGCCGGTGACCTTGTCCTCGACCGCATCGACGACGGCCTGGTAGCCGAGCGGGTTCGGCGCGACGAGCCCCGCGTCGTCCTTGTAGTTCGGCATCCGGAACTCGGCCCACGAGGTGGGGCCGACGCCGGGCGGCGCATCCGGCGTCGCGTCGGCGCTGCCGTCCGGGACGGCCACGTCCGGCGCGTCGGGGCCGCCGTCGAAGGCGCACGGGAACGCGCCGCACTCGGTGCGCTTGTAGTCGTCGAGCCCGACGACCGCGTTGCACGCGACGGCGATCGGCACGAGCGCGGCGATGCTGGCCGCGAACAGCAGGCGGGGCCTAGAAGGTGCCATTCAGCCCTGCCCCGCCGAGGCCGATCACCGGCGTGACCGTCGGCTTGTTCGTCTGGCCCTGCGTGCTCTTGCCGCTGCTGACGAGCGACGAGACGATGCCGGCGCCGAGCGCGACGCCCGACACGACGAAGAACACCGTGCTCGCGGTGCCCGACGCCTTCGCGCTGTCGAGATCGTCCCAGTTCTCCCGCGCGCAGTTCTTCTGCGGGCACTTGTCCGACAGCTTGCCCTCGGCGGTGATCGCCATGATGCCGAACACGAGGCCGAGCGCGCCGGACACGCCCGCGACGCCGTAGCTCACGGTCGCGAACGTGTTCTTCTTCTTCTCCGGCGGCGGGTGGTACGGCTGGCCGGGGACGTTGCCGCCGGGCGGCGGCGCGACGTCGCCCTCCGGCGGCGGCTGCACCGCGAGCTCGATCTGGCGGGTCTCGCCTTCCTTCGTCTCGAGCGTCGCGCGCGTCTCGCCGCCCGTCCCGACGCGCGCGGTGACGACGTGCACGCCCGGGTTCACCGCGCGCGGCTCGGACAGGGCCGCGGCGGGCACCGCGACGCCGTCGACGGTCACCGTCGGCTCGCGCCCCGCGGGCACGCCCTTGATGTCGAGCCGGAGCGATCCGATCTTCGGGCGCTGCTCCTCGGCGATCCGCGCCGCCTCGTTCCGGGCCTCCTGCGAGCGCGCGGTCTCCTGCGCGAGCGGCGGGATGCGCCCCACGCCCAGGCACACCTCGCGCGCCTCGACCGGCTGCCTGAGCGCCGCGTGCGTCTTGCAGAGCTCGACGCCCGTGAGCGGCGTGTTGCCGAGCGCGTGCGCCGCGCGGAACTTCTCGAGCGCGCCCTTCGTGTCGCCCTTGTCGCGGAGCTCGATCCCCTGGTTGTAGAGCTGGCGCGCCGACTCGAGATCCGCCGCCGTGCGCTGCGCGTGCGCCGCCGTGGGCGCCGCCATCAGGAGGAACGTGCAGACCGCAAGGATACGCCGACTAGAAGATGTCATGCCCGCTGGGCTTCGGCGGCGGCGTCGGAGGCGTGGCCGAAGGATTCGAAGGAGGTGAAGCGACGGTACCCGAAGTCGAAGGCTTGGGGGAATTGTGATGCACGTGCGGACCACCCGCCTTGGTCGTGGGCGGCGCAGGGACGGGCTTCGCGCTCTCGGTGACCGCGGGCGCGCTCGCGACGATCGGCACCGGCGGCGCCGTCTCGTTCGTCGTCGGCGGCGGCGGCGCGAGCTTGGTCGCCGTCGACTGCCCCGCCACCTGCGAAGACGGATCCTGAGCGACGAGCGCGTGCGCGTTCTTCCCCGCGTCGCGACCGCCCTTCATCATCGTCACCGCCGCGAAGCTCGCGAACCCGAGCGCGACGGCGGTGCCCGCGAGGACGATCACCCGGTTGCGCGTCTTCGCCGGGCTCGCCGGGCGGACGAGCCCCGCCTCCGTGGTCGCGCCCGCCGCGAGCGTCGGCGCGCCGGGCGACACGTCGGACGAGCCGGTCGAGATGCGCGGCACCTCCACCGACCTCGGCATCTCGCCGCCGAGCGCCCTCGCGAGCGCCTCGGCCATCTCCTTCGCCGATCCGAACCGCTCCGCCACGTTGCGCGCGCAGGCCCGCATGAACCACGCATCGACCGCGGGCGGCAGGGCGTGGTTCGACTTCGACGGCAGCGGGAGCGGCTCGCTGTGGATGCGGATGGCGAGGCCGCCCATCGTCTCCGCATCGAAGGGCTTCTTCCCGGTGAGCGCCTCGAAGGCGACGACGCCGACGCTCCAGAGATCGCTCCGGTGATCGACGTCCTTCGAGCCGAGGATCTGCTCGGGGCTCATGTAGAACGGCGAGCCGATCATCGCGCCGGTCTTCGTCGCGCTGTCGATCCTCGGGACGTCGACGCCCTTGGCGATGCCGAAGTCGAGGAGCTTCACGAAGACCTCGCCGCCCGTATCGCAGAGGAAGATGTTCCCCGGCTTGATGTCGCGATGGACGATGCCGCGCGCATGCGCCTTGTCGAGCGCGCGCGAGAGCTGCACCACGATCTCGAGCACCAGCTCCGGCGGGCAGCGACCGTGCACGTCGAGGTGCGCGCCGAGATCGCGCCCCTCGAGCAGCTCCATCACGATGTACGGGACGCCGTCGTTGGAGATCCCGTGATCGAACGTCTGCACGACGTGCGGGCTCTTCACCTGGCTCGCCGCCGCGGCCTCGCGCGAGAAGCGCTCGGTCGCTTCCTTGCTGTTCTTCAGATCGCTCGAGATGAACTTGACGACGACCTCGGTGCGCAGCGCCTCGTGATAGGCGACCCACACGGAGCCCATCCCGCCCTCGCCGAGAGGACGCACCAGCCTCACGCTGGACGTCACCATCATCCCCGCGCGCGCCTCGGGCACGAACAAAGGATGCGTGAACGGCGCATCTTCCGCAACAACTTCAGCCGTGTTTCTCGACGTGTGCCACGCGGCGACGACCGCATGACGCCGGAGTCATGGTCGGGGCCTGCGGATCATGGTCTGCGGGCCAGGCGGCCGCGCAAATCGCGCAGCGCCAGCGATGGCGCGGCGGATGCTACGATGGCCGTGCATGAGGTCCCTCGGGCTGGGTGCTGTGTTCGCGCTGGGCGCGGTGCTGGCCGCGTGCGCGTCGATGGCGGACTCGTCGGCGTTCCGGAGCGGCGACGAGACTCCGGGCGCCGGCGCGGCGGACGCGGGCGGCTTCGCCACGGGCGACAGCAAGGCCGGGAGCCCCGAGCTCGCGCCGACGGACAACGGCGTCATCATGGTGCACGCCGCGGGGATGCCCGCGTTCCGTCTCTGCTTCCAGAACGAGATCACGCGCAAGCCCCAGCCCGACGCGCAGCTGATGCCCGACGCGAACGTCGTCGGGGTCGAGATCGGCAGCGCCGTCCGCATCGATCCGCTGAAGGGTCCGCCGGGGAAGATCTGGGTCTTCGAGGAGCCGCTCATTCGCGACTCACCGATCGCCACGTGTGCGGACCTCGTCGGTGGAAACGCGAACAAGTACGCGCACGAGCTCCCGGCGATGCAGACCGATCTGTCGAAGGGCGTTCACTTGCTCGTCCTCACCGGCTGCATGGCCAAGACGCCGCTCCGGCCGTACACGAAGGCGGAGTGCGGAGAGGACTACGACGACACGAAGGGCAACCTCCGCATCGTCGAGAAGGAGCTCACGGGCGCGAACCGGACGGGCGACGCCATGCCCACGCAGGTCGTCCACCTCTCGCAGCCGCTCGAGAGCGCGCGCGGCGCGGGGACGCTCACCGTCTCGTTCGGCGACGTGAAGACCACCGCCTCGACGCACACGTCGAAGGCGAACGCGCCGGCGCTGTTCGGCGCACCGGTCGATCTCCTCTCCGCGCCGACCTTCGATGCGACGAACGAGAGCGTCTACGCCGACGTCGGCTTCCGCGTCAGCGTGAAGGAGGGCGCGAACCCGCCAACCGTCGTCGCGCAGCAGTCGCTCGCGGACGTGCAACGCCTCTCGGCGCCCCGCGACCTGCCGACGACCTACTACGCCGCGGCGTCGAACTACGTCCTCCTCCTCCTCGGCGATCCCGGCGCGAAGGCGGACGACGGCGGCGCGTCCGAGGATCCGCTCCGCAAGGTGCACCTCCTCGCCGTGCCGGTGATCGAGCCGAAGACCGACGCAGGCGCGGACGCCGCCGCCGACGGCGGCGAAGCACCCGACGGCGGCACCTGATCGGATGCGGCTTCGCCTCGGCCTCCTCGCGCTCGCAGGCCTCGCGTTCGCCTCCGCGGCGATCGTCGCGGCGTGCGGCTCGGACGAGGCCGCGCTCGAGGGAATAGGAGGCCCGAGCGACGGCGGCGCGAAGCAGGACTCCGATTCCCCGCCGCAGCCGGGCACCGACGCCGGCGCGGGCTCCATCCCCGCGAGCGGCGTCCTCCTCGTGCACGCGGCGTCGTTCGGTCCGTTCCGCCTCTGCTTCGACTCGGCGAGGCAGCGCCAGCCGATCCCGTCGACGGACCTCATGCCCGAGTCGAACCTCGTCGGCGTCGACGTCGGCAGCGTCGTCCGCATCGATCCGCTGGCGAAGCCCCCCGGCAAGGTCTGGGCGTTCGCGGTCGACGGTGAATTCAAGGCCCTCTATCCGCCCGGCACCGGCGGCCCGACCTGCGGCGAGCTCCTCGGCGGGCGCGCCTCGCAGTACGCGATCGAGGTCGGCACCGTCACGGCCGATCTCTCGACCGGCGTGCACCTCCTCGTCCTGACCGGCTCGAAGGCGAACGGCGATCTCCACATCCAGGAGATCGACCTGTTCGCGTACCCGCGCGGCCCGTCGAGCACGCTGCCCGTTCAGGTCCTGCCGCTCTCGCGCGATCTCGCGACGCGCGCGGGCGACGGGGGCCTCGCGGTCGCCTTCGGCGATCTCACGGACGCCGCCGCGCCCGAGCAGCCCATCGCCGAGGGCGCCCTCCCCTTCGGCAAGGTCGCGCCCTCGTTTCCCACCAACGTCGCCTTCGATCCGACCGACGAGGGCGCCTACGCGACGATCGGCTTCTTCGTCACCGTCGGCATCGGCGACGGCGGAGCGAACCCGCGCGTCCTCGCGCAGTCGCTCGCCGACGTGCAGCGCCTCTCGGCGCCACGCGCGCTCCCGGCTGACTACTACGCGGCCGCCTCGAGCTACGTGCTCCTCCTCCTCGGCGGCGCGACCGCCGATGCGGGCGCGACCGACGGCGGCGACGAGCGCGCGCTCCTCCACTTCCTCGCGGTCCCCCTCGCAGCCCCCGATGCGGGCGCGAGCGACGGCGGCGATCCTCCGCCTGCCGACGCCTCGCGCGACTGATCAGCCGAGCGCGCGGTGGCCGATGTCCGAGCGGTGGTGCTCGCCGCGCCAGTGGATCGTGTCCACGACGCGGTACGCGAGGTCGCGCGCCTCGCGCAGCGTGGGGCCGTGCGCGCCGACGGTGAGGATGCGACCACCCGCGGTGACGATCGCGTCGCCCTCGCGCTTCGTGCCGGCGTGGTAGACGAACGCCCCCTCGGGCGGCGCGACGGAGAGGCCCTCGATGTGATCACCGGTCTTCGGCGTCGCCGGATAGCCCTCGGCGGCCATCACCACCGAGAGCGCGGCGCCGGGCTTCGTGCCGAACGTGCCCTCGATGCTGCCGCGCGCGGCGCCGTCGAGGAGCGAGAACCAGTCTCCGTCGAGCATCGGCACGAGCACGGTGGCCTCGGGATCGCCGAAGCGCACGTTGAACTCGAGCACGCGCGGCGTGCCCGCCTCGATCATGAGGCCGACGAAGAGGACGCCGCGGAACGGCGCGCCCTCGGCCTTCATCCCGCGCAGGGTCGGGCCGACGATCTTCTCCATCACCTCGTCGGCGACGGCCTTGGTCACCACCGGCGCCGGCGCGTACGCGCCCATCCCGCCGGTGTTCGGGCCCTTGTCGCCGTCGAACACGCGCTTGTGATCCTGCGCGGCGACGAGCGCGATCGCCCGGTCGCCGTCGCACACGACGTGGAAGCTCGCCTCCTCCCCGGGAAGGAAGTCCTCGAGCACGACCGTGCGGCCCGCATCGCCGAGCTCGCCCTTCACCATCATCCGGTCGATCGCCTCGATCGCCTCGTCGATCGATCCCGGAACGACGACGCCCTTGCCGGCGCAGAGGCCGTCGGCCTTCACGACGAGCGGACGGCCGGCCGCGCGGACGTGCGCCTTCGCCTTCTCCGCGTCGTCGAACACGGCGAAGGCGGCGGTGGGCACGCCGTTCTTCGCGCATACCTGCTTCATGAAGGACTTCGATGCCTCGAGCCGCGCGGCGGCACGCGAGGGACCGAACGCGTGGATGCCCTTCTCCGCGAGCGCGTCGACGAGCCCGAGCGTGAGCGGGAGCTCGGGGCCGACGACGACGAGATCGATCTTCTCGGACTCGGCGAGGGCGACCAGAGCGTCCACGTCGGACGGCGCGATGGGGACGTTCCTCGCGATCGCCGCGGTGCCCGCGTTGCCGGGCGCGACGACGAGCTCGTGCGCGCCGAGCGCAGTCGCGAGCGCGTGCTCGCGCGATCCACTGCCGACGATGAGGATGCGAGCCATCGCGCCGCGAATTACCAGAGAACGTCGGGCGCTGCTACGATCGGCGCGTGGCAGAGAACGCGGCGAGGCCGCCGGTCGCGATCCGCATCGTCCGGCCCTACCAGACCGAGGAAGACTTCCTCTCGAGCGAGCTCGAGACCGTCGGCAAGACGAGCATCATCCTCATCGGCGCGCACCCGCGTCCGTCGGGCGTCATCCTGCGGTTCGAGGTCACGCTGGCGACGGGCGCGACGATCCTCCGCGGCGAGGGACGCGTGCTCGGCCACAAGGAGAGCGCGTTCCGCGGCCAGCCCGGTCTCTCGCTCCGCTTCACGCGGCTCGATCCGAAGTCGAAGGCGCTCGTCGACCGCGCGGCGGCGATCCGCGAGGCGCGTCTCTCTGCCGCGAGCATTCCTCCCTCTCCTGCTCCCGAGCCGGAGCCGCCGCCTCCCCCTCCTGCGCCTCCCTCCCCGCCGGTCGTCGTGCTCCCGCCGGACTCCGATCCCGCGATCCAGGCCGCGCTGACCGCGTCGACGCCGGAGCCCCCGCGAGCCGACGCCCTCGAGGACATGCCGACGCACGTCGAGAGCCGCGAGTCGAGCCCGCTGCTCGTGGGGCCGATGTCCGAGCGCGAGCTGGCGCGCGACCCGGAGCCGGAGCCGGAGCCCGAACGCGAGCCCGAGCCCGAGCCCGAGCCCGCACCGTCGCCGGCCGCGGTCGTCGCTCCCCCCACACCGCGCCCGGAGGTCACCCGGCCCATCGCGAGCACGTCGCGGAGCCTCGAGGCCCCGCCCGATCGAGATGCCCTCCTCTCGCGGCTCCGTCAGCGAGCCGCCGGTCTCTCGCGCGAGCAGGTCGAGCGCGTGCTCGCCGCCGCGAAGTCGTAACGCCTCGCGGCGCCCACCTGCACGCACGCCGGGCGACACGCAAGCATTGAACGCGGTCGCGCTCGAACTTCTCGCGTGTATCGAGCGGACGGGCGATACTTGACCGGGGATGGATCCGGCCAGCCTGCAACCCGGCTACAGGCTCGATCGCTACGAGCTCTTGTGCCCGCTCGCGTACGGCGGCATGGCGTCGGTGTGGCTCGCGCGCTTCGGCGGCCGTCTCGGGTTCGAGCGGCTCGTCGTCGTGAAGATGATCCTCCCGCAGTTCTCCCAGGACCCGCGGTTCCAGGAGATGTTCCTCGACGAGGCGCGCATCGCGTCGCGCATCGAGCACCCGAACGTCGCGCGCATCCTCGACGTCGGTGAGCACGACGGGAATTACTTCATCGTCATGGAGTGGGTCGACGGCGACTCGCTCTCGAAGATCCTCCGCGCCGCCGAGGCGAAGAAGCAGAAGGTCCCTCCGGGGATCGCGCTCCGCATCTGCGCGGACGCCGCCGCGGGCCTGCACGCCGCGCACGAGCTGAAGGACCGTGACGGTCACTCGCTCGGCGTCGTGCACCGCGACGTGTCCCCCCAGAACATCCTCATCTCGAACAGCGGCGCGACGATGCTGATCGACTTCGGCGTCGCCAAGGCGCGCGATCGCGTCTCGCAGGACACGAGCGCAGGCCAGCTGAAGGGCAAGATCCGCTACATGGCGCCCGAGCAGGCGCTCGGCCGCTCGATCGATCACCGCGCCGACGTGTGGGCGATCGGCGCGATGCTCTACGAGATGTTCGCGGGCGCGCCGCCGTACGACGGGCCGAACGAAGTGGCGATGCTCCACAAGCTCACCGGCGGACAGGCGCCGCCGGCCCTGCCCGCGTCGGTGCCCGAGGTGATCCGCGTCGTCATCGAGCGCGCCCTCGCCTACGACGCGGAGAGCCGCTTCCGCTCCGCGCTCGAGCTGAACCTCGCGCTCGAGGGCGCGATGGTCGAGATCGGCGAGCCCACGACCGCCGCGGTCGTCGCGCAGTACACGGCGCAGCTGCTCGCCGACCGGAAGGCGGCGCGGCGCAAGGCGGTCGACGCCGCGCTCGCCAACGCACACTCGCGCGATGCGAGCGGCGCTTCGCCCGGACAGGCGAGCGGCGCGCTGAGCGTGCCGACCCCGATCGCGTCGACGCCTCAGCTGACGACCGGCAGCTTCACGCCCTCCGCGCCGAGCGTGGAGCAGCCCTCCGCGCCGAGCCAGCTGTCTCATTCGGTGGCCCAGGCGATGGGCGGCCCGATGGGCTATCCGGAGGCGCCGAGCGCGAGCTCGCAGACGCTCGGCGTCGCCAACGTCGAGTACCCGCCCGAGCCGCCGGTCGACGACCGCGTGCGCCGGAGGCGGTACATGAGCGCAGCCTTCCTCGGCGTCTCGCTGGCCGCGGGTGTCGTCGGCGTCGTGCTCATCATCAGCACCGCGGTCCTCAAGAAGCCCGACGCGACCGCCGCGCAGCCCCCGACGAGCAACAGCACCGCCGTCGGCACCCCGCCGCCGGCGGAGCCGTCCGCCGATCCTCCGATCGCGGCGACGGCCTCGGCGAGCGCCGCCTCCACCGCGGCGGCCGCCGCGACCGCGGCGCCGACGACGACGCCGGTCGCGACCGCCACGGCCACCGCGACCCCGGTCGTCGCCGCTGCGACGACGACCCTTCCCCATCCCACGACCCCGGCGACGACCGCGCATCCGAAGCCCACGGCGCCGCCTGCGACGTTCACTCCGCCGAAGCCGAAGCCCACGGCAACGGCGACTTCGACCGGAAGGCCCGATCGTGGTTTCTAGCCCCGCCCGCGTCGCGCGCGGCATCGTGCTCGCCGTCGCGCTCTCTTCGATCTTCGTCGCTTCGTCCGCCCAGGCGCAGAGCCTCGCGGACAAGGAGACCGCACGCGCCCTCATGGACGAGGGCGACGCGAAGCGCGACGCCAAGGACTTCAAGGGTGCCCTCGCCGCCTACGAGAAGGCCGACGCGATCATGCACGTGCCGACGACGGGCCTCGAGGTCGCGCGCATGCAGGCGCAGCTCGGGATGCTGCTCGAGGCGCGCGAGACGCTCAGCCGCGTCATCCGCATCCCTGCGAAGCCGAACGAGCCCGCGCCGTTCAGCGCTGCGCGCAAGACGGCCGATCAACTCAACGAGGAGCTCGGCAAGCGGGTCCCCGCGGTGCAGATCAACATCACGGGCGGCGACGGCACCGCCACGGTCAGCATCGACGGCGAGAACGTCCCGCCCGCAGTCCTCGGCGTCCCGCGCAAGGTGAACCCCGGCCATCACGTCATCGTCGTCAAGGCGGCCTCGGCGGAGAAGCGCGAGGAGATCGACGTCGCCGAGAAGGAGACGAAGACGGTCGCCATCGATCTGACGCCCCGGCCGGTCGTCGCGGAGAAGCCCGTCGTCCAGACGACCGACGAGCCGAGCGGCGGCTCTTCGACCGGCAAGGTCCTCATGTTCGGCGGCTTCGGCGTCGCGGCGGTCGGAATCGGCGTCGGCGCGGTCACCGGCATCATGAGCATGTCGAAGGTCGACGAGATCAAGCAGGACTGCGTCGGCGACAAGTGCCTCGCGTCGCGCGCCGGGGACATCGACGATGCGAAGTCGCTCGGCAACATCTCGACGATCGCCTTCGCGGTCGGAGGGGTCGGGGCCGCCGTGGGGATCGTCGGCCTGATCATGTCGAGCGGGAGCTCGGAGGCGAAGCCCGCGCCTGGAACGACCGCGCATGCGCGGCTCGTGAAGCCGGTGCTCTCGCCGTCGTACGTGGGCCTGTCCGGCTCGTTCTGACGCTGCGCGATCAGCGGAACGACGCGCGGAACGCGGCGGCGAATTCCTTCGCGAGCTCCGCGTCGATCGACCCGCCGGGGACGTAGCCCTTGCGGAGCGCCGTCCCGACGATGACTCCGTCGGCGACGGGCGCGAGCGCGGGGAGCGTGTCGATCGTCGCGCCGCTCGCGACGAGCACCGGCGCGCCCGACGGCTCTGCCGCGCGCTTCACGGTCCCGAGCTTCTCGAGGTCGACGCCCTTGCCCGTCCCCTCCCCCGTCACGAGGACGGCGGCGGCGCCTCCGCGCTGGACGAGGTCACAGACCTCCTGCGCGATCGGCCGCGGCGGGCCGAGCGGCGCCGAGTGCTTCACGTCGACGTCTCCCCACACGGCGATCTCGTCACCGCCGAGCGCTCGGCGGAGGCGAAGCGTCGTCGCCGCGTCGCCCTGGATGACCCCTTGATCGGTCACGCGCGCGCCGATGTGCACGTTGATGCGGACGAACGAGGCGCTGCTCGCCACTGCGACCGAGAGCGCGGCCTCGGCGTCGTTGCGGAGCACGTTGATGCCGAGCGCGCGCGACGGAGCGGCCTCGCGCACCGCGATGGCGCACGCGGTCATCGCGGCGACGGTGATCGGCGGGACCTTCGTCGCGAAGAACGGCGCGTCGCCGAAGTTCTCGACGATGATCGCGTCGAACCCCGCGGCATCGAGCGCATGGGCGTCGGCCGCGGCGAGGCGCGCGCACTCCGCGGCGGAGAGCGACGAGCGGGGCGCGCCCGGAAGCGCGGGCAGGTGGACGACGCCGCAGAGGATCGGGGGCTTCGGTCGGGTCACTTGAAATCGAAGCTCTTGGTGTTGAGGCTCGGCCCGCCGCCCATGTCCGGCTTCGGATTGCCGAGCGTGCCGCCCACGCGGAGGTTGTAGAAGCCGTCGCTCGTCTTCGACTTGAGCATCATGTCGACCATCGGCTTGTCCTTGCCGCCGGGCGTACCGAAGAGGAGCTTCGTCTTGTCGTTCTTGCCGCGGTACGAGTCGTTCAGCTTGAACTTGAGGTTCACGTCCAGGTTCGCGTCGGTCGCGACCTCGCGGAGCTGCACCTTGCCGTCGCCGTTCAGGTCGACGTCACCGCCGCTGCTCGCGATCTTCGAGAGCGTCAGCTTCCCGTCCTTGGCCTCGCCGGTGATGGTGAACGTCCCGATCTTGAGCTTCGGCAGCGTGAACGGGCCCATCGGCGTCTTCACCGTGAACTCGGAGCCCTTGCCCGCGGCCATGTCCTTGATCTCGAGGTTGACCGTCCCGCTGCCCTTCGACGCCTTGCCCTCGGGGAGCATCAGCTTCACGTCGCCGTACAGCTTGCCGTCGAGCGGGAAGCCGACGTTTGATGCGATCGCGTCGACGCGCGCGAGGTCGACGCCGTCGAAGGTCACCTCGATGTCGCGCGCCTTGCTGCTTTCCTCGTAGCTGCCCTTGATCACGCCGTCGAAGGCCTCGATCCGGAAGCTCACGTCCTTGTTGCCGACGAGGAGGCCGAGCAGCGAGATGCGGGCCCTCGCCTCGTCGACCGCGAGGACCGCCGGGCCCTTCTCCGGATCCTTCGACGGCTGGATCAGGCGCACGCCCTTGGCCTTCACGCCGGTGATCCAGCTCGAGTCGAGCTCGTCGATCTCGAGCTGCTGAGGGTTCGACGCGCTCCTCTGCTGCGAGTTGAACTGCGCGACGATCCGCTCCTTCAGCTTGTCGTACGGGAACGTCCAGGAGAGGAAGATCCCGAGGCAGAACAGATAGAAGGCGGGGTACCCGAGCTTCGGGGCGATCTTCCGCAGGCGCTCCTTCCAGATCGGGTTCACGGCTTCTTCTCTTCCTTCTTCTCGTCGGCCTTGGCGGCGGGAGCCGACTCGTTGCGGTCGAAGGCCGAGACGCCGACCTCGACGTCGTACGAGTCGGGCTCGCCGCTGCGCTTGCGGATGTTCAGGCGCGACACCGAGACCGGGTAGTTGCTCTTCTCGATGCCCTCGAGGAACTTCGCGATCGGCAGCATCCCCGCCTTCTTCAGGTGGATCACGGTGTTGCGCTCGACGTAGCGCTTGCCGTGCGGGACGTCCGGCCGGTCGACCGAGTCGGTGACGGCGAGGTGATTCGCGCTCGCGTTCTGCTCCATGAACCCCGCGAGCGCGGGCGCCTTCTTCGCGTAGCGCGTCGCGATCTGATCGCGCTTCAGCTTCCGCTCCTGGATCTTGCCGCGCGCTCCGTTGACCGCCGTGAGCGCCTCGCGGAGCTCGTCGTTCTCGGCGCGACGGCTCGACACGAGCATGGAGAGCCCGACGGGCACCGCGAGCAGGAGGACGACGCCGAGCGCGAACACGGCGATGGTCGCGAGCCGCTGCTCGCGCGGGTTCAGGCCCCACTTCTCGAAGACCGCGATCGCCATCACTTCTTCTCCGTGGCCGACGGTGCCGCCGATGCCGACGCAGAGGCGCCCGGCTTCTTCGCCGCGCCGCCCTTCTGGTCCTCGGGGCACTTGACGTCGAACTCGAGGACGTACTTCTGCCGGTTGTCGCCGACCACCTGGTTCGTCCGGGTGATCTTCGCATCGGAGAAGCACTTGTCGTTCGCGACGTTCGTCTTGATCTGCTGCGCGTCGGGGATGCTGCCTACGATGCCGTGGAGCACGACGTGCCCCTTCTGCACATCGAGCTCCTCGATGTCGTGGACCATCGACGGCGGGATGAGGTCCGAGATCTTCACCATCACGTCGAAGGCGTCGGCGTGGGGCAGCGGGTCCTCGTCGTTGATCGCCGTCTGCTGGCCCAGCAGCTCGTTCGCGCGGGCGGCGCTCGTCGTCTCCTCACCGAGCACCTCCTTCGTGACCTTCGCCAGCGCGCCCTCGAGGGCGGCGCGCTCCTTGGACTTCGCGTAGAGCTGCGCCCACGCGGAGAAGAGGAAGGAGACGAGGATGACGGCCGCGAGGCCGGCGAGGACCGGGATCTTCTCCTTCACCCAGGCGAAGCCGCGCTCGAATGCGAGCGGCCCCTTGCGCAGGTTGAAGCCCGCCTGACGCGGGCCGAGGCCGAGCGCGAGGCCGATGGCCTTGGCGAACCGGGCGTAGGTCGTCGCGACGTCCGGAGCGATGCCCTGCGCCTCGAGCGAGGGCATCGGCAGCACCTCGACCGGGACGTCGAGCGCGCTCGAGAGGAACGCCTCGGCGCCGGAGACGTACGCGCCGCCGCCGCAGAGGTAGAGCCGCGCCGGCGGCTCGCCGCCCTGCGCGCGATGCGCGGCGATCGTGGTGCGGAGCTCGCGCGCGAGCTTCGCCGCGGTGCCCGGCAGGCCCTTGGTGCCGAGGCCGACGGTGCGCGCGAAGACCGGCTCGCCGTTCTTCATGATGAGCAGATCGCTCGAGACGGTGCCGAGATCGCACACCGCGACGATCCCCTCGGCGAGGCCGGGGATCCACGGGACCATGTTCGCGATCGGGAACGCGCCGAGCCCGACGCGCTCCGGCTCGACCGCGAGCGCGGTCTTGGCGAGATCGATGCGCGCCTGCACGTCGGCCACCTTCGCAAGGCCGACGAGAACCGCGAGCTCCTCGCCCTTCGTCTCGCGCAGGCCAGGCAGCACGCGGTAGTCGAACACCGCCTCCGAGAGCTCGAAGGGCAGCTGCGACTCGAGCTCGAACGGCAGCACGTCCCCGACGGTCTTCTGCGCCGTCTGGGGCAGCCCCACGACCTTCACCGTCGTGCGCGCGCCCTCGACCGCGATGGCAATGGCGTCGCCGACGCCGCCGTCCGTGCCCATGACCATCCGTGTGGCCTGCGAGATCGCCTCGACGACGCCCCCGGCCTGCGCGACCTCCACGCTCGCGAGCCCCGCGAGCTGCACCTTGCGGTACGCGGTGCGGATCACGGCGACCTTCACCGCCGTGGTCCCGATGTCGATGCCGAGGAACGTGCTCATCCGGTTTCTCTCTCCGCCTTATTCCACACGGTAGTAGACGATCTGGCCACCGGTGCTCGGTTGCATCGCGGCCATGATCGCGTCCGCGCTCTGCTGGCCGGTCGCCTGCGGCGTGGTCCCGGGGGTGGTCGTGCCCGGCGTGGTGCCGGGGACGCCGGTGCCGGGCAGGCCCATCATGCCCGGGGCGCCGAGGCCAGGAGCGTTCCGGAAGTCGACCACCGCGTGGATCTTCACCCGCGTCTCGCGGCGGTAGCCCTTCTTCACGCCGACGGCGTAGATCGAGAACATCTTGCTCTCGGTGGTGATGCTCTTCTGGAACTCGCTGGCCGACTGGAAGACCACCGGCTTCATGCCGATCGCGGCGAGCATCGGGCCGAGCTGCCCCTTCCCCGTCATCGCGTTCACGAAGTCGCGCGGCGAGCCGAAGAGCGGCGCCCCCATCGTGATGCCGCGCGCCATGGTCACACCCATGAGGAACGACGCCGCCTGATCGGGGTTCACGCAGATCTCCGCGGTGGGCGCGCCACCGCACACGACGCCGAGGAGCGTCTGCGCGTTCGCGGTGTTCACGTTGACCGCGCCCTGTCCCCAGACCGTGATGACCCGCTTCTTCGGGTTCTCCGGATCCGGATCGATGAACGTCTGCCAGAAGTCGTCGCTCACGCCGCGCACCATGTGCAGCTCCTCGAGCGAGTCGTAGGGCGCGTTCTTCCGCCGGTACGGCTTGGGCAGCATGCCGTACCAGTTGTCCTCGACGCCGGCGCTCGACGCGGCCGTGAGCTGGCTCATGTCGCAGTTGAAGCCCTGCTCGTCGGTGTCCGCCCAGTCGATGATCGCCTGGCACGTCTGGAGGCGATCGCTGAACTGCCCGGAGCCGTCCTTCTGATCGAACAGCGGCGAGAACTGGGGCGGCGAGATGAGCCCCATGATCTCCTTCGCCAGCCGGATGTGCGCGATCTCGTTCGACGCCCCCAGGTTCACGTTGATCTTCGCGTCCTCGTCGACGATGACGAGCTCCCACTTGCCGCCGGGCATCCCGAGGTTCTTGCCCTGGGAGATGTCGAGGCCGATGGTCCCCGAGAAGTCCTTGCTCGCCTCCTCGTCGTTGAACGCGCCGAGGAAGCGGTCGGAGAACTCCCAGACCGGGAGCTGCGGCGGCGTCTTCTTGAGGAACATGAAGAGAGGCGCGATGGCCTTGCGCATCGTCGGCTCGCTCGCGATGAGCAGCCGCGAGAGGTTCACCGCGCTCCGCGCCATGTACTCGGCCTGGATCGCGTCGCGCTGCGCCGTGGCCGCGGCGAGCTCGGCGCTCGTCTCGTCCTGGAACTCGGCGAGCATGACCGTGAGGATCGCGATCGCGCCCATCACCATGACGAGCGCAATGCCGCGCTCCTTCGCATGGCTCTTCTTGCGGGGACCTCCGGCCCCCCTCATCGCGCTCCGCGCGGCGAGCCTCCCCCCCCTCCCGTCGCGACCGGCCCGCGCGCTGCGCTTCGCGCACGCGCGCGAAGACGCGCGCGACGGCGCGCTCCGCTCGGCTCTGGTCTCGATGGGGGTGGAATCAGACATCGGTTGGGGTGACTTCGTTAGGCCGGCGAGCGGCCGGGCTCATTGCGGGATTCCGAACTTCAGCGGTTGCGTGATGGGGATGATCGCCTTGGTCGTGTACTTGAACTCGGGCGTGTTCTTGACCGACTTCAGCCTCAGCTCGATGCGCACCTCCACCGGGAGGCGATTGAGCTGCTGCGCGAGCTGCGTCGAGTCCCAGCTCTCCACCCACTGACCGGTGAGCGGATCGAGGTACTTGAGGTCGAAGCTCTCGACGTCCTCGGCGAGGAGGTTCACCACCCCGCCGCGCTTGGGATCGAAGTCGATCGGCGCCTGCTCGCGCCGGACGAGGTCCATCTTGCCGTCGACGTCGGGATCGGGGACCACGAAGTAACCAATCTCGGCCTGATCGGATTCCTTCACGTCGCGCTCGACGCGACGATGGGCGAACGAGGTGAAGTCCACGCGGTCGTAGTTCGCGCCGTTCGAGGCGATGAACGCGGTCATGCGCGTCTGCAGCGCCGGCATCAGCGGCTGGTGCAGCGAGAGGAAGGCGCCCTGCAGCTCGCGCGCGATGCGCTCGACCGCGTCGCGTCCCTGCCGCGCGCGATCCGCGCGGAGCGACTCGCCGCGGCGGCCGCGCGAGATCGAGTCGAAGGCGCCGTAGATGAGGAGCGAGATCATCGCCATGATCCCGAGCGACACGAGGACCTCGAGGAGCGTCATGCCGCGCTGCCGGCGCGCGCGCCTCATCGCGTGCCTCCGGTCGGACTGGTGCCCGGCGTGCCGCCGGTCGTCGCCGGCGCGCCCGCAGAGCCCGCGCCCGGAGGCGCGAAGTCCATCACGCCGCCGTCCGGCAGGAGCGCGCTGCCGGCGAAGCCGCCGCGCTGCGGGTTGGTCACGAACTGGGTGAGCGGCAGCTCGCGCTCGTTCGGCCCCTCCTTCCACTTCACCGTGACGGTGACGCGCCGGATGCTCTGCTCGTACATCGGCTTGATCGACGGGTAGATGAAGCCCATCACCATGCCGAGGAGGCCCTCGGCGCCCGGCGCGCCGCTCCCCGGAGCCCCGGGCATGCCCACGCCGAACTGACCCGCGAGCTGTCCGCCGAGCGCCTGGAGACCGCCGTCGCCGCTGAGGTCGAGCCCGGCGCTGCCTGCCGGGTTCACCATCCCGGAGAGCGCGGGCGCGCCGGTCAGCACGCCGCCGTCGCCGAGCGAGTTGCCGGTGTTCATGTTCGGCAGCTCGATCTTCTCCACCTTGAAGTCGCACTTGAATACGTCGTCGACGACGTCGTCGCAGCACGCGACCGCGGTCTCGATCTGATCGGTCTCCTGGAAGCCGAGCTTGAGGAGCTTCTCTTCGAGCTCCGTCATCTTGCAGCGGCCCAGCGAGACGGCCGTGCCCATGTTCGCGGCGCTCCGGTTCGACGCCGCGAGGCCGCCCTGCGCCGACAGGATCACGGTGAGCGTGAGCCCGAGGATCGCGATCGCGACCATCACTTCGAGCAGCGAGAACCCTCGTTTGGCGAGACGGAGGAGCGCGCGCATGGTCAGAACGCCCCCGGGTCTTCGCGCTCGGACGCTTCCTTGTCGTCCTTCGGCGCGGGCAAGTCCACGGGGCCGCTCTTCACGGTGACGCGTCCCGTGAGCGGCTGCACGATCAGCGTGACCGTGTCGGTGTCGGCCTCGGAGTCGCCGACGCGCAGCTGGATCGCCGCGCGCTCGGTCATGCCGCCCGGCCAGAAGTAGAGGTACGCGCGTCCTTCCTTGCGCGGCTGCTCGTCGTGCGCGGTCTGCACCTGCCGGATCTTGATCCCGCGCTCGAGCGGCTTGTGCACCTTGCCCGGGTCGGAGGAGACCATGCCCATCGGGTCGATCTCCTTGAACGACGTCTTCGGGATCGGCGGCCCCTTGAGGATGCGGCTCGACTCGTCGAGCGCCTGGCGCTCGGCGACGGTCGCGGGCGCGGCGCCGCCGGTGCCGGTGACGTCACGCGACTGGACGAGGTGCGGCTGATCGCCTTCCTCGAGCCAGATCGCGTTCTCGCCGAAGTCCATCACGAGGCGGACGGTCTTCGACGAAGCGGTCGCGCGGGAGAAGCCCACGCGGATCGCGCCGGTCAGCATCGTCGACGAGTGCCGGAGGCGCGACGACGCGAGCTGCCCGGAGCCCACCACGACCGCGCCGAGGATCAGCGCGAGCAGGCCCATC
>WBZO01002653.1_pt1 | contig 22633 bp, 25 predicted proteins | sample 5204261 | NCBI WGS metagenome assembly WBZO01 (sample SAMN12412400, study PRJNA552823) | activated sludge metagenome | isolation source: activated sludge from anammox sidestream of wastewater treatment plant... | place: USA: North Carolina | collected 2017-09 | reverse complement strand
CCCATCGCGAAGTAGATGTAGCCCTTCGGGATGTGCATCCCCAGCCCGTCTCCGATGAGCGACACGCCAATCAGCAGCAGGAACGACAGCGCCAGCACCTTGACCGTCGGATGCCGGCTGACGAACGAGCTGATCGGTTCGGCGGCGAACATCATGATCGCAACCGACAGGACGACCGCCGTCACCATGATCGACACGTCTTCGGCCATGCCGACCGCCGTGATCACCGAGTCGAGCGAGAAGACGATGTCCAGCAGCATGATCTGGCCGATGACGGCGGCAAACGACGGCGCCGCCGCCGCCGACTGGTGGCCCTCCTCGCCTTCGAGCCGCTCGTGGATCTCCACGGTGGCCTTGCCGATCAGGAACAGGCCGCCGCCGAGGAGGATCAGATCGCGTCCCGAGACATCCTGTCCGAGAACCGTGAACAGCGGCTGCGTCAGCCTCACGATCCAGGCGATCGACATCAGCAGCACGATGCGCATCAGCATCGCGGCGATGAGGCCGCTGCGCCGGGCCCGGGCCTGCTCGGCGACCGGCAGCTTGCCGGAGAGGATCGAGATGAAGATGACGTTGTCGATCCCGAGGACGATCTCGAGAAAGGTGAGGGTGACGAGCGCCAGCAGCCCGTCGACGGTCAGGAACGCGTCCATCGGATCAACTTAGCATTTCCTCACGCCGCGCACGTCCCTACGCGACCTGCTTCCGTTCCCGATGGATCTCGGCGGCGCGGACGAGCGCCGCCGCCGTGTTCGGACAGATGTTCGCGAGGCCGATGTGCTCGTGGATCTCCGCCGACGCCATCAGCGCCGCCGGCTGCGGCTGCGCGCCACAGACGATGAGATCACGCCCGCTGCGGTGCAGGCAATCGGCCAGCTCTTCGAGCGCGCGCAGGCCGGTCGCGTCGATAGCCGTCATGTGACGGAGCTTCAGGATGACGATCTCCGGCATCCCGTGGAGCCGGTCGGCGACGCGGCGCAGGCTCTCGGTGGTGCCGAAGAGAAGCGGCCCGTACACCCTGAACACGGTCACGTAGGCGGGCACGTGCTTGTCGTGCAGCACATGCAGCTGCCCATCGTCCCCCTCCGGCTCGGCCGCCGTCACGGTCGTCGTCCGCGACACCTTGCGGATGAACATCAGCATGGCCAGGATCATCCCCGCTTCGACGGCAACGGTCAGATCGGCCAGCACCGTCAGGCCGAAGGTGACGCTCCACACCGCGATGTCGGCCTTCGACAGCTTCAGCAGATGCGGGATCTCGGCCCACTCGCCCATCTGGTACGCCACCATCAGCAGGATGCCGGCGAGGCCGGCCAGCGGAACGTAGCTCGCCAGCGGTGCGGCAACGAGCAGGACGACGAGCAGCGTGACCGCGTGTATCATCCCCGAGACCGGAGTGCGCGCGCCGGAGCGGATGTTGGTGGCGGTGCGCGCGAGCGCGCCGGTGGCCGGCAGGCCGCCGACCAGCGGCGAGGCGAGGTTTGCGACCCCCTGCGCGATCAGCTCGACGTTCGGGTTGTGCCGATCGCCGCCGAGCCGATCGGCGACCACCGCCGACATCAGCGATTCGACGGCGCCGAGCATGGCGATGGTGAGCGCGGGCGACAGCAGCGTGAGCATCAGCTCCGGCCTGAACCGCGGGACGATGATGTGCGGCAGGTTGCCGCCGATGCCGCCGAAGCGGCTGCCGATCGTTTCGATCGGCAGGCTCGCGAGCGCCGACAGCGCGGTCGTCGCGACGAGCACGATGATGTAGCCCGGCACGCGGCTGCCGAACCGGCGCCACACCACGAGGAACAGGAGCGAGCCAAGACCGATGGCGGTCGCGGCCGGCGACCAGGTGGAGGCCGCGGCGACCAGCGCCTTGATCTTCGGGATGAACTCGCTCGGCACGCTCGACATCTGCAGGCCGAACAGATCCCGGATCTGCGTGCTCGCGATCACCACGGCGATGCCGTTGGTGAAGCCGACCACCACTGGCTGCGGGATGAACCTGACGGTCGTGCCCAGGCCGGTCGCGCCGAGGATCACCAGGATCACGCCCGCCATCATCGTCGCCATGAAGAGACCGTCGATGCCGTACTTCGCGATGATGCCGGCCACGACTACGACGAAGGCGCCGGTCGGGCCGCCGATCTGGAACTTCGACCCGCCGAGAGCCGAGATCAGAAAGCCGGTGACGATGGCGCAGTAGACGCCGGCGCGGGGTGGAACGCCGGACGAGATGGCAAAGGCCATCGCCAGCGGCAGCGCAACCAGCCCCACCGTGACGCCGGCGACGAGGTCGTGCTTGAGTTGTTCGGGCGAGTAGGCGCGGAGCGCCAGAATCGACGTGGGCGTCCAGGAATTCATCGAGAGGGTTTCAGGAGGGAACTCTTACAGTATAGCGGCACTTCTGCCAACGTCCGGCGTATTTCTGCCCAGTTGCGATCGGAGACAGCGGCGAGCAAGAACGCCACGCTCGAACAGCTGACGTCGGCGCGCCTTCCCGCGAACAGCCCCGTATTCCGCTGGTGGCGTTGTGATTGCACGAATCCGCGCGTGTTCTTTGGGAGGTATCGCATGAAAAGAGTGTGGACAGGCGCAACGTTCGCAATCGCGCTCGGCTGTGCGGCGTCGATGTCAGCACAGGCGGGCACGACCGGCAGCCAGACGTCGAGCAGCAACCGTGCGATCACGGTAACCGGTTGTCTCTCCGGTGGAGGCAGCACCGCGGGTGCGACAGGCACGAGCGGCGTTGCGGGTGCGCCGTCGAGCAGTACGCGCGCGGGCAGCGGTCAGTTCCTGTTGACCAACGCACACATGGACTCGGGCGGATCGACCGCGAGCGGTGCGGCCGGTGCAGGCGGCGCCGGATCGACCACGCCGTCGACGCCGTCGACGGGGGCCGGCTCCACGCCGGGCGCTGGCTCGGCAACGGCGGGCACCGCGGGCAGCGGCAGCACCGGCAGCATGGCGATGGCGGGATCGACCTACATCCTCGAAGGGCGCGAGTCCGATCTCACGCAGCACAACGGCCACCAGGTCGAGGTGACCGGCACGCTTGCCGCGTCCAGTTCGACCGGATCGACCAGCGGTACGACCGGCGCAGGCAGCACCGGCGCAGCCGGCGCGGGGACGACACCGGGATCGTCGCCCGGCACGACGCCGAACGGCTCGGCGGCGAGCGGCGGATCGTCCGCCAGCGGATCGACGGCATCGGCTGCCGCGCAGCGGATCCAGGTGACGTCGGTGCGAATGATCGCGTCGAGCTGCACGCCGTAGTTCCGCACACATACGACCGCGCCGCGCGGCTCATGCCGCGCGGCGTTCTCCTCGTACCACTCGTCAAATCGTCAACTCGTTAATTCGTCAACTCGTTAATTCGTCAACTCGTTAATTCGTCACATCGTTCAATTCGTCACATCCGTGGTTCCCGCTGACCTTGCACCCGAGGATCCGAATCGCTACGCTGGCAACGCGTCCTCGATCGTGACGCAGCAGAACGGCAGGCGCACCTCCATGATCGGCGTCATCGCGATCGCGTGCGGACTCGGCGTGTGCGCGGCAGCCGCGGCGCTCCTGTTCCTGCGCAAGCGGCGGATGTACAGCGGACTCGAGAATGTGACGGTCAGCCGGCAATGGCTGATCGAGCATCAGGCCGACGAATGACGGACAGCTTCGGAGCGCGCCTCAAGCGCGAGCGGGAACGGCAGCAGATTGCCCTTTCCGACATTGCCGCCCGCACCAAGATCAAGGCGTCGCTGTTCCAGGAGCTCGAGCGCGACAACGTGTCGCACTGGCCGACGGGGATCTTCCGTCGATCCTTCATGCGCGCGTACGCCGAGGCGCTCGGACTGGACGCCGAAGCGGTCGTGCGCGAATTCCTCCAGCGGTTCCCCGATCCGTCGGAGCCGCAGCCGGTCGAGCCGCAGACGATCGCGTCGACACCGCCATCGATCGCCACAGCCCGCCTGAACGCGGACACGACACCCGCATCACCACCCGCGGCGACGACCGAGCCGAAGTCCGCTTCGCACCATCTGCGGCTCACGCTGGTCGAGACAGGACTGCCCTTCACCGGCGGACGCATTCTCGCCGACGCGCGGCAGCGCTGGTCGGCGGCCGCGTGGGACCTCGGCTCCCTGCTCGCGATCGCCCTCTCGCTCTTCGTGTTCGTGGATGCCTTCTGGCTGCCGCTCGGCGTGACCGCCGTCTGCTACTACGTCGGCGGGATCCTCGTGCTCGGCAACAGCCCCGGCGTCTGCCTCTTCGCGCCGAAGCCGGCCGGGACGGACACGGGCGGCTCGAAACCGTCGCGCGTCCCGCGACACCGCCCCGCGGACACCGCGTCCGTGCGTCCTGTCGAAGCGTCCTTTCGCGCCACACGATACCGGACGCATTGACGCCGGTTCGCAGTCCGTAGGAAGGGCGGGTCCGTAGGAAGGAAGACGGAGGTCCGGTCCGTCTCCGGACCTCCGTCGGCTGAGGCGAGGGAGGAGGGCCTCAGCCGGCTTGTCAGCCTTCCTTCACGCTGAAGTTGAGCGTCACCGAGAGGACGAACGGCGTCGGCACGCCGTTCAGTATCAGCGGCGAGTACTGCCACTGCTTGACCGCGTCGACGGCCGCCTGATCCAGGAACTTCACCGAGCGCAGGACACGAACCGATTCGACGGTGCCGTCTGCCGAGACCGTCGCCTCGAGAATCACCAGGCCGGTCACCTTCGCAACCAGCGCGATCTCGGGATAGGTCGGCTCGACGCGCTTGATGAGCGCCGGCGTCTGGATGTTTCCGCCGATGCGCACCGGCTGTTTCGGCGCCGGTGGCGGCGGCGGGGGTGGAGGCGGCGGCGGAGCCGCGACGAGGCCGCCGACAATTCCCCCCTGCACGCCACCGACGACTCCGCCTTCGACGCCGACAGGCGCGTCGGCGGCTGTCAGGCCCGGCAGCTCCGGCCGGATCTCGGTCGGCGCCTGCACCGGCGCCGCGAACGCATCCTGCGGCAGCGGCTTGGGCGCGGCCTGCTGCGGCGCCGAGGGTGGTGGCGGCGGCGGAGGCGGTGGCGGCGGCGGCGCGGCCTCCGGCATCGCGGCGACGAACGCCATCATCGAGTTCACCTTCGGCAGGTTGTCCGTTGCGTAGAGCAGCGGGATGACGATGACGATGCCGAGCACGAGGATGTGGCCGACGATCGAGATGATCACCGGCGTCGCCGATCGCTGTTGTCGAGGCTGTTCCGCGAATACGTCGAACATGATGTCCTCCCTCCCTGGCGGCGTTCCCGCTGCGGCCACCGGTGCGCGTCAGATCGACGTGCGCGCCGCGTCCAGCGCTTCCGGAACGACCTCGAGCGCGCGGACACCCTCCTCGGGCTTGCGCACGGTGAGCACCGGGCAGGGCGCCGTGCGCACCACCTTCTCCGCGACGCTCCCCATCACCAGGTGGCCGACGAACCCGCGCCCGTGCGTGCCCATGACGATCACGTCGATCTCCTGCTCGCCGGCGAAGCGGATGATCTCCGCGGCCGGCTGACCGGTCCGCACGTGAAACGTCGCGCGCACCGCCTCGCGATCCGCGGGCGACAGCGCGGCGGCCAGACGGCGCTGCGCCGCCTCGATGCCTTCCGCGTCGGACCCCTCGCGATCGCCGACGTAGAGAACGTCCAGCGTCGCCCCGAAGCTCGTAGCGAGCGCCACGGCGTACGACACCGATGCGCTCGACGCCTCGCTGAAATCGTGCGGCACGAGAATCCGCTTCAGAGCAATCATGGTAAGAACCCTCCGCGTGTGAGAGGGCAAGTGGCATGCCGCGGCGCCACGCGTCGATGCGGGCCGAAACACTGAGGTTTCCCGCGCGTTCGTCGCCGCGTCGCTCGCGACGCGCGCGCCGGGCTCGGGGAATTTCGAAGCGTGTGAGGAAAAACCCGCTCGATCAGCCGACGAGCGATCAGCCGACGAGCGCGGTGACGTCCTGCATCTCGAACGGCTTGTGCAGCACCCGGAAGGCGCCCCGTTCGAGCGCCGCGCTCGCGAGCTCCGGCGAGCCGTACGCGGTCATCAGGATCACGCGGCCGTCGGGCACCAGGCTGACGATGCGGGAGAGCAGGTTCAGATCGTTCGAGTCGGGCAGGCGGAAATCGAGCAGGACGACGTCGGGCGGTTCGGCGGCGTTGATGAGCGCACGCACCGCTCCCTCTCCGTCGGAGGCTTCCGACACGGCGTAGCCGCGGTCGCTGAGCGTCTCGCGCAGCGACCAGCGGATCAGCAGCTCGTCGTCGACGACCAGCGCGCGGCGCACCCGCTGCGCCGGCTCCGGCGTCATCGCCACCATCATGCAGGCTGCACCGTGCCGGCCGGCGCCGGCTCCGGCTTCTCTCCCCCTCCGAGACCGCACCGGTTGATGCGGTCGCCGAGCGTGGAGCGCTTGATCTGCAGCAGTTCCGCGGCACGCGACTTGTTGCCGCCGCTCACCTTCAGCGCCCAGCCGATCAGGTTCGCCTCGACCTCGCGCAGGCGATCGTCGAGCGAGATGGGAGCGGTCGTGTCGGCGGCCGGCGCGACCGGTGGCGCGACCTCCGCGGGCTGTGCGCCCGCGCGGAACAGAATGCTCGCCGACATGCACCCGATGCGGACGGTGCCGCACGAGCAGGTCTGCGCGATCCGCTCGCACGCGTTCTCCAGCTCGCGGACGTTGCCCGGCCAGGAGTAGCGCATGAACGCCTGCCTCACCGCGTCGGAGACGATCGGGATCTCCTCGTCGCGGCGCCTGAAGTACTTCACGAGGAAGTGCTCCATCAGCACCGGCACGTCCTCGCGCCGCTCGCGCAGCGGCGGCAGCGTCAGCGGCAGCACGTTGAGACGGTAGAACAGGTCCTCGCGGAACCTGCCCTCGGCCACGAGCTGTTTGAGATCGCGCTTGCTGCCGGCGATCACGCGCACGTTGACCGGAATCGTCCGCGTGCCGCCCAGCCGTTCGACGGTCCGGTTCTGCAGCACGCGCAGCAACTTCACCTGCATCGACAGCGGCACGTCGTCGATGTCGTCGAGGAAGATCGTGCCCCCTTCGGCCAGCTCGAAGCGGCCGGGCCGATCCTTGATCGCCCCGGTGAACGCGCCCCGCTCGTGGCCGAACAGCTCGCTCTCGATGAGCGTCTCGGAGAACAGCGCGCAGCTGACCGCGACGAAGGGGTGGTGCCGGCGGCGGCTGTTCTGGTGAATCAGCGTCGCGGTCACCTCCTTGCCGGTGCCGCTCTCGCCGGTGACGAGCACCGTGCTGTCGCTGTTGCCGATGACGCGCAGGAATTCGAACACGGCGCGCATCCGCGCGCTGCGGCCGACGACGACGGAGTCCATCGAGATCTGCTGGGTGATCATGGCGTCTCTCCCGCTACACGAGACGCAGCGTCTCGAACTCCGGGATCTCCTCGCGAATGGCCGCTTCGACGCCGACGTGCAACGTCATGTGCGCGCTCGGGCAGCCGGCGCACATCCCGGTGAGGCGGACGTCTGCCGAATTCCCGCTGACCGCGAGCAGCTCGATGTCGCCGCCGTCGGCCTGGAGGAACGGCCTCACCCGGTCGAGCACTCCCTGAATCCGATCCCTCGAAACCATTAACGTTCTCCCCGGAAAGCGCTCGCGCCGCAGATGACGCCAGTCTCGAGGGCAACGGATGTGCCATCGACGCGGGGTGCCGGTTTTCCGGAGATTCTGCGAAGAGTCGGCGCAGCAGCCGCCGCTGCACGAGGGTGCGTCGGGGATTATTCCGCGACGCTGCGGGGAAACCCTCGGTCAGTGCGCGCTGGCGCGTTCGAGGTGGAACTTCTCGATGCGGTAGCGGATCTGATCGCGATTGAGACCGAGCAGCGCGGCGGCGCGCGTCTGGTTCCACTGCGTCCGCTCCAGCGCCTGGACGACGAGCGAGCGTTCGAGCTGCTCGAGATCGATGCCGTTGGCCGGCAGCTCGACGCCGTCGCCCAGCCTGACGGTGCCGACACCGCCGATCGTGAAGTCGTCCGGCTGGAGGATCTCTCCTTCCGAGAGCAGCATCGCGCGCTCCACCGTGTTGCGCAGCTCGCGGATGTTGCCCGGCCACCCGTAGGTCTGCAGCCGCTTCATCGCCTCTGGCGCCACGCCGCGGACCTTCTTCTTGAACTCGGTGTTGTACGAGTCGATGTAGAAGTCGACGAGCAGCGGGACGTCCTCCGCGCGATCGCGCAGCGGCGGCAGCACGATCGGCAGCACGTTGAGGCGGTAGAAGAGATCCTCGCGGAAGCGGCCGGCGCGCACCTCCTCCTCGAGCTTCCGGTTCGTCGCCGCGATCACGCGCACGTCGACGCGGATGTCGACCGAGCCGCCCACGCGCTTGAAGGTCTTCTCCTCGAGGAAGCGCAGCAGCTTGGCCTGCAGCCCCGGCACCATCTCGCCGATCTCGTCGAGGAACACCGTCCCGCCGTCGGCCGTCTCGAGCAGCCCCCGCTTCTGGCGATCGGCGCCGGTGAAGGCGCCGCGCTCGTGGCCGAACAGCTCGCTCTCGAGCAGCGCCTCCGGCAGCGCCGAGCAGGTGATGTTCATGAACGGCTTCGGCGCGCGATCGCTGTTGTAGTGGATCACCTTGGCCGCGAGGTCCTTGCCGGTGCCGCTCTCGCCGTTGAGGAGCACCGTCGACGCCGGGCTCGACGCCACCTTGCGCATCAGGTTCTTGATCGCGACGAGCGCCGGGCTGTTGCCGACGATCCGATCGAAGCTGTAGGGCTGCGCCTGGCTCGCGCGCAGCGTGCGCACCTCGCGCCGCAGCCGCGTGGTCTCGAGCGCCTTCTCCACGAGCAGCGCAATCTCGTCGAGATTGAACGGCTTGTTCGCGAAGTGATACGCCCCGTGCTTCATCGCCTCGACGGCGGTCTCGATGCTGGAGAACGCGGTGAGGAGGATGACGAGGATGTCGGGGTCGCGCTCCTTCAGCTTCTTGAGGACCTGCAGGCCGTCGCCGTCGGGCAGCTTGTAATCGAGGAGGACGAGGTCGACCCCCTCTTCGCTGCGCGCGATCGCCGACCCCGCGGTGTCGGCCTCGATCACGCGGTAACCCTGGTCCGAGAGCCGGTCCTTCAGCGACCAGCGAATCAGCGGCTCATCGTCGACGACGAGGATCGTGGGAGCGGGCATGCGGCACTAGTATAGCGACACACGGCGCTCCCGCTGTCCACCGCGGGAAGCCGATTCGAGGCTGGATGGGAGCCGCGCTATATCGGGCCGCGGGCGATGGCCCGCTCGACGAGCAGTTCGAGCGTCTCCAGATCGAATGGCTTGTCGAGGACCGTGTAGACCCCGAGGCCGTGCGCTTCCTCCAGCACCTCGGGCGTCCCGAAAGCGGTCATCAGGATCACCGGCACCACCGGCAGCACGTGCCTGATCGACCGGAGCAGCGCCAGATCGTCGTTGTCGGGCAGCTTCAGATCGAGCAGCACCGCGTCGGGGGCCGCGAACGGTTCGGCAATCGCGGCGCGTGCGCTGCGCGCGTCCTCCGCCTCCGCGACATCGTAGCCATGCTCCCGCAGCGTCTCCGCGATCGACCACCGCACCAGCGGCTCGTCGTCGACCACCAGCACCCGTCTTGCGGGTTTCTTCCGCACGAAGGGGAATTCCCCGCCGGGGGCCGGCGCCGGCGACGGCGTGATCGAAGGAATCGAGGCGGATGTTTGCGCTAGCATATGGCCACCGCCCTGTCACGATTCAAAAGGCGCTCCAATAGGTTGGGAGTGAAACTCACCGCGACCTCCGCGCAGAGCACCCTGCTGAACGGCGCCACGATCTCGGCCGCCGTTCTCGCGGGGGGGATCTTCGTCCTCGATCTCCTCACGCCGCTCGGCCACGGCATCGGCGCCCTCTACGCGCTGCCGCTGCTCGTCGGCACCTTCAGCGGACCGCCGCGCTTTCAGCTCGTCGCCGCGGCAATCGCCTCGCTGCTGACGGTGGCCGGCGCGCTGCTCACCCCCCCGGCGCCGCAGATGTCGTACGTCGTCGCCAACCGCTCGATTGCCCTCATCCTCATCTGGACGACGGCGATCGTGCTCGCGCGTTTCCGGGCGACCTGGATCGATCTCCGGTCGCGCACGAAGGACCTGGCGGACGTCAACTTCGCGCTCGATCAGTCGGCGATCGTGGCGACCACCGACACGCGCGGGCGGATCACCTACGTCAACGACAAGTTCTGCGAGATCTCGAAGTACACGCGCGAGGAGCTGATCGGGAAGGACCACCGGATCCTCAACTCCGGCTACCACCCGAAGGAGTTCATCCGCAACCTCTGGGTGACGATCGCCAACGGCCAGATCTGGCGCGGCGAACTGCGCAACCGCGCGAGGGACGGCAGCCTGTATTGGGTGGACACGACAATCGTGCCGTTCCTGGACGAGCGGGGCAAACCGTACCAGTACATGGCGCTGCGCTACGAGGTGACGGCGCGCAAGGAGTCCGAGGAGCGGCTGCGCGAGCAGGAGGCGCTCGCCCGCCTGGGGCAGATGGCCGCCGTCGTCGCGCACGAGGTGAAGAACCCGATCGCCGGGATCCGCGGCGCGCTGCAGGTGATCGCGTCGCGCATGCCCGCCGATTCGCGCGACAAACCGGTCGTCGGCGACATCATCGCGCGCCTCGACGCGCTCAACGGGATCGTGCACGACCTGCTGGTGTTCGCGCGGCCGCGGCAGCTGCGGTCGGAACCGACCGATCTCTACGCGCTCATCCGCAATACCCTCCAGCTGCTGCACCGGGATCCGATCTTCGACAACCTCCAGATCGAGCTTCCCGAGACGCAGGCAATCGTCGCCGGCGATCCCGAGCAGCTGCAGCTGGTGTTCACCAACGTCCTGATGAACGCCGCGCAGGCGATGGCGGGCACCGGGAGCATCCGCATCAGGATCGCGCGCGAGCCGCACCAGTACCGGATCGTCATCGTCGACAGCGGGCCCGGCATGCCTCCGGAGGTGCGCGAGAAGGTCTTCGAGCCGTTCTTCACGACCAAGCACCGAGGCACCGGGCTGGGCCTCGCGATCGCCCGGCGGGTCATCGAGGCCCACGGCGGCACGATCGCGATCGACATGCCCCAGGAGGGGGGCACGGCGGTCGTCATCTCGCTCCCGGCGCGGTAGGGCCGCTGGGGATTCCCCGCAGCCTGGGAAAATTCCCACGCGCGCCGGCCCGCGGCCCCCGCCATCGCACGAATTTCCGCGATTTTTCTGCACCGGCACGCGGGCGGACCGGTGGCATGGCCCCTGCTCCTGGGGCTCGCGTGATGTCCACCAGCGCCCGGATCAGGCCCGTCATGAGCGCCACGCTCATCGCGGTCGCCACAGATACGAGCCCGGTATGGGCGTCGATCGGGTCAGCGGCGTACAGCTGCACGCACGGAAACGGCCTGCGTCCCACCGGTGCCGGCTCCTGCTGCAGACCAGCCGCGCCGCACCCGGTCGACGACGCACAGCCGCCGCACTCTGGGCTGCCGCTGCAGACGCCGATTGCCGCGGCGCTGGTGGATCGTTCCTTCCGATCCGACGCGCCGAGGCACCCATGATCGCGCGACCACAGGCCTTCGAGAAGAGCTACGAGGAAGAGGCACAGCGCTACACCTGGATCGTGTACGTCGTGGCGATACTGCTGGTCGGCGGGCTCACCGGCTACATGCTGTCGGTGACGGGCGGTGTGGAGGGTGCTGCGGCAACCGCCACCGCACCCGCGGCTGCCGCGCCGGCGCCGGCCTCGTCGCCTGACGCGGCCATGGTCGATGACGCCGCGCTGCGGGCGTATCGCGACATCCTCGCCCGCGATCCGAAGAACGTGCAGGCGGCGGTGAGCGCCGGCAACATGCTGTACGACGCGAAGCGGTACGAGGAGGCGATCGCCTTCTACCGGCAGGCGATGGCCGCCAATGGGTCGGACGTCAACGTCAGCACCGACCTCGGCACCGCCCTGTGGCATACCGGGCGCGCCGATGCGGCGCTCGCGCAATACGCCGTCTCGCTGACGATCGACCCGGCGCACCCGCAGACGCTGTTCAACATCGGCATCGTGAAATCCGAGGGCACGCGGGACTACGCCGGCACCATCGCGGCGTGGGAAGCGCTGCTCGCCGCCCGTCCCGACTACCCGAACGCGGCCGGCGTCCGCCGGATGATCGCGGACACGAAGGCGAAGCAGTCGAACGGAAACTGACGGCACGTTTCCAACCGTCCTGCTCCTGCCGTCCCGCCGCTCCCGTCCCGCCGCGCGCAGTCGCTCCTGTCGGAGCTCCGGCGTGTCACCCCTCGCGGCGTTTGAACAGGCGGAACTCGACCGCCTGCTCGCCGTCGACGGCGAGGTAGCCGCCGCTTCCGCCGTGAGGCGAGAAGTGGTACCTCGCACGCTCGTCGTCGTGCAGCACTTCCTCCCACTCGTCGGGCAGGCCCATGATGGCGTTCGCGGCAGCCGCCACCTGGTCACGCGGGGCGCCCGGGAAGCGGCGTCCGAGAATCGCTTCGACCTTCTGCCTGTCAAGCATGTGCGACTCCATCTCGTCAGCGTCTGAGGCAAGCGCGGTGCCGCCTATTCCGCCGGATTCCCGACAGGGCGCGGCTTTTGCGTTATGCTGTCCGTCTGGCTGATGCGATCTGGATCGGGAGGAGACTCATGAAGCAGGTGATGCGAGGAGTACTGGCGGGCGCGGGCCTCGGCGCCCTGATACTGACGGCGAGCCTGGCCGCGCAGGGTCCGGTGAAGGTCGAGATGAAGAACGCCCAGGGTCAGTCGATCGGCACGGCGACGCTGACCTCCGCTTCCGGTATGGTGCACATCCAGCTGGACCTGAAGAATCTCCCGCCGGGACAGCACGCGCTGCACGTGCACGCGGTGCCGAAGTGCGAAGGGCCGGCGTTCACCTCGGCCGGCGGCCACTTCAACCCGGCCAACAAGAAGCACGGCCTCCAGAACCCCGAGGGTCCGCACGCCGGCGACATGGACAACTTCACGGTCGCCGCTGACGGCACCGCGAAGGGGATGGTGATGGCCCGTGGGATCACGCTCGGCAGCGAGGCGAACTCGGTGTTCGCCAATGGCGGCACGGCGCTCGTCATCCATGCCAGCGCCGATGACATGAAGACCGATCCGGCGGGCGCGGCGGGCGACCGCATCGCCTGCGGCGTGATCACGAAGTAAAACGACGAAGGGCCATCTGGCTTCCGCCAGATGGCCCCCTTGTGGTGTCCGGCACTTATAGGCCAGACCCCATCCTCTAGAAGCGCGACCCCCGCACAGGTTCCAGCGCGACCGCCTTGGGAAACAGGATGTTGTTCTCGAGGTGGATGTGCCGCCGCATGTCACGGTCGAACGCCTCGAGCTCCTCGAAACAGACCCGGTAGGTCGTGCACGCGTCGGCGGGAACGGCGAAGTCGTTGGTCAGCTGCCGCACGACGTCGAGCTCGTTGCCGGTGCTCTGGTGTTCGGATTCCATCATCCGGATCGGGTTCTTGACCGTCCCGAACATGTCGGGAGGCAGCGGCCCGCCTGCGGTCGCAGCCTTCGACAGCGCACGGATGTACGGGAACAGGACCTGCTCTTCCTTCATCATGTGCATCTGCATCTCGGACGCGATCTCCGCGAAGTGGGAGGCAACCGAGTGCAGCTCGGGGTGCCGTTCGCCGTGGACGCGGGCGATCTTCGCCAGGTGGGCGCTGATGACCGGCAGCTGCGCGCGCACGTAGCCGTGGTGCCGGCTCACGATGTAGTCGGCCAGGTCGGCGGTGTCCCAGGTCGTATCGGGCCCCGCTTCGGCGCCGGCCTGCGCCGGCATCTCCTTCAGCTCGGCCTCGACCTTCGCGACGTCGATGTGCCGCCCGGAGCACGCTTCATCGAGCGTCCGCTTGCCTCCACAACAGAAGTCCAGCCCGTACCGCTCCAGCACCGAGGCCGCCAGGAAGTTCCCGCCGACAATCGCGCCGAGTGTCTGGTTTCGAAAGGTTTCGCTCATGTTGCCCACCCACAGTGAATTTTGACGGATTGACGATGTGACGAGGCGCAGATGCCGGATCGAGATCAGACGGAAACCCGGCAGCTCGCGTCGTCGACTTCGCACAGTGTGCGTTCGCACCCCCTCCGAGTGCTATGACCGCCGTCATATCGGCACTGAATCGCGAAAACCCGGACATTCGGGGCGGGTCCTTGCGTCGGCCGACGCGTCAGATCCCGCTGGCCGGACAAGACGTGGGGCGGGGTGGGCCGGTCCTGATATGCTCCCAAGGTTGGAGTCTGCGGACTCCCGTCCGAGCCAATGCCATCCATCGACGACATCCTGCGACAGACGCCGACCTTCCGGAGGCTGTCCGCCGACGACCGCCAGCGTGTCGCGGCCGTCGCGCGGCTCGCGACCTTCCAGAAGGGGGAGGCGGTCTTCCTGGAGGGGGCGCCGTCGGACTACTTCTACTCGGTCGCCTCCGGCCACGTGAAGGTCGCCAAGATGCTCCCGAGCGGCAAGGAGGTGATCCTCGAGGTCTTCGGCGCGGGCGAACCGCTCGGCGCCGTCGCCGTCTTCGAGGGGCGCCCCTTCCCTGCCTCCGCCGTGGCGATGGAGGACACCAGCTGTATCGTCATCACGCGGGGCGCCTTCTTCGCTCTGCTCGAGCAGCACCCGACGCTGGTGCGCGGCATCCTGACCGGCCTGACGCTGCGATTGATCGAGCTGACGAAGCGGCTCACGGAGCTGTCGGGCGGCCGTGTGGAAGGGCGATTCGCGCGCCTCTTCCTGAAGCTCTCGCAGGAGCTCGGCCGTCCAGCCGACGATGGCCGCTTCATCGCGCTGCAGCTCTCCCGCCAGGAACTGGCGGACATGACCGGCACGACCATCGAGACCTGCATCCGCATCATGAGCCGCTGGGGGAAGGACGACATCGTCCGGACCGAGAAGGACGGGTTCACCGTCCTGGACCCCGATGCGCTCGAGATGCTCGCCGACGCCTGACGCTGCCCGGCGGGCGCCACGCCCAGGCAAATCGGCGCGATGTGATCGCCGTCATAGGCGCCGCTCCCGCGGAGCATGACACTGGGGGGCATGAGCCGCCCTGTCTCCTTTCCAACCGACTTCAGCCGGACGCCGTTCCTGGTCATCTGGGAAACCACGCGCGCGTGCGCGCTGGCGTGCGTGCACTGCCGCGCCGACGCGATTGCGCGGCGCGATCCGAACGAGCTGACCACGGAGGAAGGCTTCGCGCTGATCGATGACATCCGCGCGCTCGGCACGCCGCCGCCGCTGTTCGTCCTGACCGGCGGCGATCCGATGCGGCGGCCCGATCTGGCGCAGCTCGTGCGGCACGCCGCCGACGCGGGGCTCATCGTCGCGCTGACGCCAAGTGGAACGGCGGCCGCGACGCGCGATCGCCTGGCGGCCCTCAAGGATGCGGGGCTGTCGCGCGTAGCGGTGAGCGTCGACGGTCCGGACGCCGAGTCACACGACTCGTTCCGCCGCGTGCGCGGCTCCTACGCCTGGACGATGCGGATCATCGAGTCGGCGACGGCGCTCGACCTGCCGCTGCAGATCAACACGACGGTCAGCCGGATCACGCTGCCGCGCCTGCGGGCGATGGCCGACTGGGTGTCCTCCCTGCCGGTGACGCTGTGGGCGGTCTTCTTCCTGGTGCAGACCGGCCGCGGCGCGAGCCTCGATCAGATCAGCGCCTCGGAGTGCGAGGAGGTGCTCGGCTTCCTCTACGACCTCTCGCTGACGTCGCCGTTCGGCATCAAGACGACCGAAGCGCCGCACTACCAGCGTGTCGTCCGGCAGCGCGAGGAGGCGCGCGTGGCGCAGGGGCTGCCGGCGCTCGCCGTCGAGCGTCGGCGACAGCTGCGGGCGACGCGAAGCGTCGGCGACGGCAACGGCTTCGTGTTCGTCGATCATGTCGGCAACATCTGCCCGAGCGGGTTCCTGCCGGTCACGCGCGGCAACGTGCGTCATGACGCGCTCGCCGCCGTCTACCGCGACGACGAGATCTTTCGCCATCTGCGCGATCCCGACGCGCTCGAGGGCAAGTGCGGCGTCTGCGAGTTCCGCCAGATCTGCGGAGGGTCGCGGTCGCGCGCCTACGCCGCCACCGGCTCGGTAATGGCGACCGATCCGCTGTGCGCCTATGTGCCGGCGGGATACGACGAGACGGCCGCCCGGCCGGAGGGACCGTCGTTCGCCAACGGGTCGATCCGGTTGCAGGCGAGGCTGTAACGTCCGGCTGAAGCCGGACGCCACGACACACCGAGCCGAACGCCGCATTGGGCTGGGGAGTTTTCCCGACGGCGGCGAATATCCGGCAGCACGACAGAAAAATCCGGCCAATTTCTTCGTTTTTTGCACTTTCGAGGTGGCATCGGCCATGCTCTACCACGAAGTGGAGGGAGCATATGATTCACCTCAGGAACGTCCTGGTGGCCATCGACTTCGATGATGCCTCCATGGCCGCGCTCACCTACGGCAGGGCGCTGGCGAAGAACTTCGGTGCGCGGATCCACGTGCTGCACGTGCTGGAGAACCTCTTTCTCAGGCCGACGGCCGGGGACCCGCGCGCAATCGAGGCAGGGGTCACCCGCCGCCTGCTCGACACGCTGACCCCGGACGATCGTCAGATCCTCCAGGCGGTCCCCATCGTCCGCAAGTCGGACGCCCCCGCGGAAGAGATCGTGAACTATGCTCGGGACGAGCAGGTCGACCTGATCATCGTCGGGACGCACGGCCGCCCCGGCGTGGCGCACCTGCTGATGGGCAGCGTCGCGGAGAAGGTCGTGCGCACGGCACCCTGTCCGGTCCTGACCGTCCGCCATCCCGAGCACGAGTTCGTCGTGGCCGACGAGACCGCCGCACCGCGGCCCGAGGCGTAACGGCGCGCGTCACGCGCCGTCCATGTGAGGTCCGTCATGATGACACTCGAGAACATCCTCGTCGCCACCGATTTCGGCGAGGCGTCCGACGCGGCGCTGGCGTACGGACGCGAGCTCGCCCGCACGTTCAAGGCCACGCTCCACGTGCTCAACGTCGCCGACGACGTCTACATGCGGCTGGGGGGCGACGCGTACGTCGCGGTGCTGCCCGACCTGCAGCGTGACATCGAGCAGGCCGCGCATCGTCAGCTCGACGAGCTGCTGGTGGACAACGACCCCAACCCGATCACGATGAAGAAGGCGGTGATCACGTCGGCCGCTCCCGCCGCGTGCATCGTCCAGTACGCGCGCGACATGGGGATCGACCTGATCATCGTCGGCACGCACGGTCGTGGGGCGGTCGCGCACCTGCTGCTCGGCAGCGTGGCCGAGCGGGTCGTGCGCACGGCGCCGTGCCCGGTCCTCACGGTCCGTCAGTCCGAGCACGGCTTCGTCCTGCCAGACGCCCTGACGACGACCGGCCAGGCGTGAGATGCACGAGGTGAACCCTCCGCTCCCGGCTGACGACATCGTCGACAGCCCGCGGCTGGTGCTGCGCGACGGTACCGTCGCGTCGGTCCGGCCGTCGGAGCCGGCGGATCGGGAGGCGATCCGCCGCTTCTTCCTCGACCTTCCGCCCGAGTCGCGCCGCAACCGGTTCTTCACCGCGGCGGAACCGCCCGACAGCGTCATCGACCGGATGGCGGATTCGCGCGATCCGCGCAGCGCGTTGACGCTGATCGTGCAGCGCCTCCGGACCGACGATCTTCGACCGGTCGGCATCGCCTCCTACGTTGCGGTCACCCAGAAGGTGGCGGAGGTGGCGTTTGCCGTCGATCCCGCCTTCCAGGGACGCGGCGTGTCCACGGCGCTGCTCGAACGGCTCGCCGTGCACGCCTCGCGCAGCGGCTTCCAGCGCTTCCAGGCCACCGCCCTCGCGGACAACCACGCGATGCTCGAGGTGTTCCGCGACTCGGGCTTCGAGATCCGATCGAAGACGAGCGCCGGCGTCGTCGACGTGCAGCTCTCGCTGACGATGTCGGCCGAGGGCGTCCGGTCGTCCGAGGAACGGGATCGCGCGGCAACCGCTGCGTCGCTGGCGCCGCTGCTCCGGCCGGCGAGCGTGGCGATCGTCGGCGTGTCGCGGTCGCCCGGCAGCATCGGGCACCGTGTCTTCGCCGCCGTGCGCGAGGGCGGCTTCGCCGGCGCGGTCTACCCCGTGAACCCGCACGCCGAGTCGATCGACGGCGTGCGCTGCTATCCCAACGTCCGCGCGCTTCCGGCCGGCATCGACATGGCGGTGATCGCCGTGCCGGCGCCTGCCGTGCTCGGCGTCGTCGACGACTGCGCCGCCGCCGGCGTGAAGGCGGTGGTGGTCATCTCCGCCGGCTTCGCGGAGGCGGGATCCGAGGGGCGCCGGATGCAGCAGCTCCTCGTCGAGCGGGTGCGCAATCACGGCATGCGCATGGTCGGGCCGAACTGCATGGGGATCGTGAACGCGTCGGCCGACGTGCGGCTGAACGCGTCGTTCTCGCCGCTGATGCCGCCGGACGGACGGCTGTCGCTGCTCTCGCAGAGCGGCGCGCTCGGCATCGCGATCATCGAGCAGGCCATCGAACGGCAGGTCGGCTTCTCGACGTTCGTCAGCGTCGGCAACAAGGCGGACGTCTCGGGCAACGACCTGCTGCAGTACTGGGAGCGGGATCCGGACACGGCGGTGATGCTGCTGTACCTCGAGTCGTTCGGCAACCCGCGGCGGTTCGCCCGGCTCGCCCGGCGCATCGGCCGCTCGAAGCCGATTGTCGCGGTGAAGGCCGGCCGCACCTCGGCCGGGATCCGCGCCGCCGGCAGCCACACGGCCGCGCTCGCCGCGAGCGACGTCGCCGTCGACGCGCTCTTCCAGCAGTCGGGTGTCGTCCGGGCCGAGACGATCGACGAGATGTTCGACGTCGGCGCCTGTCTCGAGGCGCAGCCGCTGCCGCCGGGCACCCGGATCGGGATCGTCACCAACGCCGGAGGCCCGGGGATCCTGGCTGCCGACGCGTGCAGCGCGGTCGGCCTGCAGGTGGTCGACTTCTCGCCGGAGACGCGCGCGCAGCTGCAGGCGTTCCTCAGGCCCGAAGCCAACGTCGCCAACCCGGTCGACATGATCGCGTCGGCGGGCCCGGCGGAGTTCACGCGCGCGGTCGAGATCGTGCTGACCGCGCCCGAAGTCGACGCGCTCATCGTCATCTACACGCCGATCGATCCGGCGCTCGCGCGCGACATCCCGACGGCGATTGCCGAGGGCATCGTCGCCGGACGGCGGTCGGGCGCGACGGCGAAGCCGGTCCTCTCGTGCGTCATGGCGGAGCCCGGCGCCCCGCACCCGCTGCGGCTCGAGTACGCCGGCGCGAACGGCGAGATGGTGCGGGAGCGTGTTCCGGCGTACCGCTTCCCGGAGAACGCCGCGCGTGCGCTGGGCAAGGTGAGCGCCTACGCGCAGTGGCGCGCGCAGCCGCCCGCGCTGTACTGGACCTTCGACGATCTCCGGCCCGACGAGGCGCGCGACATGTGCCGCCAGATCCTGGACTCGCGCGGCGCGTCGTGGCTCACCGCCGAGGAAACGCGGCGCGTGCTGAACGACTTCGGCCTGCCGCTGCTGCCGGCGGTCCTCGCGCGCACGGCCGACGATGCGGTCGGACTGGCCGCGGTGTTCGGCTATCCGGTCGTCGCGAAACTGCAGTCGCGCAGCCTGCTGCACAAGAGCGACGCCGGCGCGGTGCGCGTCGGGCTCACCTCGGAACGCGCGGTGCGCTCCGCCTTCCGCGACCTGCTGAACCTGGCGGCGTCGTACCCGCCGCTGGATCCGTCCGAAGGCGAAGGCGTCGTCATCCAGCCGCAGGTCGAGAACGCCGTCGAGACGATGATCGGCGTCACCGACGATCCGCTGTTCGGTCCGCTGATTGCCTTCGGGCTCGGCGGCATTCACGTGGAAGTCCTCGGCGACGTCCGGTTCCGGATTGCGCCGCTGACCGATCAGGACGCCGACGCGCTGCTGCACGGGATCCGCGGCTACAAGCTGCTGAAGGGCTATCGGGGACATCCGCCGGCCGACCTCGACGCGCTGCGCGAACTGCTGCTCCGCGTCTCCCGTCTCGCCGAGGGGGTGCCGGAGATCACCGAGCTCGATCTGAACCCGGTGATGGCGCTCTCTCCCGGCAACGGCTGCCGCATCGTCGACGCGAGGATCCGCGTGTCGGATCGCCGCGCGTCGCGATCGGGAGGAACGGATCGTCCGTCCGTCACGTCCGGCTGAAGCCGGACGCCACGTCTGGAAGAACCGGCAGCTCCTCCAGCCACTCGATCCACGTCGCGATCCCGTCGCCGGTGGCCGCCGACACCGGGATCATGATCGGTCTCGGCATGACGAGCGAGAGGTTCTCGCGGATCCGGCCGACGCTGATGTCGGGCAGCGCCGGCAGCAGATCGATCTTCGTCAGCAGCACGAGATCGGCCTTGCGGAAGATCGTCGGGTACTTGAGCGGCTTGTCCTCGCCTTCGGTCACCGACAGCGCGACGACGTTGACGTCCTGCCCGAGATCGTAGACGGCCGGGCACACGAGGTTGCCGACGTTCTCGATGAAGAGGATGTCGAGGTCGCGCCAGGCCATCCGGTGCAGCCCGCGATGCACCATGTCGGCGTCGAGATGACAGGCCGATCCGGTCGTGATCGCCTCGGCCTGGATGCCGGCGGCGCGGACGCGCCGCGCGTCGTTGTCGGTGGCCAGATCGCCGACGAGCACGCCGAGCCGCTTCGCCGCGCCGAGCGCGCGCGCCGTGGCCTCGAGCACCGCCGTCTTGCCGGCACCCGGCGATCCCATCAGGTTGATCACCGCGACGTGATGGTCACGGAAGTGCTCGCGGTTGTGCCGCGCCGCCCGCTCGTTGTTGGCCAGAATGCGTTCGTGCACCGCCACCGGCACGATGTCGCTGTCGCCGCATCCACATGAGTCGCACATCACGCCACCTCCAGTTCCAGCCGTTCCAGCACGATCTCGTCGCCCGAGGCGAGCCGCGCCGGGCGACCGCAGACGTCGCACGTCAACCGGTGGCCGGCCGGGATGTCTCCATGACCCGCCGGACAGCTCCACCGCTCCGGGACCTCCTCGACGTCGAGCGGCGCCTTCTCGCAGATCGTCCGCACGCGAAAGGTCTCGTACGCCGTCTTCAGCAGCGGGACGTCGACGCCGGCGGCGGCGCCGATCTTCACGGCGACGCGCGTGACGGCCAGGGCGTGCCGCTCGCGAGCGTGGGCTTCGATCTGGTCGAACATCGCCTGGACGATCGAGTACTCGTGCATGACGTCAGGCTCCGCGCTTCAGAGGATCGGTCTCTCCGGCCGTGAACGACGGCGCGCGCTTTCCAAGGAACGCGCGCAGCCCTTCGGCGAACTCGCCGCCGTTCGCGGCGCGCGCGAGCTGATCGAGCTCGCGATCGAGATGATCGTCGAGCCGATCCATCCCCGCGGCCTGGTTGAGCAGCTCTTTCGAGATCGCGAACGCGCGCGGCGGACCGGCCGCCAGCCGCCGCGCGACGGCGGCGACCTCTTCGTCGAAGCGGTCGACCGGGTGAACCGAGGTCACGAGACCGTAGTCGCAGGCGCGCGCGGCGTCCAGTCGAGGGTTCAGGAACAGCAGCTCGAGCGCCCGTCTCAGCCCGACCAGCTTCGGCAGCATGAACGTCGTGCTCTCGGCGCCGGTGAGCGCCGTCTTCGAGTACGCCCACTCGAACGACGCGCGATCCGACGCGAGCACGATGTCGCACGCCATCGCGATGCCGAGCCCACCGGCTGCCGCCATGCCGTCGACCGCGGCGACGAACGGTTTCGGCGCGCGCCTGATCTCCGAGATCGCGCTGTGGATGTACTCGAGGATCTGCTTGAAGACGTCGCCGTAGCGCACGGTGCCGTCCGCCTGCACGGCATGACGCTCCATGCCGCTCAGGTACGAGAGGTCCTTCGTGCTGCCGCCGTCGCGGATGAACTTCAGGTCCGCGCCGCTGCAGAAGATGCCAGGCAGCCCGCGCAGCACCACGACGCGGACCTCGGGATCGCGCGCGAGCTTCAGCGCGGCGCGCCTGAAGTCCTGCGCCGTCTCGACGTCCATGGCGTTGAACCGATCGGGCCGATTGATCGTGATCGTCCCGATCGCCTCGTCGCGCCCCGTCAGGATGTTCGACATGTCACGCGTCCTATGCGCTGGCGCGCTGGTATCCGCGCAGCAGCTCGTGAATGCGGACGGCGCCCGGCGGCGTCAGCCGCTCGCGCTCGTCGACGAGCCACGGCGTCACGCTCGCCGGATCGCACGACGCGAGCGCGTCGAGATCCACCGCGCCGCTGGCGACCAGCGTCAGCGCCGCGCAGACCAGCGGAGCCGAGGCTTCGCGCATCATCCACTCCTGGTGCGCGAAGGCGTACGCCTTCAGCATGTCGACGGCGTTCCAGCGCCTCGCCTTCGCGACGAGCGGCGACACCGGATATGCCCAGGACCGCACGATCGGCGCGCCGCCGTCCGGCTCGTCGTCGACCAGGTGCACCGTCGCGCACGTCTCGGTCTGGCCGTCGACGATCGCATCGCGAACGGCGCGGATGCCGGCGTAGGCCGGCCCGCGGTCGGCGCGCCGAATCGTGAGGTCGCTGAAGTGAAGATTGAGGATGCGGTTCCGGTAGCGCTCCAGGAACGGCCGCGTCAGGAC
>WBZO01002652.1_pt1 | contig 22659 bp, 19 predicted proteins | sample 5204261 | NCBI WGS metagenome assembly WBZO01 (sample SAMN12412400, study PRJNA552823) | activated sludge metagenome | isolation source: activated sludge from anammox sidestream of wastewater treatment plant... | place: USA: North Carolina | collected 2017-09 | reverse complement strand
CGTCGAACGACGACCTCCTCCAGCTCTATGCCTTTTACAAGCAAGCGACCGCCGGCGACGTCAGCGGATCGCGTCCGGGCATGCTCGATCTGAAGGGCCGCGCGAAGTTCGACGCGTGGACGAAGGTGAAGGGCACGTCCAAGGACGACGCGATGACCAAGTACGTCGCGCTCGTCGACCGGCTCACCGCGAGGTAGGCGGCCCGGTGATCCGAGGGGGCGTCAGTGCGCGCCGCCCTCCCTCAGCTGGGCGCAGAACGCGAGGATGGTCTTCTTCGCGTCGCCGAGCACCATCATCGTGTTGGGCGCGAAGAACAGCTCGTTCTCCACCCCGGAGAAGCCGGTGTTCATGCTGCGCTTCAGGACGATGACGCTCCGGGACTGGTCGACGTTGAAGACGGGCATGCCGTAGATCGGGCTCTTCGTGTCCGTCTTCGCCGCGGGGTTGACGACATCGTTCGCGCCGACCACGAGCACCGCGTCGGCGCGCACGAAGTCGTCGTTGATCATGTCGAGGTCGAACAGCGCGTCGTACGGGACGTTCGCCTCCGCGAGGAGGACGTTCATGTGCCCGGGCATGCGACCGGCGACCGGATGGATCGCGTACTTGACCTCGCAGCCGCGCTTCTCGAGCGCCGCCGCGAGGTCGCGCACCGCGTGCTGCGCCTGGGACACGGCCATGCCGTAGCCCGGGATGACGATGACCGACTGCGAGGCCTGGAGCACCGCGGCCGCGTCCTCGATCGTCGCCTCGTTGTAGCCCTTCGCCGGCCCCTTCGCCGACGCCTGGCCGCCCGAGTCGCCGGTGCCGAACGCGCCGAAGAGCACGTTGGTGAACGAGCGGTTCATCGCCTTGCTCATCATCATCGAGAGGAGGAACCCCGACGATCCGTCGAGCGCGCCCGAGATGATGAGGATGTTGCTCTTCAACGCGAAGCCCGTCGCGCACGCGGCGAGGCCGGCATACGAGTTGAGGAGCGAGATGACCACGGGCATGTCCGCGCCGCCGATCGGCAGGACCGCGAGGATGCCGAGGGCGAGCCCGGTCGCGCAGACGACGAAGAACATCCACAGCGGCGAGGCCGGGACCGCGACCAGGTACGCGATCAAGAGGAGCGCCCCGAAGAACGCGCCCACGTTCATCACGTTCTGCGCCTTCCAGGTGACGGGAGCGCCGGTGATCACGCCCTGGAGCTTGCCGAAGGCCATGATGCTGCCGGTGAACGTGAGCGCGCCGAGGAAGACCTCGAAGCCGAGCGCACCGAGGGTGAGGCGATCGGGCGCGGCGCCGCCGAGCACGAGCTCGTGCATCTTGAGGTACTCGGCGATGCCGACGAGCGAGGTCGCGAGGCCGCCGAACGCGTGGGAGAACGCGATGCGCTCGGGCATCTTCGTCATCGGCAGGCGGGCGGAGATGGCGATGCCGATGGTCGAGCCGATGAGCAGGCCCGCGACGATGAAGTCGTAGCGGACGACCTCGGTCTTCACGAGCGTGGCGACGACGGCGATGAGCATCCCGAGCTCGCCGAGGAAGACGCCGCGTTTGCCTTGCTCCGGAGAGGACAGGCCGCGGAGGCACAGGATGAAGAGGACGGACGACGCGAGGTACGCGAGGTCGATGATCTGCTCGCGCATGGTCAGTTCGCCTTCTTGTTCGCGGCCGGGGACGGCCCCTTCTTGAACATGCGCAGCATGCGGTCGGTGATCATGAAGCCGCCGACCACGTTGATCGTCGCCGCGGCGACGGCGACGCAGCCGAGCACGTTGGCCAAGAGGCCGTGCTCGGATCCGGCCGCGACGAGCGAGCCGACGAGCGAGATGCCGCTGATCGCGTTCGTGCCGCTCATGAGCGGCGTGTGGAGCAGCGCCGGAACGCGCGAGATGACCTGGTACCCGACGAAGGTCGCCAGCGCGAAGACGTAGAGACCGAACACGAGATCGCTGCTCACTGGAGCGCCTCCTTCACCCGCTGCGAGGTGATCTCCCCGGCCCGCGTGATCATGCAACCCTGGACGATCTCGTCGTCCGCGTTCGGCGCGAGCTCGCCGTCCTTCGTGACGTGGAACAAGAGCTTCTCCATGTTGCGCGACCACATGTGGCTCGCATGCACCGCGACGTGGCTCGGCACGTCGAGCGCGCCGACGATCGTCACGCCGTGCTTCACCACGGTCTTTCCTGCCTCGGTGAGCTCGCAGTTGCCGCCCTGCTCGGCGGCGAGATCGACGATGACCGAGCCGGGGCGCATCGACCTCACCATCTCTTCGGTGATCAGCACCGGCGCGCGCGTCCCGGGGACGAGCGCCGTGCAGACGATCGCATCGGCCTTCGCCGCGTGCTTGGCGATCGCCTCGGCCTGCTTCTTCTTGTACGCGTCGGAGACCTCCTTCGCGTAGCCGCCTGCCGTCTGCGCGTCCTCGTCGGAGTCGACCTCGACGAACTTCGCGCCGAGCGACTCGACCTGCTCCTTGACCACCTTGCGCACGTCGAAGGCCTCCACGCGCGCGCCGAGGCGCTTGCCCGCGCCGATCGCCGAGAGGCCCGCGACGCCCGCGCCCATGACGAGGAGCGTCGCCGGCGCGATCGTCCCGGCCGCGGTGATGAGCATGGGGAAGAACTTCGGCAGCGCGGACGCGGCCATCACGACGGCGTAGTAGCCGGCGCACGTCGCCTGCGACGACAGCACGTCCATCATCTGCGCCACGGTCGTGCGCGGGATCGCGTCGAGCGCGAACGTGGTGATCCTGCGAGCGGCCAGAGCCTTCACGAGGTCGTGGTTGAGGAGCGGCCGGACGGGGGCAACGAGCGCGCTGCCCTCCTTCAAGCGCGCGACCTCCTCGATCGTCGGGACGCGGACGCGGATGACGCAGTCCGCCGACCCGAGCACGTCGCCGCGTGAAGGCAGCACCTCGGCGCCCTCCTTCGCGTACTCCGCGTCCGGCGCGAGGGCGCCCTCGCCCGCGCCGGCCTCGACGATCACGTCGATCTTCTTCTGCCGGAGCCGCTTCACCGAATCGGGGACGATCGGCACGCGCCGCTCCTCCGATCGGTCCTCCCTTAGCACTGCGATTTTCATGACGCGGTGCATCATAGGCAATGTTTGCTAGGGTGCAAGCGTGGATCCCGCGACGCTGAAGGCCCTCTACGAAGACCACGTCCGCGCGCTCGAGGAGGGGTATGCGAAGGCGCTCGCGACCGCGGGTTTCGACGCCGTCGTCATCTGCTCCGGCACGCCGAAGAAGCGGAGCGCGTTCGACGATCAGTACTTCCCACACCGGCCGACCCCCGAATTCCAGCACTGGGTGCCGGTCTCCGATCCGGGCTGCTTCATCGTCGTGGAGCCGGGCAAGAAGACGACGCTCGTCTGGCCCGAGGTGAAGGACTTCTGGGAGCGGCCCGCGCCGCCCGAGTCGATGCACTTCGTTCACGCGCTCGACGTGCGGCGCGTCGCGAAGCCCGATCTCCCCGCGGGCAAGCGCGTCGCGTGGATCGGCGAGGAGCACGACAACCCGCCCGCCCTCGTGAAGGAGCTCGATGCGCTCCGCGTGAAGAAGACCGAGTACGAGAAGGCGTGCCTCGCGGAGGCGAACCGCCGGGCGGCCCTCGGTCACGAGGCGGTGCGCCGCGCGTTCGCCGAGTCCGATCGCGCCGAGCTCGACTTGCACCTCCTCTACCTGGGCGCCACGCGCCAGGACGACCAGGACGCGCCGTACAAGAACATCGTCGCGCTCGGGCGCAGCGCCTCGATCCTCCATCACGTCGCCTACGGACGCGACGCGACGCGCGCGGAGTCCTGCCTGCTCGACGCCGGTGCGATGTTCATGGGCTACTGCTCGGACATCACGCGGACGTGGGTGAAGCCAGGAGGTCAGGCCGCGAGCGCGTTCGTGAAGCTGCTCGAGGCGATGGAGGCGATGCAGAAGCGGCTGTGCGCGCAGATCCGGATCGGCGCGCCCTACGAGGAGCTGCACGACGAGTCCCACCGCCAGGTCAGCGCCATCCTGAAGGAGGCCGGCATCGCGAAGGGATCGGTCGAGGAGATCGACGCCAAGGGGATCAGCCGCGTGTTCTATCCGCACGGCCTCGGGCACTCGCTCGGCCTGCAGACCCACGACGTCGGCTGCGCGGTGATCAAGCCGAAGCCCGAGAACCCGTTCCTCCGGAACACCTCGAAGATCGAGGAGGGCCAGGTGTTCACCATCGAGCCCGGCCTCTACTTCATCGACGCGCTGCTCGCGGAGCTGCGGAGCAAGCCGGAGGGAAAGCTCGTCGACTGGAACACCGTGGAGGCGCTCGCGCCGCTCGGCGGCATCCGCATCGAGGACGATCTCATCGTCACCGAGTCGGGCGCGCGGAACCTCACGCGCGAGGTGCTCCCGCTCGGCGGCGGACAGGTCTGATCGAGGGTCAGCCCTTCTTCAGGTCGAGCGACGCGGAGTTGATGCAGTAGCGGAGGCCGCCGCGATCGCGCGGGCCGTCGGGGAAGACGTGCCCGAGATGGGCGCCGCACTCCTTGCAGTGGACCTCGACGCGCCGCATGCCGTGCGACGTGTCCTCGTCGGTCTCGACCTTCTCCAGGTCCATCGGCTTCACGAAGGACGGCCAGCCGCTGCCGGAGTCGAACTTGTCCTCCGAGGAGAAGAGCGGAGCGCCGCAGCACACGCACGCGTAGGTGCCCGGGTCGTGGCAGTCCCAGTACTTCCCGGTGAACGCGCGCTCGGTGCCCTGATTGCGCGTGATCTCGTACTGCTCCGGGGTGAGCTCGGCCTTCCACTCTGCGTCGGTCTTCTTCATCGCGTCTTCCTCTACGCGGCGAAGGATAGTCCGGTTTCGTTCAAGCCGGCTGGTAGAGCTGGATCAGGTTCCCGCACGTGTCGGCGAAGACGGCGATGGTCACCGGGCCCGCGCGCGTCGGCTCCTTCGTGAACGCGACGCCCGCGGCAGTGAGCCGCGCGTGCTCGGCGGCGATGTCGTCGACCTCGAACGCGGTGAGCGGGATACCCTGCTCGAACATCGCCTTCTGGAACGTCTTGGCCGCAGGGTTCGCATTCGGCTCGAGCACGAGCTCGACGTCACCGGGCCCCTCCTTCGAGACGACGGTGATCCACCGGAACTCGCCGAGTGGGATGTCGTGCTTCTTCTGGAAGCCGAGGACCTCCGTGTAGAAGCGGAGCGCCTTGTCCTGATCGTCGACCATGATGCTCGCCAGCTTGATCTTCATCGCGAGCGCACTCTGTCACCACCACGCTCGGGAGGCTTCTCGAAAACTGCGAACGCATCCGGGGGCAGCGCTGCCATCAGCGAGAGGCATCCCGGAACGAGCGCAGGCGGGAGCGCGCCCGGCACCTGGACCATCGTCCGCACGCGCCGCCGGTATGCCGAAGGGCTCGCGCCGATCCGCCGCCTGAACAGATCGCTGAAGCTCCCCAGGCTCGCGAAGCCGACGTCCATGCAGACCTCGGTCACGGACTGCTCTCCTCGTGCGAGCAGCTCCTTCGCGAGCTCGAGGCGGCGCTGGATGCGGAACTGATGCGGCGTCATGCCGAACACGGCGTGGAACTGCCGGATGAGATGGAACGGTGAAATCCCGACCGCGCGCGCCACGTCGGCAATCGACGGCGGGTCCTCGTGCACGTCGGCGAGCATCTCGCGTGCGCGGCAGAGTCGCCGGAAGACATCGTACCGGATGTGCATCGACCTCGTCTGTCTATGGCACGACGTCGAGCCCGGAGTCCACGCGGGTCACCGATCGACGAGCACGGTCGCGCTCGGATTCAGTTGCGGCTGCAACTCCGAGGGCCCAGGATGCGAGCCGTGACCTCCCCCGTCCTCATCGCCACCGACCTGACCGAGGCCTCCAATTCCGCCATCGCGCGCGGCGCCGCACATGCGCAGGCGGTCGGTGCGCAGATCGTCGTGCTCCACGTCATCCCCGACGTCTTCCGCAGCCATCCGCTCCAGCCTCTCCAGGGCGGGACCGAGCTCGCCCTCTCGAGCGAGCTCACCAAGCGAGCCGCCGAGCTCGCGACCGAGCAGGTGCGTCGCGTGGCCGGGCTCTCGCCGGACGAGGACACGGTGATCATCGAGACCGGCAGCCCCGGCGACGAGATCGTCCGCATCGCAGAGGACCGTCGCGCGTCGCTCATCGTCATCGGCGGCAAGCCCGAGGGGCGGACGGCCGAACGGGTCATCCGCTACGCGCACACGCCGGTCCTCGTCGCTCGCGCGCACGCCGCGACGAGCAAGATCCTCGTCGCGACCGACTTCAGCACCGCGGCGCTCACCGCGCTCGTCTACGGCAAGACGCTCGTCGAGAAGGCGGGCGTGGACGCGACGCTGCTCCACGTGATGCAGCCCCAGCCGACGGTGCTCCCCTCGATCGCGTCGGCCTTCGGCAGCCCGATCGTCCCGGCGCCCCCGGGGCTCGTCGAGCGCATCGAGCAGCTCGGCAAGGAGACGCTCGACGGGCTCGCGAAGAGCTACTCCATGCACCGCGCCGAGCAGGTCGAGGGCGACCCGGCGACGGTGATCGTCGAGCGCGCGAAGGCGATCGACGCGGAGATGATCGTCATGGGGAGCCGGGGGCGCACCGGGCTCGCGCGGCTCGTGCTCGGCAGCACCGCCGAGCACGTGATCCGCGACGCGCCCTGCTCCGTCCTCGTCACGCGCTAGGGGGTCAGCCTCCGCAGCCCGCGGTGCCCGACCAGGTCCCCTTCCCGCCGCCGGCGCTCGCCCAGTCGCCTGTCGCGGAGCTGCCGGAGATCTTTCCCGTGCCGCTCGCGTTGTTCTTCGTGGTGAACGTGATGTCGGTCCCGCCCGTCACCGTGCCGGTGATGAGGTCGCCCTTGCCGTCGCTGCCGACCGCGGAGCCGGAGAGCTTGCCGGCATCGACCACGAAGTTCCACACGCCCGACGAATCTCCGGTGAAAGTCCCGCAGTAGGGCACGGCGTTCGCGCTCGCGAACACGGTGAACGTCCCGCTGCCCTTCGGTCCGGTGTACGTGCCGGTCACGCCGTCGCTCGTGGCGGTACCGGTGAAGGAGTATCCGCCGCCGGTGATCGTGAGCTGGTTGGTCTGATCGTCGAAGCTGCCGGTGATGGTGACCGATCCGCCACCGCTGAGGGTGAGCGTGCCGCTGACCTGCTGGACCGCGAGCGGGTGGATGGTCTGCTTCGACGTGCCGCCCCCGCCGACGGTGACCTGGATCGCGCCGCCGTCTCCGCCCGCGCCGGCGAACGTGCCCTTGTACGTGGTCTGGGTCGACGGGGCCGTGCCGCCCGAGGAGGACGACGAGCTGGACGAGCTGGACGAGGACCCTCCCGAGGAGGACGAACTCGAGGAGGACGAGTCGTCGCTCCCGCATCCAGCGACACCGAAGACACACGCGACGAGCACGACCGAGACGAACGTACGGATCATCGAAGCTCCTACTCCGGGCACGAATGCCCAGTCAGCCACGTTATCGTGCTTTGCCTCGACGTGTGAACGACGATCAACCGCTCGAGCCGCCGCCGCGGTAGCCGCTGCCGTAGTAGCCGCCGTAGCTCCCACCGTACCCGGAGTGATAGCCGGGCATGATGATCGGCCGGCCGTAGTAGAGGCCGAAGCCCGATCGCGCACGCCAGTAGAAGCGCGAGTCGTCGACGAGCGTGTATCGCTCGCGGACCCAGTGCGAATGCGGGGCGAGCCGCGCCGCCCAGTCCGCCTTCTCCCACGACCCGAGCTCCTTCAAGAACGGCAGATCGACGAGGTGGATGGTGAGCCCCGAGAGCTGCCAGGCGCGGAAGGACGCGTGAAGGTCGTCCTCTTCCACCTCGGCGTCGTCGAGATCCTCGACGACGTACACGACGCGCGTGATCCCCTGCGCCTCTAGGGTCGCGGCGTCGGGGAGATCGCCGGGCATGAGCATGTACCGGTTGTCGAACGTGCCGTCGCCCGGATCGTCGAAGCGATAGGCGAGCCGCCACGAGTCGAGGACGAAGAACGGATGCGCGCTCTTCGCGTCGGGCGGCGGGAGCTGCGGCGGGAACGCGAGGAGCCCCGCGAGCGACTCGTCCGCGGGGACGACCGACTCGACGGCGGGCCAGTTGTTGAAGGTCACCACCGGGGCGATCGGCTCCTTCGACTCGCGCGAGAGGCGCGCGACGAACGCACACGAGGCCGCGCCGCGGAGATCGAGGATCCAGAGCGTGTCCGCCGGGAGGCCGACGCGTGCGAGCTGCGTCGCCGCCGCCTCCGCCTCGCCCACCACCTCGAGCTGGCGCACGTCGGGCAGCGTGGCCTTGCCCTTCATCGGATCGACCGACGAGACGAGCGTGTGCTTGGTGTAGCGAGCCCAGGCGAGCGAGGCCGGCAGCTCCCACGCGCGCGAGAGCTCGATCGACGAAGGCACCGCGTACTCGCGTGCCGCCGGCACGTCCTCCGACCAGTACGCGACCGACACCGACGGCGTCCACGGACGGAGGCTGCAGCCCGCGCCGAGGAGGGCGATCGGGACGAGGCCGATCCGCGCCTTCACGAGAGGGCCTCCTCGACGAACACCGGCAGCACCAGCGCGTCGTGCGAGCAGTGCGACGTCGGCGAGAGGCGCGCGAAGTACCCGGCGAACGAGCCGTCGAGGACGTAGGCGCCGAGCGTGAGCAGGCGCGGCCCCCAAGGGGTCGCGATCGGCCGCTGGGGGACGAAGCGCTGCGCGATCCACACGTCGCCCTCGCGCTCCATCTCCTCGACGTCGCGGATCGCCGCGCGCATCTCGTCGTCCCCCGCGAGCGCGCCGACGATCACGTGATCGCCGACGCGCGAGAGGTCACGCTTGAGGACCCAGTCCGGCCGCGCGCTCGCGAGCAGAGAGCGGTCGGCATCGGCGAGCGCGATCGTCTCCGCGAAGACCTCGCGCGCCTCGTCGGGCTCGTGGACGAAGGCGCGCGCCATCGCGAGCTTCGACTGGGCATGGATGCACGCGAAGCTCGAGACGCTCGCGAGCGCGCCGCGCTCGGTCGCGCGCACGAGCGCGTCGACGTTGGGCAGCTCGGCCATGTACTCGAGCGGATAGAAGCGATAGAGGACGCCGATCCGCTCGCCACGGAAGGCCAGCGGATCGCCGCTCAGCCCGGAGACCGGCGCCCGCACTGCTCGCCCTCCGCGCTGGGTCACGAGGCGCTCGAGGAACGCGACGACCTGGAGATCCTCGGCCCACGCGGTCGCATACACGAGCGCGATCGCACCGCGCGGAGATCCGGGTCCGCCGGACAGCGCGACGAGGCGGTCGGCGAGCCGCGGGGCGACGTCGGTGGGGTCGAAGCCGCGACGGAGCCCGGCCGTGCGTGCGAGGCGCGGGAGCGCGACCGTCTCGTTGTGGCCGCCGGGACAGTCGGCGTTGACCTCGCACGCGACGAAGCGGCCGTCCTCCCGGAGCAAGAGGTCGACGCGCACGAGCGAAGCGCGATCACCAGCGACGCGGGAGGCCGCGGCGAGACGCTCGACGTCGGGATGGAGCCGATAGCGCGCGCGCTCGGCCTCGTCTCCGGCCGCGCGATCGGCCGCACGGGAGACGAGCGCGGCGGCCCGGCAGGCGATCGACGCTGCATGCTCGTGCGCGGCCCGCGTGAGGAAGAGCGGATGGAGATCGACCCGGCGGCGTCCGGCGACCCACGCATCCCAGACGAGGTGCTCGTGGTGGAGCGAGCGCGACAGCTCGGGGAGCGCGGAGAGTGGATCCGCGAGCGGGAGCGGCTGGACGCAGACGGTCGCTCCGCTCACGGCATCCTCGCGCCGAGGCTCTCGAAGAGCGTCGGGTCCTCGGCACCGAGCCCGTAGAACAGCACGCCGACCTCGGGCGGGAGGACGTCGAGCGACCAGGCGCCGAGCGCACGCGCGGTCGACGTCGCGTCGTCGTACCAGAGCTCGTGCGACTCGCCGGCGAACGACGCGTAGCGGAAGAACGGCGCGCCCGTCGGGCCGCGCTCGACGGGGATGCGTCCCGTCTCCGAGATGGCACGCGCCTCGAACCACGTCGTCGGACGGCGACCGCGAGGGCCGAAATCGGTGCCGTAGAGCGGGATCGAGACGTCGCAAGCGGCGAAGTCGGCGAGCGCGAGCCGTACGGCGTCGACCGCCCAGCCCGGATCGATCGTCGGACCGGGCGCCGCCTCCGAGTAGTCGAGCGTCATGATGCGCATGCGATCGACGTACGGTGCGAGGTCGCGGCGCGAGAACGCCTCGCCGCCGGGCAGATCGCTCGGCACCGCCACCGACGGAGGGACGAACACGTTGAGCTTCTTCCCGGGCCGGATCTTCGCGGACGCCTCGGCGACGAGCGCGAGCACGCTCGTGCGGGCGTCGTCGGGCAGCTGCTGGAGATCGATCTCCACCCCGTCCGCAGGGCCGACCACGGACGAGAGGGTCTCGCCGAACCTCGCGCGCCACGCGGGGTCGGCCAGGAGCCTGCTCGTCTGGGTGCCGTCGTAGCGCTGTCCGCTCTCGTCGGTGAACGCGACCCCGAGGTTCACCCGGTAACCCTCGCGATGGAGATCGTCGACGAGGCCCGCGAGATGCGACGTCGCGCTCGGGTCGCGCGGGCCCACCGTCCCGTCGAGGCGCGGGACCGCGCAGAGCATGATCACCTCCTGGGCGACGCGCTTCGTGGCCGGCAGGGCGAGCGTCGATCGTGACCACGTGTCGATGACGCAGCCGTCGACGAGGATCGTGCCGCTGCGCGCGGGCAGCGGGGTGTCCGCCGCGAGGCCGATGCGCTCGACCTCTTCGCCGGAGGACGCACCGCACGCGGAGGCGAGCAGCAGCGAGAGCGTGAGGATGGTCCGTTTCGCGTCGATGATCATCGTCCCCACTCCACGCGGAGGCCGAAGGTGGCTCCGTTCATGAGCTCGTAGTCGAAGACCCGCGGCGCCACCTGCAGGCAGAGCCGCGTCACCGGATCGAGACGCCGACAGGCCTCGAGCTCGGCCTGAACGAAGAAGGTCCCGGCCGAGAGCTCGACGGGATCGGCCTCCGCACCCGATGCCTGGACGCCGTCCATCGTGAGCCACCCGACGCCGGTGCGGAGCGCCGCGCCGAACATCCAGCGACGCTTCTTCACGCGGTAGCCGAGGCCGGGCAGGAGCAGCTCGCCCGAGAACGTGGTCCACGGGCGCGCCCGCACGATCGATCCGTCACGGCTCGTGATGACCGCGTCGTAGCTCCCGGCCGCGTGCCATGCGCCCGCGCCGATCAGCGGGACGACCCAGCGGTCGTCGAGCGTCAGGGCCGTGTCGACGTAGCCGCCGAGCATCGTCTGCCCGCCGCGCATCGGCACCTTGCCTGCGGGCAGATCGCGCGCGCTCGTCAGGACCGCCGGCGCCGCGAGGGTCGGCGTGCTCCGCAGCCACCGCGCGTTCGTGCCGATGGCGAGCTGGAAGTCGAAGTCCGCTCGCGCCTCCGCCGGAGCGGCAATCGCACAGACGAGCACGCCTCCCGCGAGCACGACGCGCATGCCTCTCGAGAGTAGCGAGCGGACCGCGACGCGCTCGTCGAATTTCGATCGAGGACGACGTTCGTTGCGTCCTGCAACGATCAACGACGCGCGTTCACGTCGCGTTCTGCGTCGGTCCCGTCGCGGTCGGTCGGCCTCTGGACGATGCCCGACACACGCTTGTGGTTGGCGCACGCGCCGAGCCGCTTCGCGTTCTCGTCGAACACCACGCTCTCGCACCGATGACAGACGTAGAGAGCGGCGTACGCCCCGGGGTCGTCGAGGTAGTCTGCGGCGAACAGCGACCGCACGCGATCGCGCAGCCGCATGCGCGCGCCGTCGACCGGCACCCAGACGGTCTCGCCGTCGAGATCGACCGCGCGACGCACGAGGCCACGGTCCATGGCCTCGACCGCGAAGTCGATCGTACCGTCCGCGAGCGCCGCCTTCTCGAGCGCGGCGATCAGCTGCGTGCGCACGCGTGTCACGAGCTCCGCGAGCGATCCGGGATCGACGTCGCTCGCGTCGATCATCCCGGCCACGCGCTCGCCGCGCGGAAGGTGCCCGGTCGCACGCGCGTAGGGGCCGGTGAGCCACAGCGCGACGTCGACTTTGTCCCAGCCGGTCGCCGCGCCGTTCACGAACGCGATGGCGGCCTCACGGCACTCGGCCGCGATGCTCTCTCGCGTGGCGCCGTCGTCGAGGAGCATTCGCCCTCGTCGCCCGCCGAAAGTCTTCACGTACTCCAAGCCATCCGTCCCCGCCGACGTCGGAGTCGACCGATGTGGTCCGGCGTATCACATGCGAGCTCGATGTCCAGCCGCGGTCGCGGCCACGCCGCGCGATGCCGGGGCACGATGTCTCGGCCAGGGCGGTTGACGTCGTGGGCGCCCCCCGGTACGCCCTCGACCACGACAGGGGGACCCGAAGATGGACGCGATCACCCAGTTCAAGGAAGCGCAGAAGAAGGTCTGGTCGGCGTTCGCGCCGATGGAGCTCTACACGTGCGTGGCCGCGGCGCGGCTCGTGAAGTTCGCGGGCGTGCAGGCGGCTCACCGCATGCTCGACGTCGCGTGCGGGACGGGCGTCGTCGCGCTCTCGGCCTCGCGGCTAGGAGCGCGCGTCACGGGCCTGGACCTGACGCCGGAGCTGGTCGAGCACGCGCGAGAGAACGCGGCGACCGCCCAGGCGAAGATCGACTTCCACCAGGGCGACGTCGAAGCCCTGCCGTTCGAGGACGCGACGTTCGACGTGGTCACGAGCCAGTTCGGCCACATGTTCGCGCCGCGACCGGAGATGGCGATCCGCGAGATGCTCCGGGTGCTCAAGCCGGGGGGGACGATCGCGTTCTCGACGTGGCCCCCCGAGCTCTATACGGGCCGGATGTTCCAGATCGTCGGCAAGCACCTGCCGAAGCCCCCCATCGAGTCACCGCCGCCGATCCTCTGGGGCAGCCCGGACGTCGTCCGCCAGCGCCTCGGCGACGCCGTCGAGGACGTCGTCTTCGACCGCGCCGTCATGCGGTCGCCCTACCTGAGCCCGGCGCACGTTCGAGCGACGCTCGAGCGCGGCGTCGGCCCCTACGCGATCGCGGCCGCACGCCTGGCGGGCGAGCCCGAGCGCCTGGCCGCGTTCCGCGCGGAGATCGACGCGCTCACCGGCGAGTACTTCGAGCCGGAAGAGAACGTCCTCCGCCAAGACTACCTCATGACGCGCGCGAAGAAGGCTGCGAGGTAGAAATCGCGCTAGGATCGCGGGGCATTGTTCGAGCCGGGGACGGTCCTCGCGGAGCGTTTCGAGATCGAGCGGCGCGTGAGCGCCGGCGGGATGTCCGCGGTGTATCGCGCGCACGATCGTCGGCTCGGCGGCCAGGTCGCGGTGAAGCTGCTCTACGGGCGCGATGCGAGCGAGCATCGCGAGCGGATGGTGCGCGAAGCGCGCATCCTCGAGAAGCTGAGCCACCCGGGCATCGTCCGCTACGTCGCGCACGGCGAGACGAGCGACGCGCAGCCCTACCTCGCGATGGAGTGGATCACCGGCGAGACCCTGAGCAAGCGCCTCGCGCGGACGGGCCTCACCATGGGCGAGAGCGTCCGCCTCGTCACGCGCGTCGCCGAGACGCTCGCCGTGGCCCACGCCAAGGGCGTGATCCATCGCGACATCAAGCCCGGCAACCTCATCCTCCGCGACGCCGACGTCGATCGGCCGACGCTCATCGACTTCGGCATCGCGCGCATGGGCCTGGGCGCGAGCGCGATCACGAACACGGGCGTCATGCTCGGCACGCTCGGATACATGGCCCCCGAGCAGGCGCGCGGGACGAAGGGGCTCGACGCGCGCGCGGACGTCTTCGCGCTCGGGGCCGTGCTCTTCAAGTGCATCACCGGCATCCCCGCGTTCGCAGGTGACGACGAGATCGCGATCCTCGCGAAGATGCTCTTCGAGGCGCCGCCGCGCATCCGCGACATCCGCAAGGACGTGCCGCCCGTGCTCGACGAGCTGCTCGCCCGCATGCTCTCGCGCGATCCGCTCCAGCGTCCCGCCGACGGCGGCATCGTCGCCGCCGAGCTCGCGGCCCTCGGACCGCTCGACGGGGCCGGCATCGTCGCCCGCGAGGCCTCGGGCCATGGCGACGTGATCACCCGCGGAGAGCAGCGGCTCGTCTCGGTCGTCGCGGTGGCGTCGCATGCCCACGCGGAAGAGGAGATGACGATCGTCGACGGCACGTGGCAGGGCATGAAGTCCCTGTCCAAGGATCTCCGCGCCGCGATCCAGCCGTTCGGCGCTCAGCTCGAGTCGCTGTCGAACGGGATGATCGTCGTCACCCTGCCTGGGCGCCACAGCGCGACCGATCAGGCAGCCCGCGCGGCCCGGTGCGTCCTCGCGATGCGCGCCGCCGCGCCGAACGTCCCGATGGTCCTCGCGACGGGACGCGCCGTCCTCGAGGATCGCCTGCCGATCGGCGACGCCGTCGACCGGGCGATCCGGATGCTCAAGCAGCACCAGGACGACGACGTCGCGGTCACCGCCGCGGGCAAGAAGCAGCCGATCCACGTCGACGGGGTCACCGCAGGCCTGCTCGATGCGCGCTTCATCGTGAAGGGCGACGGCACCGGCCTCGAGCTCGTGGGAGAGCAGGCAGCCGCCGATGCCGGACGGATGCTCCTCGGCAAGGCGACGCCGTGCGTCGGCCGCGAGCGCGAGCTCGTCATGCTCGAGGGCGTCTTCGCCGAGGTGGTCGCCGACGACGTCGCGCGCGCGGTCCTCGTCACCGCCCCCGCCGGCGTCGGCAAGTCGCGCCTGCGCTACGAGCTCCTCCGCATGCTCAGCCATCGCGGCGATCCCCACGAGGTGTGGACGAGCCGCGGCGATCCGATGCGCGCCGGGTCTCCGTTCGGGATGATCGCGCAGATCGTCCGCGCCGCCGCGGGCGCGCAGGACGGCGAGCCGCCGCGCGTGCAGCGCGAGAAGATCCGCGCGCGCGTCAGCCGCCACGTCTCCCAGCGCGATCGCGCGCGCGTCACGCAGTTTCTCGCCGAGGCGCTCGGCGTGTCGATGCCCGAGGAGGACGACGTGCAGCTCCGCGCCGCGCGCCACGACCCGATCCTCATGGGCGATCAGATGCGGCGCGCGTTCGAGGAGTGGCTCGCCGCCGAGTGCAGCGCGCACCCGGTGCTCCTCGTGCTCGAGGACCTGCACTGGGGCGATCTCCCGAGCGTGAAGTTCGTCGACTCGGCCCTGCGCGCATTGACCGATCGGCCGCTCATGGTGCTCGCGCTCGCGCGCCCCGAGGTCAAGGACCTCTTCCCCGACCTGTTCGCCGAGCGCGGCGTGCAGGAGCTCCGTCTGAAGGAGCTCTCGAAGAAGGCGAGCGAGAAGCTCGTCCGCCAGGTCCTCGGAGAGACGACGAGCGACGACGTGGTCGCCCAGATCGTCCAGACCGCCGGCGGCAACGCCTTCTTCCTCGAGGAGCTCATCCGCTCGGTGTCCTTGTCGTGGGTCGGCGTGCCCGGAGCACGACCGAGCAAGCCTCCGCCGAAGAGCGAGGCGTCGCCGCGACGCTCGGGCGCGCCGGGAGGGGTCGCGCTCCCGGAGACCGTGCTGACGATGGTGCAGGCGCGCCTCGAAGCGCTCGAGCCCGAGGCGCGCCGCGTGCTCCGCGCGGCGAGCATCTTCGGACAGACGTTCTGGCGCGGCGGGGTCGTCGCGCTGCTCTCGTCGGAGGACGCGAGCGCCCACGTGACGGCCTGGCTCGACGAGCTGGCGGTGCGCGAGATCATCACGCACCGCGACACGACGAAGTTCAAGGGCGAGCAGGAGTACGTCTTTCGTCATGCCTTCGTCGCCGAGGCCGCGTACTCGATGCTCACGGACAAGGATCGCGTCGTCGGCCACAAGCTCGCCGCGCAGTGGCTCGAGAAGATGGGCGAGAGCGAGGCGGTCGTCCTCGCCGAGCATCTCGAGCGCGGGGGCGAGCCGAAGCGCGCGATCACCTTCTACCGCCGCGCGGCGGCGCAGGCGCTCGAGGGCAACGATCTCGAGGCCTGTCTCGCGCGCGCCGATCGAGGCATCGCGTGCGGCGCCGAGGGCGAGGTGCTCGGCCGGCTGCTCCTCCGCAAGGCGGAGGCGCACCGCTGGCGCGGAGAGAACGCGCTCGCCCGCGAATGCGCGCAGAAGTGTCTCGCCCTTCTCCCACGGAGCGGTCGTCGCTGGTTCGTCGCCGCCGGCGAGACGGTGGAGGCCTGCGCGCGCATCGGAGACGAAGGCGAGCTGCACCGCGCCGTCGACGACCTCTGCGACGTGAGCTCCGCGGGCGGCCTCACCGCACCCCACCTCGTCGCGCTGACACGCGCGGCATGCGTGCTCATGTCCGCGGGCAACTACCCGTCCGCCGACGACCTCCTCCGCACGATCGACGCCGCCTACGAGCTCGCGCGACGCGAAGAGGACGATCCCCTTGCGACGGCGCACGTGTACCGGACGCGCGCCTACCGCGCGCTCGTCGCCGGCGACACCGGCTCGGCGCTCTCGATGTACAACGTCGCGATCGCGAACTACGAGCAGGCGGGCGACACCCGCGCCGCGTGCCGGCACCTCGTGAGCGCGGCGGCGGCGTGCATCGAGCTCGGCGCGTACGACGAGGCCGAGCGCGCGCTCGCCGACGCGCAGGCATCGGCCGAGCAGATGGGCCTCTCCGGCGTCACCGCCAACGTGCTCCACCATCAGGGCGCGCTGCTCTCGCGCCTCGGCGATCCCGAGGCCGCCGTCTCGCGGGCGGAGCGCGCGATCGAGGCGTTCGTGGCGCAGGGCGATCGGAGCATGGAAGCCGCGGCCCGCCTCTACCGCGCGATCTTCCTCGCGGACGCCTCGAGCCTCGAGCGCGCCGAGAGAGAGGTGCATTCGGCGATGGACGTCGCAGGCGCCCCGGCGCCGCTCAAGGCGCTCGGCCATGCGGTGCTCGCGCGCATCTACCTCCAGAACGTGGGTGCGCACCGGGCCGAGGCGCCCGCACGCGAGGCCAATCGGATCCTCGACGCGCTCGGAGGGGTCGAGGAAGGCGAAGCGTACATCCGGCTCGTGTTCGCCGAGACGCTCGAGGCAATGGGCGATCACGAGGCCGCGCGAGAGGCGATCAAGACCGCGCGCGTCCGCATCCTCGAGCGCGCCGCGATGATCCAGGATCCGGCGTGGAAGCAGTCGTTCCTCGAGCGCGTGCGCGAGAACGCCCGAACGCTCGAGCTCGCGAAGCAGTGGCGCGTCGCCTGAACGAGCTCGTCGGGCACGAGGCTCGCACGGGTGACGCGCATGGCGATCGATCCGAACAAGCCTCCCGTCTGCGATCCGGATGACGTGGAGCCGGCGCGTGAGCCCGGAGGGAAGAAGCCCCCCGCCGGCGATCCGCGGCCGAAGGCGCCTCCTCGCAGGGATCCGAAGGTCCCGGGCGCACCTCCTCCGGAACAGCCGCCGAAGCGCATGTAGCAAGCGGACGGCCGCGTCGCGTAGCATGCAGCGCCGTGCCCCGCGCCTCCGTCGCCTCCTTCGTCGCGGCGTTCTTGCTGCCGAGCGTGGCGTTCGCGCAGCAGCACGAGGATGACGACGAGCGCGTCGTGCCCGAACCTGCGCAGCCGGTCCCGCTCTCGGAGCCCGCTCCACCTTCCCCTCCCGCTCCCGCTCCGCCGCCGAGGGCCGAGGTCGGCGCGCCGCTCAAGGTCACGCCGACCGGGTACGTCGAAGTGTACTATGCATACAATTTCAACCGCCCCTCGAACGGCATCACCAACTACCGGGGCTTCGACAACCGCCACGACACGTTCACCCTCTCGAACGCCGCGCTCGGCGCGCTCTTCGAGGCAGGCCCCGTGGGCGGCAAGGTCATGCTGCAGATCGGCTCGACGCCGAGCAGCTACTACTCGGGCGAGCCGGGGCTCGCGGGCGCGGGCGGCGCGAACGCGACCGGCGCGGAGCTGTGGAAGTACCTCCAGGAGGCGTACCTCACGTACAGGGCGCCGATCGGAACCGGCGTCCTCTTCCAGGCGGGCCTCGTCGCATCGCCCATCGGCATGGAGCAGTTCGCCGTGAAGGACCACTGGACGTGGTCGCGCTCGAACCTCTTCTTCGGGCTGCCGTACTACCACACGGGCGTTCGCGCGACGTACGAGTGGAGCCCCGAGTGGTCGACGACGCTGAGCGTGTTCAACGGATGGAACAGCGTCGTCGACAACAACGAGGAGAAGAGCATCCAGACGAACACCACGTACCGGCTCGGCGACGACCTCATGATCAACGCGCTCTACTGGGGAGGGATCGAGCGCAGCACCGGCTCGCCCGAGGGGCCGTACTGGCGTCATCACTTCGACGTCGTCGCGCAGGCGCAGGTCACGTCCTTCCTCACCGCGGCCGCGCAGGGTGATTACGGCTTCGAGCCGAACCGCATCGGCACCGCGCGCTGGTGGGCCGTCGCGGCAGCTGCGCGGGTGCACCTCGCGAAGTTCCTCTATCTCGCGCTCCGCGGCGATCGCTTCCACGAGGACCTCGCGACCGACGAGGCTCGATCGAGCACGCCTATCTTCTGGGCGGGCTCCGCGTGGGTGACCGAGGGCACGGCGACGCTCGACTTCCGCCCGTACGATCAGATCTCGATCCGACTCGAGGGCCGGCACGACGTCTCGGAGCAGCCGCTCTACTTCCGCGGCAATGTCTCCGGCGACGGAAGCGCCGCCGCCCCGTTCGTCCCGAACGCGCGCACGCAGACGACCGCGCTTCTCGGCGCCACCGCCTGGTTCTGACGCCGGCTACTTCGAGACGACGAGCTCGCCGTTGCACGGCACGTCGACGTCGCGCGCATCGGTCTTGTTTCCGACGGCGATCGTGTGATCGCCGCAGAACACCATGAACGTGCGCTGCCCGCGACCGAGGAGCAGCTTGCCGTCCAGGTACACGCGGTTGTTCTTCGCCGCGCCCCGGACGACGAGCCTGCCGAAGCCCTTCTTCTCGGCCTTCTCCGGCTTCGGGGCCGCGGTCGCGGGCTCCGACGTGGGCGGCGGCGGCGGCAGGTCGAGCCGCGGCGGCGCGTGATCGGCGGGCGTGTCGCTCGCAGGCTGTCCGGCAGCGGCCAGGGCCGTCGCTCCGCCCGCATCGCGACGTGCGCCGAGCGACCACGCGCTGCCGGCGATGAGCGCAGCGAGGCCGAGCGCGCAGCCGACGGCGACGGCGATCCGCCGCGGGCTCGCGACGGGCACGACGACGGGGTCGTGCGCGTCGTCCTCCGCATCGGCCTCTGGCAAGACGGGAGCCGAATCGCAGATGTCGGACGAGACGACGACGTTGCTCGGCTCGACGGCGGGAGCGGCCGGCTCGAGCACGGCCGGAGCCTCGGGGAAGAATCCACCCTCGGACGAGATCGAGCTGCGCGACGAGCGCAGGAGCGCTCCGATCTCCGGCTCCTCCTTGTCGAACGTGATCCAGGGCGTCGACGGCGGCCGCAGCAGGTATCGCACATCGCTGTCGATACGAGCGCGATCCGGGTAGCTGGGCTGCCGCGCACCAGCCGCTCGCGCGAGAGCAGCCATTTTGTCGAGGTCCGACGGGTACGGCGGGCGCATGACCCTCGAGCTAGCAAGAGCCGAACCGAGGCCGTGCGCGTGCGGTCGGGCCGAGCCGGATCGAATGCGATCCACGAGGGAGAGAGCGCGACCGCTCGGGCGCTTCGGTCCGATCGGTCGGGACGCTATCGTCTGCGATGCCCATGAGCACCGACCTGCCCGCGACGCTGCGGGCGCTCCTCGAGGTCCTGCCGGACGGCGTCCTCGTGAACCGCCCCGACGACTCGCTGGCGTATGCGAACAAGGCGTTCCTCGCGCTGGTCGGACGCGGGCCGGAGATCCTCGGACGCCCCGCGCTCGACCTCCTCCACCCCGAGGACCGCGCGCACGCGAGCGAGCGGATGCGGTTCGCGACGGCGACCGGAGAGTCCACGGAGCCGCGCCTCTTTCGCTTCGTCCGGCCGGACGGCTCGACGGTGCTCGCGGACTGCCGCGGGGTCGCCCACACGCTCGACGGAGAGAAGGTCCTCGTCGTGGTGGTCCGCGACCTCACGGAGCGGCTGCGAGCCGCGCGCGCGCTCGAGGAGAGCAGCGCGCTCTTCCGGACGCTCATCGAGGACCTCCGCATCGGGGTGCTCGTGCAAGGCCCCGCCGCGGAGATCCGCGTGGCGAACCGCGCGGCGCTCGAGCTGCTGGGGCTCGACGAGCAGCAGCTCCTCGGCATGACGAGCTTCGATCCCGAGTGGAACGTCGTCCACGAGGACGGCACCCCCTTCCCCGGCTCCGAGCACCCCGTGCCGACGGCCATCCGCACGCGACGTCCCGTGCGCGACGTCCTCATGGGCGTCTACCGTCCGAGGCGCAAGGACCGCGCTTGGCTCCTGGTGAACGCCGAGCCACAGCTCGATCCCGAAGGCAACGTCCTGCAGGTGGTGTGCACGTTCAGCGACTTCACCGAGCGACGCCGCCAGCAAGCACAGTCGGCGGCCGGCGATCGGCTGGCCTCGCTGGGACGTCTCGCGGCCGGCGTCGCGCACGAGATCAAGAACCCGCTCGCGTACGTGCTCGGACATCTCGAAGCGCTGAGCCGGGCTCCGCTCGACGACGCGCTCGCGCAGCGCGTCCGAGAGGCCCTCGAAGGAGCCGGCCGGGTGCGGACGATCGTCGATGACCTACGCAGTCTCTCCCGCGCCGACGACGAGCGCCACGGCCCCGTCGATCTCGCCCGCGTCGTCGAGTCCGCCTGCAACATGGCGTCGTCGCACGCCCGGCACCGCGCGACGCTCATCCGCGATCTCGCCGCCGTGCCCATGGTCGCCGGCAACGAGTCGCGCCTCGTCCAGCTCGTCCTCAACCTCGTCGTCAACGCGGCCGAGGCGATCCCGGAGGGCCACGTCTCCGAGCACGAGATCAGGGTTCGCGTGCGCGGCACCGACGGCTCGCGCGTCACGCTCGAGGTGAGCGACACGGGGCCCGGCATCCCGCCGAGCGCCATCGCACGGATCTTCGATCCCTTCTTCACCACCAAGCCGCTCGGCAGCGGCACGGGGCTCGGCCTCGCCATCTGCCGTGGGATCGTCGATTCGCTCGGTGGCGACATCGACGTCGACAGTACGCTCGGCAAGGGGACCACCTTCCGTGTGACGCTCCCGGTCTACGCGTCGACCGAGGGCCCCCTCGCGCCGGGGGCCGTGCCGACGGCGCCGCGGTCGCGCATCCTCGTCATCGACGACGAGCCGCGCGTCGGCAGGGTGCTCGCCGATCTGCTCGCTCCCGACCACGAGGTCCACGTCGAGACCGATGCGCGTGCAGCGCTCCAGCGCATCGCCGATGGGGCGCGCTACGACGTCGTCTTCTGCGACCTGATGATGCCCGACATGGGCGGGATGGACTTCCAGGAGGCGCTCGAGTCCGCCGCCGCGGACCTGGCCGCGCGGACGGTCTTCATGACCGGCGGCGCCTTCACGCCTCGCGCCCGCACGTTCATCGAGCGCTTCCGCGATCGATCGATCGACAAGCCCTTCAGCATGGACGACGTCACGCGCGCGATCGCCCGCGTGAGGGCGGCCACCGCGGCGTGAGCCTCAGTTGGGTCCGCAGGCCGGATCCTGACCGTCCACGAGCCCGTCGCCGTCGTTGTCGATCCCGTCGTTGCAGATCTCGGCCGTCGGCGGGTTGTCGACGATGCAGTCGCAGTTGTCGTCCTTGCCGTTGCCCGGAATGTCCACCGGACCGCACGTCTGGCAGTCAGCCTCGTCGGCGACGCCGTCGCAGTCGTTGTCGATGCCGTCACCGCAGACCTCGACGCAGCCGCACTGCTTGTCTCCCTGCACGACCGCCCAGAACGGGCGGTGGTTGCCCTCGGGCATCGCCTGGAACGGCGCCCAGAAGGCGGAGTAGCTCGGGTCCGGCTTGGTGGTGTCGATCGCGGCGATCCAGATCTGGTCGGACTTCTTGTCCTGCGGGCGCAAGGACGCGTACGCACGCACGCTCGAGAACGCGATCCAGAACACGCCCGGCTTCGTCGACGGCGCCCACCGCGGCATCGAGTTGCCGATGTTCATCACGCCGTCCGCGTTGTTCACGCGGCCGTTCAAGCGAACGAGATCGATCGGCGTCCCGCCGGTCACCGGGACCATCCGCAGCTTCGACGTCACCTGATCCTTCGAGGTGCCCGTCGCGTTCACGTAGACGATCCACTTGTTGTCCGGGCTGAACGCCGGGAAGAAGTTGTTGTCGTTCGCGTTCGCGGACGGGACGATCACCTGCGGGGCTCCCCACGCGCCGTTGTTGTACGGGATGAGCGCGATGGAGCCGGTCTTCACGTCCTTGTTGCCCACGGTGGGCGCGAGGCTGACGACGACCGTGTCGCCGAGCCCCGACCAGTCGGGGTGCGTCGCCTTCTGCCCGTTCAGCGGCACGACTCCGTTGTTGGCGCCGATGGGCGCGCCGGTGTCGGCGTCGATGAGGGTGAGCACGCCGCCCGCAGCGACGAGGAGCTTCTTGCCGTCGGGCGAGAACGTCGTCCAGCCGACCGCGCGGGTCGGGGCGCCCGTCGCCGGCACGATCGCGTTGCGGTTCGGGCTCCCGACCTCCTTCAGCTTCTCGCCGCCGTATCCGACCGCGAGACGCGTGTGGTTTGCACACGGTTTT
>WBZO01002651.1_pt1 | contig 22671 bp, 17 predicted proteins | sample 5204261 | NCBI WGS metagenome assembly WBZO01 (sample SAMN12412400, study PRJNA552823) | activated sludge metagenome | isolation source: activated sludge from anammox sidestream of wastewater treatment plant... | place: USA: North Carolina | collected 2017-09 | reverse complement strand
TTCGCGCATTCGTAAATTTGCTAACTCATTCGTCGAAGGGATCGCTGGTATTGCCGGGATCACTGCTTCCTCCAAAGCCTCGCCTTTCCAAACTCGCAGCCAATCGGATGTGAGCACGAGGAAAAAGGCTGATGCGTCCTGTCGGCGCGAACCTAATGGGATGGCCCAGATGGCGCACTGCCCGTCGTTTACCCTCGTGTAAAAATAGTAGTAGTACTTCGCGCGCGCCTGCCGCCCTTCCGCGCCGTAATTCGGCGTTGGCCGTGTGCGCCAGATGAGGTCGTTGATCTCCGAGAAGTTGCGGGGGAAGCGTTTGGCGTCCGAATGAAAGAGCCGCAAGTCTTTGACGAGCTTTTCGATCTGCGGCTGCGGCATGTTCACCTGCGCGTCGCGGAAGAGCGAATAGAGGCGCCAACCGTAACCACCAGTACTCGCCAGCAGCGCCAGCGCGAAAATGGAGTGGGCGATTTTGAGCTTGCCGAACCTGGATTTCGCATTCGCAGGTTTCATCCGCGCGGCTCCCGCCAGCCTTCCAGGCCGTCATCAAACATGGGCGAGTGATCCTCATCCATCTCCGCGAGGTCATATTCGTCGTCCGTCGCGTTGCGCTGCGAGGCCTCCGACCATTGATCCACTCTCGATTCAAATGCAGCCGAACCGGCCAGGGAGTCACTCTCCAACTCTGATCTCCTCGCAATCGCCTGGCCTTGTTTGAATCGGGTCTCCCGCTTCGAGTGTGGCGGATTTTCAAGCCGGGCGTATTTCGGGAAGCTCAGCCGCACGGGCGGCGCGTTGCTGATGATGGCGACAGCCTGTTTGTATTTCACCATCTGGCGGATCTCGCTCGGGTCCATCAACTGGCGGCCCACTTCGCTCGATCGCTCGGAGTCGAACTCATCACCACTTCGCACATCCACAGACATGGACTGCAACACGGTCGTCGTGCCCAATCGCTTGGAGGCATATTCAGCCGTTCGTTGATCCACGCCGGGCAGAAAGATCATGGCGCCGACCGAGCCGAGCACGGCGTCGCCGCCATCCGCGCCGTACTGGTGATAAAGCTGCGCGATGTTCTGATAGCCGAGCGCGTATGTCATCTTGCGGCCTCGACCGACGCCGAGCGCCGCCGGAAGATCGGGGATGTGGATGTTGCCGATCTCGTCGAGATTGAAGAGCACGGGCGCGGATCGTTCATTCAGTTCGCCATTCCGCAAGCAGTCATTTGCAATGCCGATAAAGGTCGAGAGAATGCGCTTGTATCGTTCGGCATCGCCTTCCGGCACGATCAGAAAAATCGCCGTGCCCGGCTTTCGCAATTCACTGAAATTCACGAAGCGCACACCGCGCGACGCCATCAAATTTGTGATCGGTGAAGAGATGGCCATCATATTTGGCGTCGAGAAATCGGCGCAGGCCACGCCGAGGCCGATCAGCACGCCTGCCTGCAGCTTCGGCTCGACCTTGCTGAACATCCCCCAGTAGAGCGGCACTTTCGGATCGGGCGACCGCATCATCAATTCGTTGAGTTCCTGTAGCGATTTCGTGGAGATCAATTCCTGGATCATATGCGGCGCGGGTCGCGGATGGAGTTGCGGCAGATGCAGCAGGATCGCCGTCAGCGCGGCCTTCTCAGCCTCTTTCCAGAAGGGATCGGCGGTCGAACGCCGAACCTGTTCAGAATCGAGGATCATCGAGGCGACTTTGTGCGCGTATTCCGCGTTCGCTTTGCAATCGGGCAGGAAGTTCCAACGGTCGGTCCGCTCCAGCTTTTGCAGATCAATCCGAAATACATTGCGGAAGAGATACGCCGTCTGATCGTAGAGTTCGCCCTTCGGATCGAGCACAACCGCCGAGCCGGTTTTGGCCCAGGCGCGCTGCCAGGTGATGAAAAACGTGGACGATTTGCCCGAACGCGGCGGGCCAAACATCGCCAGATGACATGTCGAATGCTCCGGCCCCAGTACCACGTCATATTTTCTGCCCATTCCGCCAATCAGTAAGGTGAAGGGCGGCAATTCGTCTTCCTTTCGTTTCGCAAGGCGCAAATCCTTCAAGGTTCGCGCATCGGCCCATCGCGCCGAGCCGTGCGTCACGCGCTGGTTGTATTGATAGAAAGGCAGCCAGAGTTGCGTCGCTTCCACTAGCGAGATCAGGACCGAGATGATCCCCAAGCAATGCGCGCCAATTTCCAGCCAGATGCTGATCGCGAACCACTGCGCCGCCTTGACGAACAGAAATGCAGAGAGAAAACCGCAGATGACCAGCACGACTGCTTCGCCGCAAACGCCAAGCAGATGCAGTGCGGCCTGATAGGCCGGCAGATGTTGCGCCGTCGCCGGTCGCGGGATGTGGTATTCTGCATCGAGTTCCCGGCACCATTGCTGCCAGGATTTCAGCGGCCATCGGTTATTGACCAGTTGCTGCATACTGCCTTGCCCATTGATTGAGTTGACCGGCCTCTTCCGGCGTGAACGAGCGTTCGCGCAACGGCTCGATGTTCCAATTGAGCGTCGCAACCTCGGCGAGCGGCGCAAAGGCTCGCGGCATCGGCGCGCTGTCTCTCTTCTTGGCCACGAGCAGAATTGCGCCGGACTGCTCGTCGCCAGTCGCCGCAAGGCGCGCGATCACCGCCGGGCCATCCAAGGGATCGCGTCCGAGCGAAACCACCTCGACGCCGAGCGGAAGCGGGCGAAAGCGAACGTGCAGGCTCGCGTGCGCGGATACGAACGCGCCGTTCTGCGTCGTTCGCTCGACGCCTGGCGGAAGCAGACCGCGCTCGGCCATCCGCTCGATCAGCGCATCAACATTGGCCAGGTTCCGGTTGTTCATCTGCTCCGTGAGGGCGAGAAGCGCTAGTCCCATCAGCAAGCCCGTCGCTTCGCGTATGCGGGTTGCCAGTCGCGCGACCTCGCCGTCGGGCAAGCTTGTTGGATTGACGGATGCAGGCGGGGTTGAACCTGCCATCGCAGCAATCGGATCGGCAATGTCCACGCGCGCGTTCACGCGATAGCGGCTCGCGTTGAGCCAGCCGGCGAGCATTGTCCCCGCGATCACAACCAGTGCTGTTCCCACAGCGATGATTGCCGGTGAAGGCCGCCAACTTTTCTTTCCCGGTTTCATACGTTTACCTCTTCAAGCTCATCAATCCAGGCGTCAATCTCAGCGTCAGGCGTCTCCATCACCAACTCGACGCGGGCGAGGGACTTGCGCAGGTTCTCCAGATCAAGCCTTCGTTTGGCGAGAAAGCAAAGATGCGAAGCGATTACGCCAGCGTTCAGGTCTTGAATTCCTTCGACAACCAGCGCCCGCAGGAATGCGATGGATTCGCGCAAACCCGGCTTGTCCATGATTCCAGGCAGGCCTCGGATCGCCTGGATCAGCTTGACCATCTTGACGAGCAACGAGCGAGAAGCCTGCGGACAGCGCGCTTTCAGAATGCGCGCTTCCTCGCGCGGAGTCGGTGGCGGGAGCCAGCTATACAAACAGCGCGAGCGCATCGGCGACGATAGGTCGTGCCGCTGATCGTTCGAGAGCAGGATCACGACCGGCCAGCGCGACTGATCGCGAACGCCGATTTCACCGAATCGCGGCACGTGCGCGTAGCCGCGCGCGAAAAGCTGCAACAGCGTGTCCTCTATCTTCTCGCTGATCTTGTCGAACTCATCGCAGATCAGAATCGGAACGGCGTCGCCCGTGGCCGCGCACTCATAGGCTGCCAGCGCCTCGCCCAGCTTCAGGAACTCGCGCGTCCACTGGCCCGCGCGGGCTTCCTCAAAACTGCATCCTGTAGCAATCGCCTGCCGCACCCACTGCGTCTGCGCCTCGCGGTCCCAGTCGTAGAGCACGTCGGCGAGCAATAGCCCCTCCATTCCTTGCAAATAAAAGACCGGTAGGTTGCATGCTTCGGCCAACGCCTCGGCGAGAGCCGTTTTGCCGCCGCCGCGCGGCCCCTCGATCAACCAGGGCAGGCAGCTTTTCAAGACATGGGAGAGATCACGCAGCATCCCGCGCTGAATTACATATCCCGTGCCGCGCAGCAGATCGGCCAACGCCGTTTCTCCGTTTTCCGCAACGAGCCGTCGGGGATTGATCACCGGTAAATCAGGCTTGTTCGGTTGCATTGCCTGCCTCACTTTCCCGCGATTTCAATCTCTTTGATTACCATCTCGGCGATCCGACGGAGTTCGGCGTTCATTTCCGGCAAGGCGGCGCGAATGCGCGCCGGATCAGCCGTGGTTATGAGTTCCGCCAGATTCCGGTCGGCGAATTCATTTTTACCTTGCCTGGCTGCGGCCAGATGGGAATCATCATTCTCTGCTTCAGGCAACTGGGTCACCATCACGAATCCGACCGTGCCTGCCGGGACTTCGACGAACGACCGATTATTCTGGGATGGGGATTCGCCCGGCGAGCGGATCGCGCCGTAAGGATCAGTAGCGATGATGACGGAGGAGGCGCGAGAATTGAGAACGCCCGTCGCAATCTGCACTCCGGCCTGCGCCGCACGATCGAGAATCTTGACCCAAACGGGCGAAACCCGGCGCGGCTTACCACGCAAGCCCGCGCCGCCGTCATCGCCAAGCAGCTCGCCCTCAATTTTTACGAGCCGCTCCGTCTCGGGATCAATGTAGCCTTTGATCTGCACGTAGGCGCGATCCACGTCGCCGCCGATGACGCTGCCGATGAAGACCGTCCCGCGCCGCATCTGCCACCGATCGGCTTTGAGATCGCGCATCAATTCAAAGCGCGCCATCGAACCTGCACGCAACGTATAGAGAGCGCCCATCAATCGCACCGGCAGCATTGCGCCGAATGAAGGCTGGCTCGATGGGACACCGGCCAGCTTCGGGCGATCACCCGTTTGCGGCTTGCCGCCAGACTCCTTCTCGCGTGTGGGCTTCAAGGCCGGGACATTTCGCTCAGGCGGCGCTGCGGATGCGAACCGGAGGGACAGCGAAGTGGCTGATGTGGCCGAGGGCTTTGAAAGATTCGCCGGTTCTGCTCTTTCCCCGTTGACCACTGGCGTTGGTGAAGGTTTCGCCGTGAGCGCTTCCGGCGGCGGCGCAAGCGTTTCCGCAATACCGGGTTGAATTGGCGCAGATACCCTTTCACCGCTTTTCATCTCCGGGGAGACAGCCCTCATTTGATTGCCGTCGCCTACAGGCAAAGGAGTGTGAGGCTGCGCGGTAAGCGAACCACTGATGGAATCGTAGGCGGCTTTCCTGATGTCGCTACCGCTCAATGCCTTCTCCGGCATTCGCTTGTCTGCCTTTAGGGTCACTTGGTTGCCACGCAATAGGTAATAGCTACCCGTCCCGGCCACGCCAATAAGCAGAATTAAAGCGAAAGCGGCCAGCAACACACGCTTGCCGCTTCTCTTGTTCGTCTTCCCGGCAGGAAGCGCCTCTGCTTCATCCAGGTCAGAAAGCTTCGCCTGCTGATCGTCTCTTTCATCCACATCCGTGATTTGCTCAGTCATCTCTGCTTCCTCCTATCGTGCGCCCGCTGTTAATGCCATCGTGACCGGATCGTCCGCGGCAGTTGTTTGCGCCACAGCCACGCCCAGCCGCTGCTTTGCGCCGAGCACGGGCGGTTCATACATGAGGAGATAGCGCAGGGTCTCGCCGGGCTGGATCAACCCTTTCTGGGAATTGCTTTCGAGCTTCACGCGTTTGAGCGTGTCGGTTTGCAGAACCCGCCCCTTCTCGTCGAGTGTGTGCACGTATAGTTCCGGATAACCAGGCACGATCGTGACCGGCTTGGAGAGCGTGTTGCGCACGGCGACGATCACCTGATGCCGGTTGGCGTCAACGACTTCAGTTCGCACGGCGATCTTCAATCCGTGAAGGCGCTTGCTCCACTTTTCGTTCTCGCTCGGAAACGACGGATCATCGAGCGGCGATTGTTTTTTCGTTACGGGCGCCTTTACCTCATCCTCAATGTTGCTTGCCTGAGGAGTCGCTGTAATAGAGATCGTTGTTGCAGCCTCGACTGGGGGAGCGATGCGCACGGAGGCAACACCCGGTTTGGACTCGCTCTTATCTATGCGCCGGTCAATGTTGATCGCCAATCCCGCCGCCTGTCTGGCCTTGATGATGGCTTCACGGTCATAGGTCACGACGCAGCGATGCGCGTTCCGCTCAATATCGCGCACCGGATAAAGCAGAAAAGTCACCACCATTCCCGAACTCATCTGCACGACGATAGAGGTCGCTGGAGCCGATGTCTTCGTTCCTTCGGCTGGGGGAAGGAATCCGCTCGCGGGGCGAATCACAAAAAAGTGATCAGTCTCTTTCGTCGGCGAGTCTTCAATTGTGACAAGATCGCCGCTGCCGGGATTGATCGCGAAGAAGCGGTCCGCCGCCGGAAACTCGATGAGCGTGACGCCGTTTTGCGCCAGGCCCAATCGGATGATTGGGTTTTCATTGCCGCGCACGGCAACGCTGACCTCGCCCGATCGGTACTCCGGCGACGGATTGTTGACGATGGCGACTGGCGGCGGCGCGGCGCCCTTCGCCGGTGATTTCTGTTTTGCCCTGCGCGATTGCGCGGTGACGGGCGCAGCGACCAGCGCGATGACGAGCAGCGCAACGGCCCCGCATCTTCTGTATATGTCATGACTTCTCATTGGCTCAACTCCTTGTAATCAATCGCTGCGACCAAGAATCCGGTGCGGCGGTTGGCGTCGCTGCGGCCTGCGGGATCGGCGGCAAGCTTGACGCTCAATTGCAGTTGCCTGGTTTCCTGTAGCGAAGCGTTGTTGATAAGTTTGGTGACCTGCTGCCGGCCAATGACGCGCAAGGTGTGAGGATCGTTGCTATCCAGCGAGACGTCCTGTGGCGTCCAGACGGCCTGCCACGATTCGGCGCGTTGCCGTTCGAGGATGCGCTGCTCTTTCAGGTAAGCCGCAAACTTCGCCGCCGATTGCGGGATCATCATTTCGAGCGCCGCTTTCACATCCGGCGCGCGCGTCGCCGGATTGACGGCATAGAGCAGCCGGACGAATTCGCCGACGAGATATTTCTTGTCAGCCTCACCAGGCTGATCCGGCATCATCTTTACCGCATCGGTCTCTCCGAACTCACGATCATTGATCATGAGTACGCGCCCGTTCGACCGATCCACGACGATGCGGTCGGGCCGCCGCCAGTACTGCCAGGCGTTGCCGATGGAGCTCAGGACAAAGAGACATAGGACGACCGCCAGCGCCGTCAGTAATTGAAAAATGGTCTTCACATCCGCTGGGTCGCGGTAAACGACCAGCCGTGGCTCGGCATCGAGCGCAGGAGCTTCGGTTGGGACATTTTGTAATGTTGATTCTGCCATCGTCTTCTTCCTCTGATTGAATCGTGTTGCTGCCTACGGCGATGGCTTATTCAATCCGAATGCCAGACGCTGCGGGATGACCGAGGACGAATTTGCTTGGGGTTATGTGCGAGCGCCCTACGAAAACTATGGTGAAATGCAGTGGCCTCGAAGGACAAAAGTGGTGAAATGCTGTTTCCGGCTCTAACGATCTTCTTTCGTCGTGACGAAATAGATTGTGTGTCGCGATGATTGCTGCCCCCGGGTTGGAATGTCAGCGCGAAGGCTTTTCCGAACGATACCATCGCTTTGCGCTTCAGATTCCCGCGTGATCACATCTTTATTCATGGTTGGCCGTGGCTCGGCAAGAAATGGTCTCGTCCGCCGCAGGGTTTCAAGCAATCGCAAGCCCTTCGCGACATACTCACGCGTCTCGCGGTATGGCGGTATACCTCCGATGTTAAGCCCTTTCGGGTTGATGGTTTGATCGCCGACCTTGATCGAACGCCCCGTCAAATATGCCTCGACTGCCGTCTCTCCGGCGTTGTAAGCCGCCAGCGCCAGGTCGGCGCGATTGAAACGCACGCCGAGATAGCGAACGTATCTCGCCGCCGCATCAATTGAAGCAATCGGATCGTGCGGATCAACAAGCCCGAATCTCTCGGCCGTGGCAGGCATAAACTGCATCATCCCTCGCGCCCCCTTGCGGCTCACCGATGCCGGATTGAACCTCGTTTCAAGATAAGCGACCACCCACAGAAGCCGCGCATCCACACCATGCCGGGTTGCAGCTTTGACAATCGCCGGCTCATAGATTCGCGCACGCTCCATCACAGCCGCTTCCACATCAACGCCTTGCCCGCAAACCTCAACGCTCATCACGAGGGTCAATAATGACAGTGCCGCCAAACTGATCACGCCTCTTGCTCCCGCTCGATTCATCCATTTCATAGCGATGAATGAATCGCAACGCGAGTGCCGCAGCTCTCCATTGTTGCTGTGGCCCGATTGTTGCAGTGACCGCAGGGCGTGCGAGAGAAACCGATCGAGCCTTTCTCTCAAGTAGTCCGCCTGCAACTCAAAAGGAGAGATGTATGAATAGCTTTAAGCTTCATCCACGATGCGTGCGAATCGGCATGCGCATCATCACGATCGCCCGCGCCGTGCAAATGATGGAGGCGGTCCTTCTGCTTATTCTGATGCTCGCTTCCGCCGCGATTGACGCCGCCGCGCAGACGCCAACCGGAAACATCTTCGGCAGTGATCAACAGGTTGGCAACGCGATCCGCGAGGCGATCAAGTGGGGGCGCAATTTGCTCTTCCTGCTCGGCATCGTCTTTGTCGGTTGGGGGATCGTCAATTTCGGCAGCGACAAACCGGCAGCCAAACAGATCGTCGCCGCCATCGGCTGCTTCGCCTTCGGCGGGATCGTCGCGCTGGTCTACTCCATCTCGCAAGGCAACGCCGTTAATCTTGATACCGGCTTCGGAAACTGAGACCGCCATGCAAGCAAGACCTGTTCGTTCGCAAATCTATCTGCCGGTGCTGCGCTTCGGCATCACGGACGAAGATTGGGGGATCGTCATCGCCGCCGGAATTCTGGGCTACGCGGTCCCGTTTCTGTTCGGGATGAAGGTCGGAATTGTCCCGCTTGAGATGGTGGGCTGGATCGTCACTATTGGGCTTTCCATCTTCATCCTGAACATCCTGCGTCGAAAGACCCGCCCCTGCTGGCTGAAACACGTTCTACAAGCGAAGTCGCTGGGACCGGCCAGTTACAGGCGATTGCCAAGCGGTTCCACAGCGCGATGGCTCAAGACGGATCGAGAGGAGATGTAATGGACGCAAATGCAATTGCATTGACAGCAAGCTGCGCCGCCGCGACAGGCATCGGCGCGGGAATCGCGATGCGGCTGATGCCAACTTTCAGAGCCGCCTATCGAGATTGGTCCGGTTTGCGGCGCGTTCCGGATGCGCTGGCAAGTGACGAAGAAATAAACATCGCACACACGCAAAGGCCGGGACGTGTCCGCAATAGCTCGATTATCGGGATCTACCGCGATGCCTTGCGGCACACGGATGGCGCGTTCACCCGCGCGTATCACGTCGAGCTTTCGCCCACGGTCTTCAGTGATGATCTGGTGATCGAGAATCGCTGTGACGCCTTCGCGCGAATGCTCAGCAGCCCTAAACCCGTCGGCGCGATCATCCAGTTTCGCCTGACGGCGGATGTGGATAGAGGCTTGGCCATCGGGCGGCACGACGTTGCGCGTGATTCGGGCGGCATTCATGCCGACGCAGCAATCCTGCACGAAGGCGGCATCAGCAGGTATCAGACGATGGCCGATCTCCGTTGTTTTCGGCAGACGAAGTTGACAGTTTGGGTACGCGTGCCGGATTTGAATCCGTCAGTAAAAGATCAATTCCTCCCGACACTCAGGCGCGAATTCAATCGGCGCGGGATCAGCGGCCTGCCATCAGCTTTCGTGTCGAGCTGGCGGGCGACATCGGGTGAACAGATCGTCCGCCGATTGATCGAGGAAGAGGCTGCGGCATTTGAAGAGGCCGAAAAGACTTTCCGTCAGATCGAGCGTGAATGCCCAGTGGCACTCACGCGCTTCACGCGCGACGAACTCTGGTCCGCCACATTTCTGGGCCACCGGCAGAATGCGATGTCAGTTCCCGCGCTGCCGGATGACGGAACCGATCTGCGCGACTATTTATGCGGCGAAACGATTGAGGCCAGCGGCGAAATCGTCAAGCATGGCAATTGCCCGGCGGCCTTGATCTCGATGTTCACGCCGCCCCAACCCTTCATCACCGCCGACGCGCTGCGCCTGCTTTCGATCAACGGCTCGCTCAACTTCCGCCACACGATCATCGGCGAGTTCGTCTATCCCGATCAGCGGCATGGCGTCAAACGGCTCGACCGCCGCATCGGGCAGGTAGGCCGTTCGGCGCAAAGTTTGACGGGCGGGCACAAGTTCTCCCCAGAAGCGCGCGTCGCGCTCGATGATCTTGCCCACCTGCGGCAAGACCTGGCCGGCGGCCGCGCGGCATTGGCGCAGGTGCTGTTCTATGTCGTGGTCTACGGCGAGCCGGCGCGAACGCGCGCGGAATTGGCGGCGTCTGTGAATCAACTTCATCGGAATTGCGAGCAGATGATCTCGGAGATTCGCAAAATCCCCGGCGCCGATGCAGACCGCGAAGAGCCTCACAGCCTGCGCGTGCTCTATGAATGCGCGCTCGTTGGCGAAGCCTGCTCGCGGAAGACCGGGCGCGAGATTACCGAAACGACGCATTCGCTCGCCGCGCTGATCCCGACCGAATCCGAATGGATGGGCGCGCCCCGTCCGCACACGCTCTTTTCACTGCCGACGGGAAAACTGATCGGCTTTGATCTCTTTGACCGGCAGTTGATTCCATCGCCTTTGGCGCTAGCGTTAGCCGCGCCGCGCGGCGGCAAGAGCGTGTTGCTCGGACAATTGATCAACGACGTGCTTGCGACCAAGGCTCACGCGCGGGTGCGCGCCGTGGACTTCGGCGAATCCTTCGGCCCGCTTGTGGATGTGCTCGGCGGCAGGCATCTGCGGTTTCAGCCGGGCACGGACAAAACAATCAACGCCTGGGATTACGAGGGCCTGGAGCGCGGCGAGATGCCGGATGAAGTGCAGGTTGGCTTCGTCGTCGGCGACCTGATGCAGCTTGCGCGCGTCCCAGCCGACGATACGCTGGCCGAGGACATCATCATCACGCTCGTCAATGAGATCTATCGCAACGAAGTCCCGCGCAATCGCGCTGGGTCGCCAAAGCACGAGCCGCGGCTTTCGCATCTCGTAGACTTTCTTTCGACCTGGCCGTTCAAGGGGGCCCTGATGAGCCGCGCGGAAGAATTGAAGCTCGCGCTCGGACAGTACTGCGGCCATAGCTTTCTCGATGCGCCCACACATCCCGACTTCGCAGGCGATTACGCGCTGGATGTCTTTGAACTCGACAGCCTGGAACAGTTTCCCGAACGGGTGCGCGAATCGCTCGCCTATCGCGTGGCGGCTCGCGTGCTACGCGCCATCGGCAAATTGAATGAAGACGGAACGCGCTCGCCGACGCTGCTCGTCTTTGATGAGGTCTGGAAGATCCGAGAGAAGTACCCGCGTATCCTCGACGTCATCAAACGTGGCGCGCGCACGGGTGGCAAGGAGAATGTCGTCACGATCCTGGCGACGCAGGCTTATGAAGACCTCTCCTCGCTCCCCGACATCGCCAAGACCGCCGGCGTTAAGTTCATCGGCAAGCAGATCGGCGATTACGCGAAGCTCGTCGAGGATTCCGGCCTCTCGCTGCAAGCCGCCGCCGCGATCAGCGTCATACACAACGTGCCCGGCTCGCACGCGCAATTCCTGCTCGCGCTCGGTTCGGGCGAGGACAAGATTGTCGAGATGGCGCAGTGCGATCTCTCGCCGACCGAACTCTGGACGTTCACGACCAATCCCGACGAAAGGAATGCGCGAGCACGAGTGCAATCGCTTCGCCCCGCCTGGTCACTCGCGCAGGTCATCGCCTGGCTGGCCGAAAATTATCCACAAGGGCTGACCGGCGCCGGTCTGGTCGGCATTGACGAATCACGACTCGATTGAGAAGGAGGGAGAAATGTATCGCAAACCAATCCTCATCGGCGTGCTGATCGCCGCGTTGCTGATGCCCGTTCAGGTTCAAGCGCAGTGGACGGTCTTTGACCCAGCCAACTACGGACTGCAATTGAAGAAGCAATTGGAAGAACTCAACCGCTGGATCGCGACGATCAACCAGTACACGCGCATTTACGAGAATGCCGTCGGGCAATTGACGAATCTGAAAGGCATCCTGCGCACCGCTGACGAACTGCTTTCGCAGGACAAGCGGCTGCGTTCGCTGATGAGCAACTGGGGCCAGGTCATTCGCTTGACGTTTCGCGTCAAGAACCAACTGGCCAATCTCATCACCGGCAACATCCGCGCGATCGCCAATATGGAGCGGCGATTGCGCAACGGCATCTTTGATCCCGAAGCCGACAAGCGCGATTTCGAGGAGTACCTGCGCTACGGCATCGGCCGCACGGCGCAGGACACCGAATCGGAACTCGAACGCTTGAAGCAGATGGACAATCAATTCGAGCGGTTGGAGCACGATCATCAGGTCGCCGCCGATAATTCCGCGCAACTCCAAGCCTGGCTCGCCGCGAAGAAGGAAGAACTCGAACGATTGAAGAACTGCGACGACTGCACCGAAAAAGACCGCGACATCGAACAATTGTCGTTCGAGATCGCCAAGCTGGAAGAGAAGACCGCCTCGGCTCAGGCCGAAACCACGCGGCTCTTTGACCTGAAAGCCAAACGCGCCGAAGCGATCTATCAGGTCGAGATGCAGCGCATCCATTTCGGCCGCACGATCCGCAGCATGAACGGCGCGTGGAAAGGCATCACCACTGCCACGCAGGAACTGCGCGAAAAACTGGCGGACAGCAACTGAGGTGAAGAAATGCAAGCGAGATCATCCACGAAGAACACAAAGCTCCACGTTGGAAGGATTAGTCAACACCTTTCAGCCCTTCGCCCCCCTTCGCCTACTTCGTGGATGATCTTCATCCTTTTTCTGATTGCCCCCACGGTGTCGGCGCAATCCCCCACGCCGACACCGGTCTCCGGAAATAACGTCGCCAATGCCGATGCGATGACTAATCTCGTAATTGTCGCGGGCAATCTGATCCCGCGCGTGCAGGAAGCGGTGGAAAGCCCGCTCGTCGCGGGACTCGAAAATCTGGCCTTCTGGATTTCAGTCGTTGTGATGATGTTCTCGTTCGCGCGGCTCTTCCGCGAAAACGACGGCGCCACAAAGGATCTGTTCTGGTGGTGTTTCCGATTGGCGATCGTCTTCACGCTTTTTGGGACGGGGCGCTCCATCATTAATACATGGGGCGAGATCGGCTACGACATCGTCAATGTCACGCAGTTCCGCAAGGTTCTCTGGGACGCCGAGATTGAATTCAACACGAGCTACGAGAAGTTCACCGAGGGCATGTTCCTGGTCAAAGCGACGAACGCGGCTGACGCGATCGCCGCGCTCACGACCGACGATGTCAATCTGCGCAACATCGCCAGCGCAGCCTCGAATCCGTCGGCCTGGAGTCTGCCGAACATCTTCATCGGCGTGACGATCGGGCGGGCGATCCTGCAATTCGCGCAAATCTTCCTGGCGCTGCTTAGTGGTTTGATCCTGATCGCGCTGCGGCTCTTCGCCCCCTTCGCCATCGCGGTTGCGGTAGATCGAAATCTGGCTCAGCGCATCTCGTATCCATTCGCGTGGAGCGCGGCGGTCTTCACGATGGTCACGCCGCTCGTGAGCCACATTCTCGGCTATCTGGTCTATCAGGTCGGCAACCTGGCGCTCGGAATCATCCGGCCCGACTCGCCCGTTTTCACGCTCGCGGCGGATGGCTCGATCACAGGCGATCCGAACGTGGTCGGTCCTGCGACGGCGGCCTGCGTGGTGCTGATCGTGTTAATGATAGTGGGCGCGCTGCTTCTGCTCGCTTCGCCCTACATCAGCTACAAGCTCGCGTTCGGTCAAATCTTTGAAGCGGTTTCGGCGACTGCGGCTGGATGGATGGGCGCCTTGACTGCCACCGGCATTGAGATCGCCGGCATCACCTTCGGCTCAGCCTTGCAGCGGCAGGCGAGCGAAACGCGCATCGAGGGACAAGCCCAGGCGGAGATCGCACGCGCGATGGCGGCGCGGGAATCGAGCGACCTGCAAGCGCGCGGACACAAGATCCTCGGCATGCAATCGGCGGCGGCGAGCCGAGCGCAATCGCTCGGCGCAATCGCCGGCGGCTACGCCATGGCCCTGCAGATGAACGAAGCGCAACGGCAGGCCACCACAGGCTTGATTGCACAAAGCCGCGATCAACAGGTGATCGGCATCCTCGCCGACCGCAGCTTCGGACAGCGACAAGCGGGCATCCAGATGAGCCGCGAGGAGCGCGACTTGCGACTCAACCAGGCTCAACAGAATGCCAACAACGTCGCCAACCGCACGCTCGACATTCCCGATCACTACGCGGGCGCGCTTGCGAGGCTCGGCGGCGACGGCCTGCCTCTTCTGCCCGCAGTCGGCGAAGCGACGAAACTCGTCACCGGCCCGATGCGCGGCGCGGCGGAAATCGCGATCAACAATTCAACCACCGATGCCCGCGTCGGCTCGGTCCGCATCGCCGGCCAGAGCCAGATCGAGAACGTCGAATCCACTACGAAGATGCGCGAATTCGCGGCGAACATCTATGCCGACCGGGCGACGGCAATCTCCAACCAGCAAGCCATTGCCAACAATGCCGCCGCTCGCATCAATCGCGACTTTGCGGCAGGCGGCGTCCAGAGCGCCTATGGTCATCAAGCGCAAGGCGTCCGGCAAGCGTATCAACTCAACCTCGACGCCAATCAGATCAATCTCAGCGGCGCCTTGAAGGCGGCGGAGATCATGCGCTCTTCGGGAGTGAAAGCGGTGCGGCTTGATCAGATGTCGCAGATTGTCAGCACGTTGAGCCGTGACATGGCGCGTCGCACTGAGATGGCAATGACACTCAGGTACTAAAATTCGTTCATTTGGCAGGGGAAAGTAGAAGATTCAGTTTGTGGACCCTAGCGGCTTCCCACTCTACGTAAGCGTTAGGATCCTGATGGTAAACTTCCCAAGCGAGCAGCATTAGCGCGGGCAGGTTGTCTTCCGCCTGGGGCTGTTCGTGGAAGGCTTTCAGTTTCAGCCTCTGGCAGACAGCGATGACTTGTGCTGCGATCTCCCGCAGCAGTTCGTCAGGGTAGCAGAAGACGTATTCGTTGTCGGGCAGATCAGGCAGAATCGTTTTGAACGATTCCCACTTTGCAGCAATTGCATCAGCGTTGCGCTGATCGTTTAGCTCTTCCAGCGTCAACAGCACACCGCGCATACGCGCTTCATCCGCAGGGTGGGACGTGGCCTCCCCAAATCCGGGATAGTAGATTCCCGAACTAGAAGACAAGACCAACCGCAGATGGGACCATCCGAACGCCGCGCCAACCAGATATGTCGCAAACATATCGCAGAAGAACTCGATCACGTAACGCTCTTTCCAGACGTCTTCGAGCAAAGCAAAATGCTGCTGATAAGCTGCTGAGGCCGCCTGATTAATAGCTTTTGTCTTCAGCCGCTTGATGTATTTGCCGAGCTTTCGGGAGAAAGCGGCGAGAAACGTTTTGTATACCTTGACCCAAACGATGTGCCCAAGCTCGTGAGCGAAATCGGGCAGAGCCAGCAAATGATGACCTTCGTTCAACGGAACCCGAATTAGGTTCAGATAAGGGCGCGAGTAAAAGTACTCATTGCTGTGTGCGCTCACCAGCGGCGGCAAATCCTGATAGCCGATCTGCTCACAGAATTTGTTGGCGAAACGGCAGAAGCGCAGATCGCGGTCATTGAAATGGTCGAGCAGCGCCAGCGGCTCATATTCGAAAGCGGCCAGCAGTTCGGCAAACCGCTTGTAATCGTCGAACTGATTGCGCAGCAGCACCTCAGCGCCGAAATCCGGGTCGTTCAGCATCGTCTCTAAGCCGAGCGATATGGTCTGCAGATAAAGCTCCAACCGCTCTACGTGCGTTTGCACCTCCGGCTTTAGATGCGTGTGCGAGCGCAGATGCTCCAGCAAGATCAAACTACGCTTGTGTAGCAACCTGACCTGCCCGGCGAAAAAGGCCTTCGGCATTCCTATTTCCTCCATAGCCTCCGATGCAACGCCGAGGTCTCCGCGTCGAACTGCTCGCACAATTCATCAAGATAGCGAATCTGTTCTTCTGTGAACGGCTCTTCATAGTCAAGCGTATGGCGGAGATCTCGCAAATCTTCCAGATACCATTGCAGATCGCCCTGATGCCTCTCTTCAATACGTCTGACTAAAAAGGCTGGGATGCTGGTTGGCTCCTCTTCATCGCGCTCCACTGTGTCATCTCCAGTGGACGCTTCGAGACTGGCAATCAGTTCGTTGATAATGCGCGCGAGTGATTGCCGCGCCTGGCCTAGTTGCTGATCCGAAACCTGCGCCGCGCCGGTCAGTTGATAGAAACGCTTCTTGACCAGAATAACCGCCTGATTGACCGCGCGGAACAATTCCGCCGTGTTTTGATAATCCTGAGAGAGCACGCCAATGTCACTCATAATTGCCTCCCAAGTTCAGAAAATGACCGCTTTCGCTTTTAACGCAGCTTTATCTTCCAGTTCGGAGAATCCGTCATCATCATAGAGCGCCGCCTCTTCATCGGCATCGCTCGCCAAGGGCCGTAAGAAAAAGTCGCCCAGCCGATTGACGATTGGCGCGCGGGAAGGCCGGTCGGGCGCAGTCCACGCCAGCATCGCCATGCCGAATTCATCCTCCAAAACTTTGCCAATCTCCAACTCGCCGTAAACTATATTGGCCAGCAGGGGTCTGACGGTGCCGCGCATGCGAAACGGCCAGCCAGTGTTACAGACGATTCCAAGTTTGTCATTGAGATTAAACCAATCACCAATTTCAGGATTTTCGATTCGGCCTTGCCGTTCGAGCAGCAGCCGCAGATGCGAAGTGGTTGATTTGTGGATTTCGACGACACCGAACAGCGCCTCGGCTGGCAACAGTCCGTCGATTTTGAGACGCTGCATGGATTTTTCGGCGCTTTCGATCTCCTCTGCATAACTTCGACCGTCGCGGTGAATGACCAACGAGCGCGGCTTGATCTGCAACCGTCGAAGATCTTCACGTAAATCTTCGTAGAGCGCTTTTCGCACCTGTTTCGGTGAAAGCTTTTCTCCGTGCGTGTTAACATAGTGGCGAAAGACCACCTCTCTGCCACCCTGATACAGGTATGTGAAGCCAGCGAGTCCATTCAGCACGTCAATGCCAATGTGAACGTCGTGATTCATCGGGTTAGCCAGCGCGAACGGCCACGCCCGATTAACCAGTAGCATTCCGATTGCGACGTAACGCATGTAGGAGATGAAGTCACGCTCTGCTTCTTCTCCGACAACAAAATCCTTGCCCTGCCGCACAAAGAACCGTTTAAGCGCTGCTGCGCTGAGACATTGTGTTTGCAGCGACTCAAAGAGTTCGCGCTTGAGATAGTTGTGTAAATCTTCGTGCGCATGCTCTGGTAAGATCAATAGCGCCGATCCGCGATCAATACGCTTCTTTTCGAGCGCGCGTTTGATGGCATCTACCTGCCGACGCAGATTGCGTGCATTCGTGTCGTCATACCACACCTCATCGAGCCGATACGGATGCGAGTGCATTCGACGGATCTGTCGGACGTGTTCTTCGCTGCCAGCTTTCACAATACTGCGATGGAGTGATTGCGGTGCGAGAATGTATTGATTGCCGAGCGGTTCCTGGGTCAACAAACCGCCATCCTTGCAATGCATAAACTCCAGGCGCTTACGCGGAAATTCTTCAATCCGCACTCCTTCACGAGTCTGACCGTTCTGCACTCCAAGCACTTTGTCTTTGTCATAAAGCAGGTATGGCATGTCGAACCTCTTTGGATCGCATGCCAGCGGCTCATCAATGAACGAAAACTCGCCAAACGCCCGAAACGGAATCTGCTGAAAATATTTGCGGATTGACTCCTGTATGTTCCGTAATCTTTTGTCGGGCGCGGCTAACGATAGGTGGTGCAACCGGCGCACCTGCGGCGCGTCATTCTGGAAGGTCTTGTAGCAGAGCCCGGCCGCGCCATAGAAAATATTGTTATCACTGTTGTTGCCGTTCTTATCACTGTTCTTATCAACGTTATCATTCGGATATCGGTAGATTATCGCCGGCGAATCTGGCGATAACTTCTCAATATGATCTGGAAGTTCACCCTGGCAGGCTTTGATCGTCCAGTCATAGACAACGTATGTCTGCCCGTCTTTGCGATGAACAAACTTCTGCTCAGCGATTGAACACCCGGTCAGACCCATCAATCTGATGCGAAACCAGTTGTGACCTGAACGATAAAGAAACTGCCGCAGCCGGAACTTCTTGAACTCGGCGCCGTTGTTGAGGTGTGACAACAAGGAATGAGCATCAACGTACTTCACCGTCGAATCGAGTGAGAGGTAGATTCGTCCATCAGGCAGATAGTGCAAATGAAAACTAAACCCAGAGTAAACGTCTACTTCATTCGATTGTCCGAGCGGCTTACGCAAATAGAACGTGCTGGGACTATCGCTCCATAGTTCTGAATGGTCGTTGAGGGCGCCTCGTATCTGAAATCGCAACAGGTTAAGCGCGAGTTCGATTTGCTCCGGATCAATTCGGCTGTAATCCAGATGCTGCCTTTCTCCCACGGGCTTCAAAGTGGCGACGTGCGGCGTTAGACGCCAATCCTTTTTACTGATTGCGCTGGGATCAGCCGTCGTCGCCAGATAATGCCTATCACCGCGCCTGTATACACTGACTGGATGACGTGTCTCCTTCGCCACCATCATGGATAATTTATTAAGGTTCTCGACAAACCGAACATTGCCGGGCAGCCCCGTCACTTCGAGCAGATAATAGTCGCTCCGCAACTCAGAACAATCTGCCAGTGGAAAAAGGTTCAGGACGTGCTTTGTCATTGCTTAACCTCACGCACAATCTTTCAAACTTGCAAAAATGGCAGGAACCAGGGCTATTGGCGAAATCATAATCGCTGAGTTCCTGCTCGGGGTATGGCCGGTTGGCCGTCAACGCTTTGATGTCCGACAGGCTCCGAAAGATAAAGTCCTCTATTTCAAGCAAGCCGTCAGCGTCAATCGAGTGTTTCTTGATTTCCCCTTGAAGGAGATTGGCTTCGACCAGCAGTAGGTCTTCAACTTTGAAGTTTGGCCATTTCTTGAGCGCCGCCATGGCGTAAAGCTCCAGTTGCCTGGAATAGTCGCTGGTCTGACTTTCGCCAATCTTCCAGTCAATGATGCAGAGTTTCGAGTTGCGATAGCTCAAGACCAGATCCAGTTTGGCTATAATCTTCTGCCCATCGAGGTAGAAATCAAGTCCCGGCTCCGATGTGTACCAGTTTGCCTGTTGCAAAAAATCAAGAAATCGCGTCTGCGAATATAGGAACTCGTAGCACTGGCGAATCTGCTGATATATCGTTTCCAGTCGGTCATCCCGAATAGCAAGCCCGTATTCATGCTCGCGTAGCGCCAAATAATCCAATCCATTCTTATCGCCCTCTGCCTTTTTATAGTTGCCGCGTTGTGAAAATAGAAACTGGCGCTCGGCCAACCGTAACGTTTCCGCAGTAAGCTCTTCACAGGAGAGCATCCGTCTCTCCTTGAGCGAGGGGACGAAATGATGCTCCAACGCCAGATGTACGACGTGCCCACGCCATTCATCCAAGCCGCGCAGTTTGTTCAGCATATAAGCCTCACGCCGGTCCGCGTCTTTGGCGTTATGCCAGGCCATCAAGTACTTGAAGAAGAATTGCCGCTGGCAACGACGCACTGTATTGTGCGCCGAGATTGACCACTGCCGCATACTTCAATCCTTTCGCTTCTTGGCGGATTTCGGCGTAGACCGTCGAGATTTGCGTTCCTTCTCTTCGAGAAAGGAAAAAAGCTCTTCCCACTCCCGTGGGCTTTTGAATTTCGCGGCGCGCCGCAAGAAGTTCAGGCCGTGCTCTGTGTGGGCGATTTTCTGAACGTCCTCAGGCAATTTATCAGCAAGGCGAAGCAGCTCTAGTTCGTCGGCCTTCAATGCCGCCGCCAACTTCTTGAGGGTACTAGCTGAGGGGGTGTATGGAATATTCTCATTCTCAATCTTGCTTAAGTAGGTAAAATCTATCCCCACCTCATCAGCCAGTTGCCGCTGTGTAAGCCCGTTTTTCTTTCGGAGTTCTTTGATTTTGCTTCCCAAAGTTTCTTTCATAAGACAATCATCCTAAGTTGGCTTGATGTTGAAGTCAAGTGCAACTTTTTAACGCGAAGCGCCCCAGCTCACAGTCTCCAACCTCTTTAGGCCGCCACAGGCCAATCAGCATACAAGGCTTCGGCCTGCTCCATCACACGCCGCAGGATGAATTCAAACTGGTCGGCCTTGATTTTCTTCCTCCGCAAAGTGTTTTTGACTGCTGTTTGAACCCCGGCCTTGACGTTTTCCCGATGCGGCTTCGTCCAGTCAACTTTCAGGTTGCGTTTGACGGCCTGCACGACGTCGCGCACCAGATCGCAGAGGAAAGGCATGTCGTATGCGCCTTCGCCAAGCCCGGCGATGGCGTCGTAAAAGGCCAACTCTTCATCGCTCAGCCCGGTCTCCTGTTTGCGGCGGTCTTCCGCGCGCATCTCCTGCCGGATGTTGACCATCGCCTGCAACACTTCAGCCGCTGTGATGGCGTTGCTGTGATAGCGGCGCAGCATCTCTTCCAGCATCTCCTGGAACGAACGATACTTTTTCAGATTCCGCCGCTCATGCAGCTTTAACTCGTCGGCCAGCAGCTTTTCAAGCAATCTCAATCGCAGATTCTCTTGCGGCTTTGATTTGAACTCTTCGAGAAACTGCTCATCGAGGATCGAAATGTCCGGGCGCTTCAATCCAGCCGCCTTGAAAATGTCCACCATGCCTTCGCTCGAAATGCTGCGGTCAATCAGGTCGCGGACTGCCCGTTCACGCTCTTTCTTTGTTCCGACCTTCTCTTCCGACAACGTCTTCTTCAATCCTGCGCGGATCATCTGACAAAAAGAGACCTCATCCGCGCGCGCCATGCAATCCGCCAGATGGCTGACCAGACTGTATGCGGCGGACAATCTTTTTTCGGCCAGCAGGAACTGATCGCGCTTTTCATCCGAAAGGCTCAGATGCCCCCAGACCAGCGCGCACAGGTCTTCCAACTCGATTCCCGACAGACTGCGCCACAAGTCAATCTTCACACCTTCGGGCAGCAGCGCAGCCGCCGCTCCCAGTTCGGCAAAGAATCTTTCTCTCGCCACTTCGTTCAGTTCGTCAGCCGGAGCGCCGAAGCCGTCAGCCGTGTACTTGCGGGCGGCCTCTTTCAGCGAATGACCGACGCCGATGTAATCAACCACCAGCCCGCCTGGCTTGTTGCTGAAGACACGATTGACGCGCGCAATGGCCTGCATCAGGCTGTGCCCGCGCATCGGCTTGTCAACATAGAGCGTGTGCAAACACGGAATGTCGGTTCCCGTCAGCCACATATCGCGCACGATCACCAGCCGGAGCGGGTCGTCGGGGTCCTTGAGCCGGGCTTTCAACTTTTCACGCCGTTCTTTCGTCGTGATGTGCCCCGCCGCGTTCCATTCCTTCGGGTCTTTGGTAATGTCGCCGGTCATCACCACTTTGACCGCGCCTTTGTCGGGCGCCGGATCGCTCCAATCGGGACGCAGCTTGATGATCTCTTCGTAAAGCGCAACGCAGATGCGGCGGCTCATGCAGACGATCATCCCTTTGCCGAACAAGGTCTCGGATCGTTGCTCGAAATGCGCGACTAGGTCACGCGCCACTTCAGCCACGCGCTCCCGCGTTCCGGCTGCCGACTCAATCGCCGCCCACTTCGACTTCTCGCTCATGGCGATCTCTTCGCCTTCGGCAATGTCATCCAATTCTTGATCTACCTGTTCATTGATGAGCTGCAGTTTGGCCAGCCGCGCTTCGTAATAGATTGGCACAATCGCGCCGTCGGCTTGAGCCTGCGGAATGTCGTAAGTGTGGATGATGTCGCCGAAGACGGCCTGGGTGTCGCGGCTGGCGAAATCAACCGGCGTTCCGGTGAAGCCTATGAACGAAGCGTTCGGCAGCGCGCGGCGCAGGTGATAAGCGTAACCGGCGCGCAACCCGTACTGCGTCCGATGCGCTTCGTCGGCGATGACGATAATGTTTCGGCGCTCGCTCAACACGGGATGCCGCGCTTCGGCTTCGCGCAGCCGGAATTTTTCAATCGTCGTGAAGATGATTTCGCCGCCCCCGCTTTGCAGCAATTGTCGCAACTCCTCGACCGATTCCGCGTGCTTCACGTCGCCGACCAGCGCGCGCGCCGCAACGAAGTTGTCAAATAGCTGTTCGTCCAGGTCGTTCCGGTCAACCTGGATGACGAAGGTCGGGTTGTCCAACCGCCGCCGCAGAATGCCGGCGAAGAAGATCATCGAAAGCGATTTGCCCGATCCTTGCGTGTGCCAGATGACGCCGATCTTGCGGTCGCCTTCGGGAGCGGTCGCGCGCAACGCCTCTTCGACGGCGAAGCGCACGCCGAAAAACTGGTGATACTTCGCTCCCTTTTTCGTGACGGCTTCGTTGACCTGCTCGAAGACTATGAAATGGCGGATGTATTCAAGCAGCCGCGCTTTCGGAAACAGCCCCTC
>WBZO01002649.1_pt1 | contig 22687 bp, 14 predicted proteins | sample 5204261 | NCBI WGS metagenome assembly WBZO01 (sample SAMN12412400, study PRJNA552823) | activated sludge metagenome | isolation source: activated sludge from anammox sidestream of wastewater treatment plant... | place: USA: North Carolina | collected 2017-09 | reverse complement strand
GTATTTCGGCGAGTGTATTGTGGGGGCTGGCAAGGCAGTGAAATAGGCGCATAGCCTTAGCTACGTAACTATTTCACTAACACAGCCAGCGCCCAAAAGACGCCGCCCAAATGCGTAAGTTATTTCCGACACGTTCCTTAGAGCTTGTTTGCGTTTTGGTGCTGGAGCAGAGATGCTGTTGGGATGGAGCTTATCGAGCTGGAAAGGTGTCTTTTCCGCCCAGAGCAAAGGAAATCTTCCTCCTTTTTTCCGTTGCGTAGCAGCGCTACGGAACTGAAAAAAGGAGAAAAAGTGGCGTAAAAGAGCCGTTTTTTAGCCAAGTGACCCAATCGCAAACAAGCTCTAAGTATTACAAAGGTTTAAAAAAATCAGGTCTCCGGGATTACCGGCCAAATTTTAAAAAAAAGATTGACTTATCCTTTTTAGAAGGACTTCAAAATAACTTCCCTCCAGATAGGACATGGAAAAAGGCATAGCAGCGTCACCATGTCACAGCGATACACCACGCTTCCAGGGGATGAAGTCATCTTGCCCCAGGCGCTCAGCTCGGGTGAGCACCTTGCCATTAGCCACTTCAATCATCAGCTCCAACAGTTGCCTGCCTTTTGCTTCAATGGAATCCTCTCCGTCAATAATCGTCCCGGCGTCTATATCAATCAAGTCGGGCATGCGCCGGGCCAGGGCAGTGTTGGAGGACATTTTGATCGTCGGGGCAATGGGGTTCCCGGTAGGCGTTCCCAGGCCGGTTGTAAAAACGATGAGGTTGCAACCAGAGCCGGCCAGTGCGGTGGTGCTTTCCACATCGTTGCCGGGCGTGCAAAGCAAGTGTAGGCCAGGCAGGCCTGCCGGTTGTTCTGTATAGTCCAGCACTCCAGCAACGGGTGAGGTACCGCCTTTTTTGGCAGCACCTGCGGATTTCATGGCATCGGTGATGAGGCCGTCGCGGATATTGCCGGGGGAGGGGTTCATGTCAAATCCTGAGCCTGCCTCTTTTGCCCGTTGTGAATAGGTGCGCATGAGCCGGGCAAATTTTTCGGCGTTTTCGTCTGTCATGCACCGGTTGATCAGCTCCTGCTCCACGCCGTTGAGCTCAGGGAATTCGGAGAGCATGGTTCGACCGCCAAGGGCTACCAACATGTCAGAAGTGTATCCCAGCGCCGGGTTGGCAGAGATACCCGAGAAGCCATCTGAGCCGCCACACTCCAGCCCCAGCGTCAGGTGGCTCAGGGAAGCAGGCCGGCGCCCTATTTCGCTGGCCTGGATCAGGCCTACAAAGGTCTTCTTCACCGCTTCGGCGATGAGGATTCGCTCGGAGGCCATTTTTTGCTGTTCCAAAAAGAAAAGCGGCTTGCTGAAAGCCGGGTCAAATTCTCCGATGGCTGCTTCCAGGATTGGAATCTGAGCGTGCTGGCAACCCAGACTGAGCACCGTGGCACCGGCTACGTTGGGATTAGTGATGTACCCGGCGAGGAGCCGGCAGAGGGCTTCCGAATCCTGGCGGGTTCCGCCACAGCCGCCCTCATGGGTGAGAAACTTGATGCCGTCCACGTTTGAAAAAAGCCGGCTGCCGTGAATAGCGGTACTGTCTCTGAGAATATCGGTCTGTAAAATTTCATCCACAGAGGCTCCTGCCCGATAGCGCTCGATGAGCGCAGCGGTGTGAACGGAAAAATCCCGCTCGGTTGCGTAGCCCAGCTGTGCTGACAGCGCTTCCTTCATGACCTTGATGTTCCTGTTTTCACAAAAAACCAAGGGGATGACGAGCCAGTAGTTCCGCGTGCCGACTTTCCCATCCGCCCGGTGATAGCCCATGAAGCTCAGGTTTTTAAAGCTGGAAACATCAGGGGGTTGCCAGTCGGCTTGCCTTTTCCCCAATGCGTAATCCGACGTGGCGTGCACGACGTTTTCCCGGCTGATTCGCGTACCGGCAGGGATAGGCCGCAAGGCCTTGCCGATGGTAACGCCGTACATCAGGATCGCCTCGCCTTCGGCAAGATTCCGCTCTGCAAATTTGTGTTTGGTCGGAACAGCTTCGGGCAGCTTTATCTTTTTACCATTGTAAACGACCTCCTCACCCGCCGGGAGGTGCTGCAATGCAACGATGATGTTATCAGAGGGGTGAACTTTGAGAATGTTCATTTTTAAAATGCGATGCTCCATGTCTGTCAGCAATTTTAGGTTCCGTTCAGGCCTTGCAGTGGCAAATCTGCCAATCTGGAAATCTGCTGCGCAGAAAGGCCTCCGTTGCTCATTGGTCTGGTTTGGAGCTTGTTTGGGTTTTGGTGCTTGAGCCGAGATGCTGTTTGAAGTTGTGTAGCAGCACTACGGATTTGAAAAAAGGTGAAAACATAGCGAAAAGGGCCGTTGTTGACCAAGTGGCCAAATCGCAAACAAGCTCTTATTCGAGGTGCCTGCTTTTCCGGTGCTGCTGAAGCGACAGCTCTTTCATCCGGGCTTCCAATTGCTCCCAAAAACGGCCTACCTCAATTGTGCTCCAAAATAGTTTGCTTCAGGATAAAGCCCTTTTCCGCTTTTTCTTCCCAGGTTTGCCCTTGGCAGGCCTCGATACACTGCGTGTCCAGAATCCACAACTCCCTGTAGATCAATCCAATGCCTTTAGCGTATTGCGACTTTGATCGCCTCAGCTCGATCAGGTTTTCGCTGTCTGCTTCCCGGATGGTAGCCACTTCGGCAAAGGTAAAACTACCTGCACTGAGAGGCTGATCTTTTTCCTCTACTTTATAAGTCCAGTCCTTGAACATTTCCAGGCTCTCTCCCGCTACCCTGACGATCAGATTGGGGCTGAAATAGACATTGCCGTTCCAAGAATTGTTTCGCCGGAGCGGGAAAACCATCTTGATGAAGCGCAGATTGTCTTCAGTGACAATGGCTTGCGCCCCCTGGATGGATGCTGTGAACACTTTGACAACCTGCCAGGGAAGCCCTTCTGCCGCACGGATACTGCGCTCTGTTTTGTATAGCAAATTGCCGGTGTTATCCCGAAGTGTATCCACGATTTCCTCTTTCATCAGGGTCCGGGAAGTACGGACATGGGCTCCGCCGGTTGGGTCGTAGATCGTCGAGTCAACTTCATAGAGGATGTATTTTCCAATAGCCAGGGGGAAGTACGCCTCATCCTGTTCAATTTGGAATCCATCAGGAGTCTGCTCGCAGGAAGCGAGAAAAGTGCAAAAGCAGACCAGAAAGACGGGTATAAGAGTCCTCATTGTTTTTAGATTTTGCAAAACACACCCCCGCTTAACAGGGAGGCGCTTCCTCTCCAAGGTGTAAAGTTAATTCGAAGCCGGGTTCCATTTAGGAACGTGTCGGAAATAACTTACGCCATTGTTCAGTGAATCCCGTGCGCAAATTTAAGAGGGGAGCTTTATTCCTTTTCAATTGATTTTCAAGCCAAAAAGGCAATTAAAACAATCGGGTTACGAGTTTGCGAGTCTGCTCACATCTGTATAAATTTTGAAATATTGACCAGCTGTTTCTTAGTTAAATTAAAAGGTGGAATAATATTTGAACAATATGCAATTATTCAAGGCGATACCTTTCAATGGTTTACAGATAATTTTTTTTAAAAAATATTTTTATAAAACGAAACCTTAAAGAACAGTATTGAGTTAGATGTAAGGCGAGTCAGAAAGAAGCTTAAAAGTTGCACTCGAAAAAGGACATCAAAAAGGTATCACCCATGAACAGCATTACAAAAAGGCTACCTCTAATTTTTAGTATATCCACTGCACTCTCCCTCGCTGCGTTGACTGTTCATCAAAGCGGCGTCATTTCCGAACTCAGGGAAGTTCTTTCCCTCACCAATAAAAAGCTCCTGCTCACCGAGCAGAGCTTACACCAGGAAATCGAAACCAGCGAAAGTCTTCGCAAGGAGCTAGCTGTTTTTCAGGACAGCATTGAAGTGCTGAATCTGGATATAGCAAAGTTGGCGGATAAGATAGCTGAGCAAAAGGCAACCATTAAAAAGTTGAGTGCTGGCATCCGCAAACAAGAAGAAAGGGTCGCCCAGCTCAGCGCAGAAATCAGGCACCTGCATCAAGACAAGCAGAAAAACGACGAAAAAATAAAAGCACTGGCTGCTGAGCGGGATGCAATCCTTAGGAAAATGGAAGAAGCTGACCGGAAGAGAATCGAAGCCATGAACCAGCAGCGGCAACAAGAACAACAGCAAGATATCCAAAATACCCGCCGCGATGAATTAAAAGCGCAGGCAAAGACAAAGCAGGAACAGATCAACACTTCATCCGTACCTGCAACAGAGCCGGTCATCAATCAGTCTCCTGCGTCAACGGCACCTGCCGCTCCTGCCGATAGCAAAATGGGCCAGGCCATTAAAAACAGACAGCAGCAGCGCATGAAGAACATTGTAACCCAAACCACTGCAAAATTTACCGGCATTGTGCTCCGCAACCGTGAAAACAGCAACGCTCTGAGGAAAATAAAGGACAACGGCAACGGCTGGCGTTTTACTTTCATTGACTTCGACCTGGACAACCCCGACCGGGAAGCAATCTTGGATGAAACTTTTATCATCCAGATTTACGACCTGGACAACAAGCGGGTAGTGCCGATGAACGAGTACAATCCAAATTTTCCCGAAAGTGAGCAGGGTGCTTACGGTTACAAATTCAAATACGAAGGAAAACCGGTTTCTATCCGGTACCTCAACACGCAAAAGAAAGAAGGCAATAATTTCGAAATACGCCTTGTCTATTTTAAAAACGGGCTGACGTTTCCACTGACTAACGGCAGCAAGAGAATAGTGGAGGGAGGAGCCGTCGTCGTTCCGTAGCCCGCAATCAATTTAGGAAAGCCTTTATCTCAATAGAAGTTGTTTTGGGCAGTAGCTCTATATCGAGCTGCTGCCTTTTTTTTTGCAGCACCTCTCCCTTTTTTTGAACCCCTCATTTTACCTCACCTAAGACGCTGTTCAAATTCAGCTCACCAAGCTAAAAAGGCACCTTGTTTTCTCCGGCAGCTAAATCCAAACAGCTTCAAAGAGGGGTATTTTTGGGAAAAATCGAAAAATTTTTCCTAAAAAACACTCCTTGTCAAGTAGTTACAAATCTTTCTTAATTTTCCCGCAAAATAGTCTGCCCTGGATCACTTTCCGGCGGGCTTGCCCTTTCAATTTTCTGCCAAACTGAGTTTGCCATGCTTCAAAAATTCAATGCTAAAAACGAGCATATCAAAATTTGGGTAGGAGATCGCCTCTACCCTCGCCACGAGGCTAAAGTTTCAGTCTTCGACAGCGTCGTCCAAGGCGGCGATGCCGTTTGGGAAGGCATCCGGGTTTACGACGGGCGCATTTTCTGCCTCGACCGCCACCTGGAGCGCCTGCAAAACTCTGCCCATGCACTGGCTTTTCAAGGTGTGCCCTCCATTGAGCTGATTGAGCAGGCCCTCTTTAAAACCCTGGAAGCCAACGGCATGAGGGATCAGACACACATCCGGCTGACGCTGACACGGGGCGAGAAAATCACTTCTGGCATGGATCCCCGCCTGAACCAAAGCGGCTGCACCCTGATCGTGCTGGCCGAGTGGAAACCCCCGGTTTATCCACCAGCAATCAGGCTAATCACTTCCTCTATCCGACGAAACAACCCAATGTTTCTGGACTCAAAAATCCACCACAACAACTTGCTGAACAACGTCCTGGCAAAGATTGAAGCCAACAATGCTGGTGCCGATGAAGCCATCATGCTCGACCTCAACGGCTACGTCTCTGAGACGAATAGCGTCAATATTTTTTTTATAAAAGACGGGAAAGTCAATACCCCGACTGCTGATAGTTGCTTGTGGGGAATCACTCGGGGTCTGGTTATTGAAATTTGCAAGGAGCTGCATATCCCCGTTTTGGAAAAGAACTGCTCGCTCACAGAGTTTTATACGGCAGATGAGGTGTTTTGCACGGGAACGATGGGCGAGCTTACCCCCGTTGTGGAGATAGACGGAAGAAAAATCACTGACAAAACCGGCCTGGGAGTGATGCAAAAGATCTCTGCCCATTTCACAAAACTGACACGGGAACAGGGAACTCCACTGCCATTTTAAGTCTTGTGCTGCTGCATTTTTCCGGGGATGCCCCTTTTAAATGTAGGCCCCTGTCCGCCGCACCGCCTTCATTCTCCCCGAAAGATGGGTTTCCGCTTTTCCAGAAAAGCAGCTACGCCCTCCTGGTAGTCGTAGGTGCTGCCTGCTTCCACCTGGTACTGGTCTTCTAAAGCGAGTTGCTCGCTGAGACTACTGCCCATCGAGCTATTCAGCAGGCGCTTGGTGAGTATTAGCCCCTTAGTGGGCATTTGGGCAAGTCTTTTGGCCATGCCGAGGGCAGACTCCACGAAGTCTTCATCGGGCAACACCTTGTAGATCATTCCCAGAGCTGCTGCTTCTTGCGCAGAAACCTTTTCACCCAGCATCATCAGTGCTGCTGCCTTTTGCAGTCCGATCAGGCGGGGAAGAAAGAAAGTGCCGCCGCTGTCGGGTATCAGACCTATTTTGCTGAAGGCTTGGATAAAACTCGCCGACTCGGCAGCCAGGGTGATGTCGCAAGCCAGGGCGATATTGGCACCGGCGCCGGCAGCCACCCCGTTGACACCACAGACGATGGGCTTTTCGATGTTTCGCAGGCGCAGGACAATCGGGTTGTAGTGCTCGCTGAGGATTTTTTTAAAACCCGGCGCATCAGGGCCACTCACTTCCTGCAAATCCTGGCCGGCACAGAAGGCCTTCCCCGCTCCGCACAGGAAGATGGCCCGCACTTCTTTGTCGGCAGCACATTCGTCGAGAGCCTGTTGGACTTCGAGCGCCATTTCACGATTGAAGGAATTGAAAACCTTAGGACGGTTGAGCGTGATGATGCCCGTCTGGTCTGCGATTTCAAAAAGGATGTTTTGCATGGCAGGTGCTTTTGGAGCAAAAATACTCATTGCCTGCAGAATCCTCTCACTTTGCAGGCTACCAGCAAAAGAATGACGCCGAGTTTAGGCCGGGGTAGATCACAAGGCGTTGACTTCTACGAGTATTCCGTATAACACAAAATGCGCAAACGTTCTCACTGAAACAGAGCCGAACACCTGCTGCAAAGCCTGTTTCGCTGCACGAAAGGCAGGTCGGGTCTCTTTTATTTTCCTGTGGCGGCCGCGGGCATCCCCGACATAAGCCAGGTTAAAAACGGCCACCAATCCTCCTTGCGTTTCAATCAGGAAATCTACCTCTGTCTGAAAATATCCCTCCTTGAAATGCACGTACACCGGGTACAGCCGCGTGACTTTTTTTATTTCAAAATGAGCCTTCACCCAGTCCCAAAAGCCGGCGGCTTGATTTTGAAACAGCTCCGGCTCCAGGAGGCCCTCCCCTCCGTACCTTTCAAGCAATGCCTGCGCTGATGCTCCTGGTGCTACACTGCTCCAGTCTGGTGGGTAGTTGGCAATCAAAAAAGAGCGAAAAGCTCTGCCCACCCCTACCCGCTCCTGCAATTCCGGCAGCGGAAAAGCCGGCGCATACGATTCTTCTACATCGGGCTGGATTTTATTTTCAGCCTGGTTGCCTGTCAGGTTCAGCAAGTAATGCGGATGCGGAACCCTACCCTGCCTCTCTTTCAGGAAAAAGAGATCCTCTGCATCGAAATCTGCATGGCCAAAATCGTTTGTAAAAAACAGCACTTCCACCTCCGTTTCTATTTGCCGCCCCTCCCATTCCCAGTCAGTCAGGTTTTGGTCGGCGCTCAGTGCCGGGAAATCTTCATTGCCTCCCCCGCAAACCCGATTGAGCCAGAGGGGTGCTTTCTCCCGGGTGGGAAAGACTAGGTAATCTCTGGCACGAGTAATGCCGACGTAGAGCAGGCGGGCTTCTTCTTCGAGTGCTTCTTTTCGCCTGGTTTTCTTTTCGGAGGAGTTGTTCACCCGTTCTGCCAGCAGGGTTCCCTGGTACTGGTCGCTGTAGGGGTTGACCCAGAGCCGCAGCCAGCGGTTTCCCAGGATGTTGTCAAGGTCCACCTGCGTTGTTTCGGACACAATTGCCAGGCCCCAGACTTCATCCATGAGCTTGCCCTCCAAGCTACAGCAGATTGCCAGCGGATACTCCAATCCCTTGCTTCCATGGTAGGTGACCACGTTCACAGCACCGGGATTCTCGCCCGAGCTTTGCAGGTCAGCGTCTGCATTTTCCAGGTCGTTCATCCAGAGCAGAAAGCCTCCCAGGGAGGCCGCCAGGTGCAGTCGGCTGCAATTTTCTTCGTAGCGAACGGCAAGGCTGGTGAACACGTCCACATTTCCCAGTCGCTGCTCGGGGTTCCCCCAGGAGACGATGATGCGGCGCAGGTCCATTTCATCCAGCAGCAGGGTCAGTATTTCCGACCCCGACAACTCCGCCACTCGGGAGCGCAGGTTGTCGAGTTTTTGGATAAATTCACTTTGTCCCCCCCATTTTAAAGTTGGCTCTCCCGATTTTTTTCGCTCGAGGTAATCCAATCGGTCTTCGATGATTCCCTCCAATTCCTGCTTGCCCGTCAGGAGCAGCAGCTCAGCGATGGAGAGCGAGTCCGATCTGTTCAGCATAACTTTCAGGCAGGCAAGAATGAGCTTGGCTTCTGCGGTAGCGAGCAGGCCTGCCCGAGAGATGGCAGCCCGCAATCCGCAACGGTGTAGTGCTTCTGCCATTTCCTGGCATTCTTTGTTGGAACGACACAGGATGGCCACATCGCCTGGCCGGGCGAGGCGATATTCTTTTTCTCCTTTTGGCAAAATCACCAGGCCTCTATCCAGGTGAGTGCGGAGGGCATTGGCCAGGCAGTTGTAAAGCCACTCCCTGCCGGGCATTCTGCCTTCACCCGCGTATTTGAAATGCCAATGGAGCAGGGCATCCCGCAATATTTCAGGCTCATCCACTTTATTGAGAGAATTGGGCCCTGCTATTTTCCGGCGCATAGGTATCAGGGCTACCTGGTCGGCAGGCATGTCGGCAAAAGCTTTTGTAAAAATGGCATTTGCAAAAAAGACAAGGTCTTCCCTGGAGCGCCAGGAGTATTCGAGGATGTTTTCTTTTTTCAAACCACCCTGTTTCTCGATGATGGCTTGCATCAGAGCAGGCTCAGCACCCCGGAAGCCATAAATGCTCTGCTTGGGATCACCAACCCAGATTGAGTGCTTTGCAAGTTGAGATAGTTTTAAAAAAAGCTCCAGTTGCAGCGGGCTGGTGTCCTGAAACTCGTCCACCATGAGCAAGTCGAGTTCTTCGGAAAGGATATCCTGCACTACCGGCTGGTTGAGCAGGTCTCGCACCAGTGTTTCCATGTCGGTATAGTCAATCAGCCCCCGGCTTTTTTTGAAACTGTCATACTCCCGGATCGCCTCTTTTGCCAGATCAAACATATTGAAAATAAAGGACTTGAGGTCATTCCGGAAGGCTGAATGGCCGAGGTGGGAGTTGGCAAACCCAACCAGGGGTGCCAGGTCATCTCTGCTTTTTGTACCCACCCGGGTTTTAGAGATTTTCACCCATTCGTACCAGGGTAGCTCTTCGTCCCGGCCGAGCTTTAATCTGATATCCTTCAGAATACTCAACGCATTGGAAGTTACCTTGGTAGTATCGCCATTGTTTTCGATGCGGCTGCAGGTTGCCTCCAGTTCTTCCACCAGCAGTTCATTCCATTCCTGTGCACTGCGGTTGATCTCATCATCGAGAAAAGAGCAAAAGGTTTCAAACGAGCGCCACTTGCTTTTTTCCAGCGTTTCAGCGGAAAAGTCATTAGCGCGCACCACCTCGGTCAGGTCGTTGAGCAGCTTCCGCCAGTCGGTTTGTTTGAAATCCGACTTATTCATCCCCAGCCGAGTGGCTAGATACTCCATTTCCTCTACTTTTTTATTGGTTAGGATGGTGGCAAGGGAGAGGTTGAACATCACCTGCTGGTCTTCTTGTGGCAAGATGTCCACCTGCGGTGAAACACCGGCTTCGAAGGCGAAGCGTTTGAGCAGCCTGACACCAAGGCCATGGACGGTGCCAATCAGTGCATTGGTCAGGTCGCGGGCTTCGCGGACGAGGCCCTTTTCAAGCAGGGCAATCCTCACCCGCTCTTGCAGTTCTGCTGCTGCTTTGTTGGTGAAGGTGGTAGCAATGATGCCGCCTGCCCGCACCTCGCCACTTTCCAGCAGGCCGACCATTTCCTGGGTAAGGCGATATGTCTTGCCCGAACCTGCTCCGGCAGAAATTATTTTGAAACTCATATCCGTATTTAAAAGCTTGTGCCTGCCCCGCGGGCTGGCCGGGTCAGTCAGTTTTCATTATTTGCTGCTTCCAACAATTAACTCTAAATTTGGCGCAGGAAAAGCAGTTTTCCTCTTTCGCAAATCATTGAAAACCAATGAAATCTTTTAACGCTTGTTTGCGATTTGGTCACTTGGCTAAAAAACGGCCCTTTTACGCCACTTTTGACCAAGTGACCAAAACGAAAACAAGCGCTTAATTACCCTATTTTTTACGACTTTCAACAGCTCCCTTATATCTCGTGGGGCTGCTGACAGTACGTTCCTTAACTCATTGTACCATGTCAAGATTAGACTACATCACAATTGCTATCGTGGCGCTCTGCATCCTGGCGATTCTCTTTTTGGTTTACAAAATGACCGACCTGTTCACAGGCAAAGAAACGAAGGATAAAATTGAAAACGTCACTGCTCCTGTCGAAGAAGAAGACGACATGTATGACTATGAAATTGACAATGCAATAGATTCCGCAGGTACAGCTACTTCGGATGAGGCAGGAGGAACGCAGCCTTCTACTACGACACCTGCAACTGCTCAACCCGGCAGCAAAGTTCTGGATGCCAGCTCTTCCCCTTCTGAAACAGACGGCGAAACGACTACATCGCAGCCTGTCAAAGCCACCTCATCGGGTGGCAAGTTCATGGTGCTTGCCGGGTCATTCAAGCTCAAGGCTTCTGCCGACAGAGAAGCACAGCGATTGCGAAGCAAAGGCTACACCAATGCCTCGGTCGAAATTTTTGACCGGGGAAAATATGCGGTGATCCTAGTTGACCGCTTCAACAACATGGCAGAAGCAGAGCGATTGGTCAAAAAATTGAGCCAGGACAAGGTGGAGAGCTATGTAAAAATCAAGGAAGCTCACTGATGTGGCTTTCAAAACCCTCAAATCTGGCCCATTAAGAACGTGTTGGAAATAAGAGTTTGCTTGCGTTTTGGTGCTTGAGCCCAGATGCTTTTTGAAGTGGCGTAGCAGCGCTACGGATTTGAAAAATGATGAAAATAGGGCGAAAAAGGGCCGTTTTTGACCAAGTGACCCAATCGCAAGCAAGCTCTTAGCTCATCGGGCTATGCTCTTCTGTTTCACTGCCTCACCAGCCTTCAAAATACCTTGGCTGAAATACCCAACTTATTGTCGGCCTTCAAAACACCCCTCTGTAAAAGGTTATTTGGAGGCGGCTGCGCCATTGACCTTTTGATACAGCCTCGTCAAACTCCTCCTTCTTCTTTCTGCTTTCCTCACTTCTCGTGCGATGTAAAAGCAGCCCCGGTATATTCCCGGTTCAGGCGGGCAATGTTGGAAACGGAGATCTCTTTCGGGCATTCTGCTTCGCAGGCGCTGATGTTGGAACACATACCAAATCCCTCGGCATCCATCTGTTGTACCATGTTGAGTGCACGGGCCTTCGCCTCTACCTGCCCCTGAGGTAGCAATGCCAGATGCGACACTTTGGCGCCCACGAACAGCATGGCCGAAGCGTTCGGGCATGCGGCGACACAGGCACCACAGCCGATACAGGCAGCCGAGTCAAAAGACTGGGAGGCAACCTCTTTGCCCACCGGAAGGGTGTTGCCGTCAGGTGCCTGGCCAGTATCCACCGAAACAAATCCGCCCGCCTGAATGATCCGGTCAAATGCCGAACGGTCCACCACCAGATCTCGGATAACGGGAAAAGCCTTGGCTCTGAAAGGCTCAACGACTATGGTTTCTCCATCGTGAAAATGCCGCATGTGCAACTGGCAGGTCGTCGTTCCCTGCATCGGGCCATGTGGATGGCCGTTGATGACCATGCTGCATGCACCGCAGATACCTTCCCGGCAGTCGTGGTCAAAGTAAACCGGGTCCTTTTGTTGGTTGATGAGGTCTTCGTTCAGCACATCCAACATTTCGAGGAAAGACATGTGCTCGTTGGCTGCCACCTGGTAGGTTTCAAAGTGGCCTTTATCTTTGGCATTTCTCTGTCTCCAGACTTTTAATGTGAGTTTCATCGCAATTTTCTGATTTAGCACAACGGCTTGGGAGGAGAGGGAGGAAGGTAAAAAACTGTATTTTTTCTTTCTCCCTTGAGGGTACTTCCGGTAAAAACCCAAGGTCCTTCCCTCTAAAAGCCCCTTTGCCAGGCTGTTGTAATTTTGCTTTTAAAAAATGGTATAAAAAAATAGCCGTCCAATGTCTGGTCTATTTATAACTCCTCGTTTTGACTTCAATCACCTCGAACTTCAGCGGCTCTTTGAGCATGACTGGTTCTTTGCCGATATCTTTCCATTCCCAGGCTGAGACGTAGGTGTAGTTGGCATCATCTCGCAAGGCTTCCCCTTCGGATGTCTGGTATTCTTCCCGGAAGTGGCCGCCGCAGCTTTCGTTGCGCTCCAGTGCATCAAGGCACATCAGCTCGCCTAGTTCCATGAAATCAGAAACCCGGTTCACTTTTTCCAGCTCGGGGTTGAACTCCTCCAGCTCACCGGGGACGAAGACCTCGTGGTGGAATTCCTCCCGCAACTCCCGGATCAACTCACGCCCTTTTCTGAGGCCTTCGGCATTGCGCGACATGCCGCAGTGGTCCCACATAATTTTGCCCAGTCGGCGATGGAAGCTCTCTGCGGAGTGTTTGCCCTTGTTGTTGAGGAAGCCGTGCAAGCGCTGGCGCACTTCTTCTTCCGCCTGTGCAAATTCGGGCAGCTCGGTGCTGAACCGCGGCGTCCGGATTTCTTTGGCGAGAAAGGTTCCGATGGTGTAGGGTATGACGAAGTAACCGTCTGCCAGACCCTGCATCAAGGCAGAAGCACCCAGGCGGTTGGCGCCGTGGTCGCTGAAGTTGCATTCGCCCAGGGCAAAGAGGCCCGGGATGTTCGTCTCCAGGTTGTAGTCCACCCATAACCCTCCCATGGTGTAGTGAACTGCCGGATAGATTTTCATCGGCACTTCGTAGGGGTTTTCACCTGTAATTTTCTCGTACATCTCGAAAAGGTTGCCGTATTTCTCTGAAATCACAGCCTTTCCGAGTTTGGTAATAATCTCTTCGTTAGGATTTTCGATGTTGTGTGCATGAGCCTGTGATTTGCCGTACCGCTCAATGGCGCTGGCAAAGTCGAGGAATACCCCCAAGCCGGTAGGCACGATGCCGTGACCTTTGTCGCACTCCACTTTAGCAGCCCTGGAGGCCACGTCGCGGGGAACGAGGTTGCCGAAGGCTGGGTAGCGCCGCTCAAGGTAGTAGTCCCTGTTTTCTCTGGGGATATCCACGCCGCGGAGCTTGCCTTGCCGAATGGCTTCTGCATCTTCTTTTCTTTTGGGAACCCAAACCCGGCCGTCATTTCTGAGGCTCTCGGACATGAGCGTGAGTTTGGACTGGTAGTCGCCGAGTTGGGGGATGCAGGTTGGGTGAATTTGCGTAAAACACGGATTGGCCATCAGTGCTCCTCGGCGCACAGCCCGCCATGCAGCCGTGGCGTTGCAATTCATGGCATTGGTAGAGAGGTAAAACACGTTGCCATAGCCTCCCGTAGCCAACACGACTGCATGGGCAGAAAAACGCTCCAACTTGCCCGTCACGAGATTGCGGGCGATGATGCCTCTGGCCACGCCGTTCACCAGCACGAGGTCCAGCATCTCATGGCGATTGTACAACTGAACGCCGCCGAGAGATACCTGGCGGCTCAGGGCCTGGTAAGCACCGATGAGCAATTGCTGCCCTGTCTGGCCTCTGGCGTAGAAAGTGCGCCTGACCTGCACCCCGCCAAAGGAGCGGTTATCCAGCACCCCGCCGTATTCTCTGGCGAAAGGCACTCCTTGTGCCACACACTGGTCAATGATGTTCCCACTGACTTCGGCGAGGCGGTAAACGTTGGCTTCCCGGCTGCGGTAGTCGCCACCTTTTACCGTATCGTAAAACAAGCGATAGACGCTGTCGCCGTCGTTTTTGTAGTTTTTGGCAGCATTGATACCGCCTTGTGCTGCGATTGAGTGTGCCCGCCGAGGGCTATCGTGAAAGGTAAAGACCTTGACGTTGTAACCCAGTTCGCCCAAAGTTGCAGCGGCTGAGCCACCTGCCAGGCCAGTACCTACGACGATCACGTCGAGGTTTCGCTTGTTGTTGGGGGCGACCAGCGGCATGCTGCTCTTGTACTGTGTCCACTTCTCAGACATCGGGCCGGGTGGTACTTTTCCGTTTAATTCCATTGTTGAATTATTTTATCACCATTCCGCAAGCTGCTTCGCAAGCTTCCGGCTTTTCTGGCTCATGCTTTTAAATAAAAAATGATGGGAATAATAGCAAAGCCAAACGGGATGAGAATAGCGTATGCTTTGCTCAAAAACTGAATGATTGGCGTGTATTTCGGATGGTTCCAGCCTATGGTCTGGAAGGCCGAATAGAAACCGTGCCACAGGTGGAAGGCGAGAACCGCCATGCAAACCACGTAGAAAACGACAAACATAGAATTGGTAAAGGTTTCAGCTACCAGCGTGTACAAGTCTTTGATGTCCTTCCCATCGTAGTTTACTATCCCTGCTTCGCCAAACTTCATGACTACCCAGAACTGAGCGATATGCACGATCAGGAAAATAAAAATGACCACTCCCCAAAACCACATGTATTTTGAAAAAAAAGCATTGGTCTGGGTAGCTCTCGTCTTTTCAACAGCATACTTTATGCTGCCGCGTGCCATCCGATTTCTAACCCAGATGGCCGTGCCCAGAAAGGCATGGAGCAGGATTAAAAAGAAATTGACCTTGGAAATAAACTGAATGAGCGGATTGTGGGCCATAAAATCCGCATAGACGTTGAAGGACTGGCCACCATCGTCTTTCAGTAGCTGGAGATTGCCTACCAGGTGGACAATCAGAAAAAGTATCAGGAAGAGCCCCGTTAGCCCCATGAGCAATTTTCTCCCGATAGACGATGTAAAAAATCTAAAAAACCAATTTTCCATTTCGGTTGACGATTTGTTTCAAATGTTGACCTGCTGATGCTTTTAAAACTGGGTCGGGAATATGTAGGGCATTCAGGAGGCTGGTAAGGCAGTGAACCAGGTACAAGTCTGTCTCACAAGTTAATCTGCCGCCTTTGGCGGCGAATAAGTTTCTTTAGAGCTTGTTTGCGATTTGGTCACTTGGCTAAAAAACGCAAACAAGCTCTAAGCTCCATTCAAACAGCTTCTAGAAAGTTATTTGGCGGCCGCCACCGCCATTGGACTTATGATTCAGTCTTGCAACTATTTCACCTGCACAGCCAGCACTCAAAAGACACTATCCTAATGCCTAAGGTATTGCCGACGCGTTCCCTATCAAAAGCACGAGCAAACTTGACAAATGTAGTACCTTAAATAGTTTTGGCAAAAATGAGATTTGTCAGTCTTGGAAAAGGTGGCTTATTTAGAATAAATAAAAATTATAAAAAGCAAAAAGCCCCGAATCCGCATTTGTATTCGGGGTTTTTAAGCGTTTGCCCAATAGCGATTTGTCCTTTAGAGCTTGTTTGCGATTTGGACATACCGCAGCTTGCGGGGAGGATTCACCCAAAAACCGCTGAGCAACTAAAACGCAGGGCGGAGGTATCCACACCTGTGCTCTGCCGGTCTCAGAAGCTGTTTGGGTTTGGCTGCTGCGGGCTAAATCCAAACAGCTTCTCAGTATTTTACCGGTGTATTCGTATTGTAGAAAAAGAACGAATAAATGTCGGCTATCTCGTCAATGATCTTGGAAGTAGGCTTTCCTGCTCCGTGGCCGGCATCCGTTTCGATGCGGATGAGTACGGGGTTGTCACCCTGATGGTCTTTTTGCAGGGTAGCAGCAAACTTGAAAGAGTGCGCAGGCACTACCCGGTCGTCGTGATCGGCGGTGGTAATCAGGGTAGAGGGGTATTTTGTGCCGGGTTTCAGGTTGTGCAGAGGGGAGTAGCCCTTCAGGTATTCAAACATTTCTTTGCTCTCCTCGCTGGAGCCGTACTCTGGGGTCCAGCCTTTGCCCACCGTAAATTTGTGGTAGCGCAGCATGTCCATGACGCCTACCGCCGGCAGAGCCACAGCGTACAGATCGGGGCGCTGCGTCATGCAGGCTCCCACGAGCAACCCTCCATTGGAGCCGCCACTGATGCCGAGCTTTTCTTTTGAGGTGTATTTTTCAGCAATCAGGTACTCTGCTGCTGCGATGAAATCATCGAATACATTTTGCTTTTTCATCAGCATCCCATCCTGGTGCCACTTCTCCCCATACTCTCCCCCACCCCGCAGGTTGGGCATAGCATACACGCCGCCATTTTCCAGCAACAGAATCCTCGCCGAAGAAAAGCTGGGCGTCAGGCTGATGTTAAACCCGCCGTAAGCGTACAGCCAGCAAGGATTTTGCCCGTCCATCTTCAGGTCTTTTTTATGCACGACAAACATGGTCACCGGGGTTCCGTCTTTGCTTTTGTACGTGACCTGTTTCTCAATGTAATCATCGGGGCTGAACTTCAACTCTGTTTTTTGGAAAACAGAAGATTGTCCCGAATCCACGTCGTACTTAAATATGGTAGGCGGGTAAAGGAAAGACGTAAAGGAATAAAACAGCGTTTTGTGTCCCTCTTTGCCACCGGGAGCACCTGCGGAGCCGACACCTGGGAGTTTCAGCTCGGTTTTACCACTGCCGTCGTATTCCATTTGATAAATGCGGGTGGACGCTTTTTCCAGGTAGCTGGCGAAGAGCTTGCCACCACCGGTGCTGCAGCCCTCCAGCAGGTTTTCCGACTCAGGTATAATTTCCTTCCAGTTTTCTTTGGCCGGGTTTTCAATGTCCACTTCGATTAGTCGGTAGTTGGGGGCGTCAATGTCGGTAAGTACGAGGAATTTTGTACCCATGTTGTGAATGACAGCGCTCTTGTTTTTATAGCCTTCAAACAGGGTCACGACGGGGCCGTCCTTTTCCAGGTCTTTGTACATGGTAGAAAACCCATCAGTACCGGGTTGCTGATGCAGAATGAAATAGCGTCCGTCTTCAGTGACGTCGCCGAAGTGGTAGTAGCCCGGATTTTTTTCATCCTTGAAAATGAGCTTGTCCGAGCTTTGAGGCGTTCCGAGTTGGTGGTAGTAGATCCAATGATTCATGTTGTTGCCGCTCAGTTCAGCGCCTTTAGCCGGCTCGGGGTAGCGGGAGTAAAAGAAGCCGTCTTTCCACCAGCCAGCTCCGCTGAATTTCACCCATTTCAGCTCATCGGCCAGTTTGTTTCCAGTGGCCACCTCGTACACGTAGATCTGCTGCCAGTCCGAGCCAGCATCTTGTCTGCCCACAGCTACGTACTTATCATCCTTGCTGATGCCGATGATGCTGATAGCCGTCGTGCCTTCTGCACTCATCTTGTTCGGGTCAATAAATTCTTCGGGTGGCCCCTCCAGGCCTTTCTGCCGGTAAATCACGGCCTGGTTTTGCAGCCCGTCATTTTTTGAAAAAAAGAAATACTCGCCTACCTGAAAGGGTGCGCCGTATTTCGGATAGTTGAACAACTCCTCAAACCTGCTCCGAACGGATTTGCGGAAGGGTATCTGGTTCAGGTAGCCGAAAGTGACCTCGTTTTGCGCCTTCACCCAGGCTTTGGTGTTGGAGGCCGTGTCGTCTTCCAGCCAGCGGTATGGCTCGGCGACTTCCACGCCGAAGTAGGTATCGCTCGCATCGCCCGTCGCCGTTTCGGGATAGGTGACGGGAATTACAGGGTAATGCATCGTTTCTGCTGTGTTTTGATTGCCATTTTTACAAGCAGCTAATGCGACTGCAAAAAGGATAGGTAAGGTTAATTTTTTCATGACTTATTTTATTGTTAGAAATTGGTAGTTATTTAGAGCTCGTTTGCGATTGGGTCACTTGGTCAAAAACGGCCCTTTTTCGTCCTATTTTCACCTTTTTTCAGTTCCGTAGCGCTGCTATGCAACTTCAAAAAGCTAAAAATATGATAAAAATTGCTTGTTTTCAGATGCTGTTTGGATTGGGCCGCCGGAGATAAAAAGGAGGAGTTTTTTGTCTAAAGCGAAGGAAATTTTTCAGCAATAGCGAAGGCTATTCCTTCCAAATTTCCTTTGCTCTGAGCGGAAAAGACACCTTTTCAGCTCGGTAAGCTCAATTCAAACAGCATCCCGGCTCAAGCACCAAAACCCCAACATGCTCTAAGCAGGAGGTATTTTGGGGGATAAATTGAAACATTTTCCCCAAAAAACCTCTCTCTTTGAAAGGTTATCTGGCAGCGAACGGCTCAGGATCCCCCCTTCACAGGTGCCGCAGCAATCTGCGCCTTCAACGCAGCCCGCTTTTCTTTAATAAAATCGGGGAGCATGGCCGAAACGCTGTTTAAAAAGGTAACCTCCACGCCATCGCCACCAAAGCGGCAGGTGATGGTGTCGTGGTGGGCCGTTTCATAAAACTGGATGTAAAGCACCAGGGTGTTTTCGTCCTTCCAGCCAGCAGAGGCCATCACTTTTGAGTCCCTGAGTTCTTCGTAGGGAATGGGGAAAAGGTCGGGCGGGGTGCCAGGCATATTGGTTTTTCCTCTTTCCCAATAGCCCAGGCCGCAGCGCAGCGAGAAGGCTCCCAGGCTGCTCTTCATCTGAAATTCGCAACGCTCTTTTTTAAAAACAAAGCGCAGGTGGCTCACCTGGTTGGCATTAGGCTCCACGAGATAAACTTTGCCTGAGATGCGGGCAGCCAGTGTCGAATACGTAGCCAGCCTGGGCGGCTCAATGGCCAGTTTTGCCAGTTTTGCCTGCAGCTCTGCATGCGCAGAGGGGTTGGCGGGCAAGGTTCCGCTGTGCATGGCCGGGAGCAGGTGCGCCCAGACCAGGTTCAACTGATCCTGCATGTCGGGTGATTCACTGTGAATGGCCAGCACGGCATTTTGCCCGGGCATGACGATGGTGTATTGCCCAAAGGCACCGTCTCCCCGATAGGCACCGTGCCGGCAACGCCAAAACTGGTAGCAGTAGCCCTGTGCCCAGTCGCTGCTGTCTTTGTCTTCGGGTCTGCCATTTTCGATTTTAAAAGAGGTGGCCTCTTCAATCCAAGCAGCGGGCAGCAATTGCCGGCCCTCCCATTTACCCTTTTGCAAAAGAAACTGCCCGAATTTTGCCAGGTTGCCAGTGGTCAGGTGCATTCCCCAGCCGCCTGTGTTGATGCCGAGGGGACATTTCTCCCAGGTAAGCCCCTTGATGCCCAGGGGCTTAAACAGACGGGGGCGCAGCCATTCCAAAGCCGTCATACCGGTCACCTTTTGCAAAACGGCAGAGAGCATGTAAGTTGCCCCCGAATTGTAGAGAAACTCGGTGCCCGGAGCTTTCTCAACCGGAAACGAAAGGAATTTTTTTACCCAATTTTTTGTCTGAACCATCTCCCAGGTCGTATCAGTGGCGTGGCCGACAGACATGCTGAGCAGGTGCTGCACCTCCATGGCTCTGAGGTGGTCGCTCACTTCTGCCGGTAACTGATCAGGGAAAAAAGAGAGGATGGTGTCCTGCAAACTCAGGCGCTTTTCAGCGACGGCAAAGCCAATAGCTGTAGAGGTAAAACTCTTGCTCATGCTGTACATGGAGTGGTTCAGACTGGAGCGATAAGGCCACCACCAGCCCTGGGTGAGGAGGTAACCGTTTCGCAAAAACACGAATCCGTGGAACTCATGCCTGCTGTTTTCAATCGCCTGGAGAAAATCAAGGATGCCCTGCGAGGAAACACCCTGGGCCTCAGGCGTGCTTTGTGGCAACAGCTTTTCCTGACCCCACAGTACTTCCTGGCCGATTGGTAAAAAGCCGGCTCCAAAGGCGATCGTCCCGGCTTGGCGGATGAAGTCCCTCCGACTGGTTTGCATGGTGAAAAGAGCTTTTCAAAAGGGAGCGGGAAGGTAGGGATTTTCAAACAAAACCAAGTGATTATTCATCGCACTGCCTGAATGATCTTCCATTTTGGCACTTTCTACTTCGATTTCTGAGGATACGCCGGCAATATTTGCTGAATGCGTTTTCCAAGGGCTATTTGCAGAGGTTTTTCAACAGTAGCGTTGGCTTCCACTGGCGAACTGAAGGAGCCACAGGCGTAATCTGACGCTGCACTCAACCTCATTATACCATGAAAAAGCTAATGTCCTTCGCTGTTCTATCGGCATTCATTTTTATGCTCAACGGTTGTATTCCAAGCATCCACCCGCTCTATACGAAAAAAAACTGGTGATTGTCAAAAAGCTCCCCGCACCTGGATTGACGACTCTGCTGACTACAGCTTTTCCAAAAATCAAAAGATAATGGGCGAGGAAAAAGACGTTAGCGTCACAATTTACGACCACGCTAAACAGCCTGAAATCTGGAAATTCCAGCAGTTGGAAGACAAGGAGTACCACCTGATTCACACTGATTCGGAAGGAAGGCGGGCGGCATTCGAGGCCTTCGTCATCCGATTGGGAAAAAACTATTTCATCGATTTTTTCCAACCGACATGCCATCGGAAGCTCAGAACAGCATCAGTAGAATTTTTGATATGCCCGATAAAATGAATGGCATGCAAGCTATTCACCTATGGCCGACGCATGCTTTTGCCAAGTTGGAAGCTACACCTAATCAACTGGAAATCAGCATGTCCGATTCAGATTTTTAAAAAAACTGGTAGGGAATCAACAAATCCGCACCTAACACGAGAAGACGGAGAACGGTTACATTCTCGCCGCAACTTCGCAGGAATTGCAAAAATTTGTTGGAAAATACACCGACGTAAAGGAAGCTTATCTCAGTGGCGACCCAATCACGTTAAGGAACGTGCCGGAAATAAGTTGGGTATTTCGGCCAGTGTATTTGGGGGCTGGCAAGGCAGTGAAATAGGCGCATAGCCTTCGCTACGTAACTATTTCACTAACACAGCCAGCGCCCAAAAGACGCCGCCCAAATGCGTAAGTTATTTCCGACACGTTCCTAAATAAATCGTAACTGCTTAGAGCTTGTTTAAATTTAGAGCATGTGGGGTTTGGATGCTTGAGCCGGGATGCTGTTTGAATTAAGCTTGCCGAGCTAAAAGGTCGCTTTTTTTTCTCCGGCAACCCAATCCAAACAGCTTCTTAGCAGGAGGTGTTTTTTGGAAAAAAATCGAAAATCTTACCCAAAACACCCCTCTCTGAAAGGTTATTTGGTGGCTGTCTCTGACTTTTTGATATAGCCGCTATCCAGTCAAGTAGTTCCAAGTTTTTACTTTCGCACAACCAAAAGGACAGCATCCGTTTCCAGCTATCGGTAACATATCTTTGAAATGTAAGTAAGAAAATTAAACAACAACTTGCTACATGATTACAGCACAAGACAAGAAACTCATCCAGGATTTAATTTCAGAAAATCAGACGGAGAATGCAATCCAGAAATTCCGGGCAACGCTGGAGAAAGCGGGAACTGGAGGGAGTTTTATGGCTGATCTGTTGAGCATTTCCGCCCGTTTCAACAACCTGATGGAAGAAAAAAACAGGGCGGTACTTTTCAAAGACGAGGAAGAAGTCCTGCGAAACCGCATCCACGTGGATCTGGGCAACCTATTGGAAGCAGCCTGCCGCCTTCCTGAAAAGAAATCGCCCGAAAAAGATAAACCGACTCAACCAGCAAAAAGGAAGGCAAGGAGTGCGTCGCCAAAACCGAAGTCCCAAGTTCGGGATGCTGCACCTGCCACTCTTCCTCCAACACCGACGGTGCAAACGGACGAGTCTCAGGGTCTTTTTTCCGGCTGGGCAGGCTGGATTCTACTGATTGCCGCGGGGGCCTTGGGCTATTTTCTGCTCTTTGGCTGGCCGGGCAACGAGGTAAAAGTGAACAACTTGCAGCTTTGCACCCTGGATGCCTGGGGGCAAGATTACTGCTGCATGCAAAACCAACCTCTAATTCCTCTCAGAAACTCGGGAGCTATTTACGTCTCCCTCCATTTGGAGAGCAAACTGAGCGATCCACTCATCAGCGGAAATGTCTTTGCAAAAAATGCTGCACTCATCCAGACACAGCCCATTCACCTGGTACAGGAGCAAGGCTCTACTTGCTATTCGGGAATGATCACCCTCCCCCCAGCTGCCAGCTGGGCGCCGGGCACCTACGTGCTGGAAATATCCGTAAATGGGGAGCCGGGTGGCAGCAGGGAGTTTTCCATCAGCTACTAAGAGCTTGTTTGCGATTGGGTCACTTGGCTAAAAACAGCCCTTTTACGCTACTTTTCCCCCTTTTTTCAGCTCTGTAGCGCTGCTACACAACGGAAAAAAGGAGAAAAATTGATGAAAAATTGCTCGTTTTCAGAGGCTGTTGGGGTCGGACTGCCGGAGATAAAAAGACACCTTTTTAGCCCGGTAAGGAACGTGCCGGAAATAAGTTGGGTATTTCGGCGAGTGTATTTTGGGGGCTGGCAAGGCAGTGAAATAGGCGCATAGCCTTCGCTACGTAA
>WBZO01002648.1_pt1 | contig 22703 bp, 20 predicted proteins | sample 5204261 | NCBI WGS metagenome assembly WBZO01 (sample SAMN12412400, study PRJNA552823) | activated sludge metagenome | isolation source: activated sludge from anammox sidestream of wastewater treatment plant... | place: USA: North Carolina | collected 2017-09 | reverse complement strand
GGGATTCCGCTACACTGCCGCACGTTCGAGAACCGTGGCGTTCTTCCGGAACAGCTGAGGTTGACCGAGATCGATGGCAATGCAACTGGAACAGGTGGTCCCCTTCGGCCGCTCGCTGGACGAGTATCGTTTGATGTTCTCGCTGAGCGGTGCCGATGTGGAGCGGCGGATTCTGGGTGCTGCGGACGGACCGGCCAGCTTCAACGCCGAGCTGCATCGGTCGGGGAAGCAGGTCGTGTCCCTCGATCCCCTCTACCGCTTCACGGCCCGTGAAATCGAAGATCGGTTCCACGCGGTCGTCGACGAGATCATCGGGCAAGTCAAGGCGACACCGGCGGATTGGGTCTGGCGCTACCACCGCTCACCGGAGCACCTGCGGGACAATCGTGTTCGGGCGCTGACGACATTTCTGGCCGACTACGACCAAGGCCGGCAGTCCGGCCGCTACCAGCCGGGTGAGCTGCCGCAGGTGCCGTTTGCCAAGGACCGGTTCGACCTGGCGCTCTGCTCACACTTTCTCTTCCTCTACTCGGATCATCTGTCCTACGAGTTCCATCGAGCCTCAATCCAGGAGTTGCTTCGGGTTGCGCCGGAGGTCCGCATCTTTCCCCTCCTCACCCTGAATTTGAAGGTGTCCCCCTATCTTGATCCTCTCCTTGAGGAATTATCCCGGTGCGGCCATAGGGCCGACATCGTCACGACGGCCTATGAACTCCAGCGCGGCGGCAATCAGATGCTTCGGATCTTCCGGTGACCGTCTTCATCATCGCTGTCTCCGCGTCGATGCTTGACTCGTCCGGCCCTCCCGCATAGGGTAGGCCGACAGCGGCAGGCGAACGGCCCCGCACAGTCCAGTCATATAACAGGAGGAGCGCAGGATGAAATTTGTGAAAGTAAAAGATGAGGAACGAGCCGGTGAAGTCGCGATCAATTTGGACCTTGTCCGTGAAGCCCACTACGGCGGCGGCCTGCTGCATCTCTACTTCGAACGGAGTTCCTCCTCGCAGGATGATATGACCTTCACCGGTGAGAACGCCCAGAAGATTTGGGCCGCGATGGGCTAGGCCCTGGATGATCGATGGCCCTCACCGCAACCATATATAAAGCCACACTTCAGATTGCCGACATGGACCGTGACTATTATCAGGACCATGCCGTCACGATGGCCCGGCATCCGACGGAAACCGACGAGCGGCTGATGGTGCGGTTGCTCGCCTTTGCCCTCCATGCGGATGAAGGCCTTTCGTTCGGGCGCGGCATCGGGGTGGAAGATGAGCCGGCTCTCTGGAAGAAGGACTTGACCGGACGTATCGAAGAATGGATCGAGGTGGGGTTGCCTGATGAACGACTCCTTCGTCAGGCCTGCGGTCGCGCGGCCGAGGTTTGGGTGTATGCCTACGGCGGGCGCAGCGCGACTCAGTGGTGGGACAAGCAGCAGGGCACGCTGGCCCGGTTGGCCAATCTCACGGTGGTCAATTTGCCTTGGGAAGGGACGCGAGCCTTGGGTGATCTCGCCCGTCAGAACATGACCGTGCAATGCACGGTTCAGGAAGGCCAGGTCTGGTTGGCCGACGGAGCGGCGAATCTCCGGTTGGATCTGTCGTTCTTCAAAACGGCGGCTGGCGCGCGGCGCGGCTGATTGGCTTGGGCGGCAACGCACCACAGGATGGAGCAGACGTGAAAGAGAAGAAACGCATCCCGACCGATGGACAGTCCGTCCCATGGACGAGCCCCTTTGCCGCATTGAAATCTCTCGATCTCGGCCATGCCGCCCGTGAGTCCCGTTCCTCCGCCTCCCCTACGCCGGGAGCCGAAACCCGGAGGAACGATCGCGGCCGCGTCGACATTCAACGCCAAACGGCGCATCGCGGCGGCAAGACAGTCACGGTCGTCGGCGGGTTCGTCGGGATCGGCCAGGAGGAAAAGGAACGGTTGGCGAAGGAGATGCAGAAGGCCTGCGGGGCCGGCGGTACCGTGAAGGAAGGACGAATCGAAATTCAGGGCGACCAGCAGGAGACCGTCGCGCGTCTCCTCAGGAAGGCGGGGTTTCGGCCGGTCTTCAGCGGAGGATAGTCGCCGCCGTCACTTTCCCTCGGTGCCCCACAGGATATCGATGTTGGTGCCGGGGATCACCTGGAACGATTCCCCGCCCACCGTATAACGGCCGATCGGGAGCATGCCGGAAAATTCCCCGGTCTCTGCGAGCGCCTGTCTCGCATGTTCGATGCTCGCCCGCTGGTCTCCGCCGAACGGCATTTGCTCCGCCAGCAACTCGGGGCCGACCGGCTCGCCCTTTCCCGCCTTGGGGAGCCGCTTCGCGCGAGGGGAAATCCTCACCGTTCCGTATTGCTGATCCACCCCGCTCAGTTCCTGATCGACCGCTGTCAGCGCCGGGTCGTCCGCAGTGCGTCCGCTTTCGAGCAGGGCCGTTCTTGCCCGTTGCAGGAGTGATTTGTACCGGCGGCTGTCCCCCAAGTTTCTTGCCGCCTGGGCCGCAAGAAAATGTAGATTGGCCGGATCTCCCGATAGGGTGAAGGCGTTCTCGCCGAGTGCCTCGATCTGCCGATAGTTGCGATCCACGCCGGCCCAGGCATTCTTGGCCGCGAGCTTGCCCATCTCTTCCGTCAGCCGTTGGACTTCCGCCCGCTGAGTAGCGTCACCGGGCCCTTCGCTGCGAAACACCTGCGCCGGTCGCGTCGCACTGTGGCGCGCGACATGGACCAGCTCATGGGCCAACAGGGCGCGACCGGTGGAGTTCTGCGGCTCATAGGCGTTTCGGCCGAAGACGATCTGGTTGCCGATGGTGAAGGCCCGGGCCTGCAACCGTTCTGCAGACCGGGCCGCCTGTGAATCAACCAGAATCCTGACTCGTCCAAGATCGAAACCGAGTCGAGGTTCGAAAAAGGCACGGGTTGCGCGATCGAGCGGCCGGCCCGTCGCCTGCGAGGCAACGGGCCCCGGCCTCTCCGGAGGAGTGCTTGCCTGGCGCTCCCTGGCCTGGAAGGACGAACCGTTCGGCATCCGCACCATTGCATCCGCCATCCGACTCGCCTCCTGCTCGTCCGGGTCGCCGGGCTTGCTGACGGTGACGTCTTGCGTCTTCTCCCCGTGGTGGGGAGGAGGAAGGATCGGCACCCGGCCGAAGTCAGGCTGCACTCGGGTCCGGCCGATGACGGCCGACCCGGTCGGGAATTCATGAGGATGATGGTCGACCGTACCGGCGCTCGGCGCTCGAATACCGCCGTCGCTCGGCGACCGTGTGCGATGATCCTGTTGCGTCTCCCTCCCCATGTCGTGCACGTGCCGGACGGTCATGTCCGACGCGCCTACTTTTCCCTCCCCTTTGGTTTCCGGTGCCTGGGGGGTGTCGGTTGGTCCGGGACGCGTTTCTTGTCCTCTTCGATCTGTTTTTCCAGCGTGGTGATCTCCGCCTGATAGCCGGCGATCTGCCGATCGAGTCTCGCCGCGAGAGTCGCCTTGGCCTCGGTCAGGTCTGCGATGCGAGCCCTGAGGTCGGCGATCGACGACTCGCGCGCGGCGATGGTGGCCGCGGCGGTGGGAGGTTGGTTCTGCGCCGCTTCGAGCGCGGCCTTCGCTCCGCTGATCACTTTCACCTGTTCCGCCAAGAGCTGATTCAGAGTCGGCATGGTCCTGCTCCTTCGAATGTCGTGCTTACGGTTTGTTGAATCCGGAAATCGGGGTCGGGATCCCGCCGAAATTGATCGGCTGGCTTTGCGCCATGTTGCCCATGTAGACCGCGTCCTTGAGACCGTGGAAATCCACGGAGGGAATCGGCCCGACCATCTTGATGTGGTTGCCCATCACCACCGCGCTGCGGCAGAACAGCGAGACCGTCGCCTTATCATCCGCGGCCACGCTCATATGCCAACAGAAGTTGTTGTTGAAGAAGATCCGCTCGAAGCGGCGGCGCAGGTTATCGCTGACCTGCATCTGCTGGATCTCGACGAGCGCCGAGCGGCCCGGGCCGATGAACTTGTTATCGAGGACCTGGGCGCTGAAGCCGAACACGAGTTGTCCGCTCCCCAGGTTGATGACCTGCTCCATCCAGCCGCGCAACCACGCGGCCCGATGTTCATTGTCGGCCTTGAGCAGGGCGGCATTGGCATAGGTGATGAGGTTGCTTTGTACCCGCGCTTCCAGTACCAGGTCTGCGAAGAGCCCCCAGCACAGGGTGCTGATCGTCTGGTTGTCCGGCGAGACGCCGGTATTCATGATCTCGCAGGATTCCACCGCCAGTTCACCGATCTGCACCGACGCCCCGAACCCGATCGCCGGGGTGGCTTGGTATCCGCAGGATAACACCCGGTTGTTCGTAAAGGCATACCGGCCGAAGCCGAAGAGGCTGATCACACCCCACTGGCTCATGTCCTCGATGCGGTTGCCGCTGCAGGTCAGCGACGTGTGAGTGGCGCAGGTGATTCCGCCTCCTCCGTGCAGGAGGGTGTTATCGGCAACGGTGTGGCCGGTGCCGTTGCTTGCGGCGAGGGGCCAGGTGGCGTTCGTCACCTGGTTGTTACGGAGGCTGTTGTGGAGGCAGCTCATCGAGAGTATGCCGAACCGGACCGCTTGCCCCTCGCTCTCAATTCGGTTCTCGAGCACGTGGGCCCCATCGTTGGCATAGAGCACGATTCCGTCTTGTACGCCGACCAGATGGTTCTCCGCGATGCGGCCTCCGGACGATCCCAATCCGGTCTTGGCGCCGAGGTTCGCCACCAAAACGGCAAGCGGACGGACGGCACCGGCTTCCTTGACCAGCGAGCGCAGATGGTTGCGTTCGACCAGGTTGTCGTCTCCGGCGATGCTGATGCCGCCGTATTCCGGAGAGCCGTACAGCAGGATGTTGTCGCTCACGATGCAGTCATCGGCCGCCACGTCGATGCCGAATGCCTTCACCGTTCCACTATCCAACTGCGTGCCCATCCGGACAATGTGGTTGCCGGTGATGGTCGAACCGGCAGCCAACGAGAACGGCACCCCGCTCAACAGTCCCTCGTTCACGGCGATGCCTATCACGAATCCCAGCAGGCGGTTCTCTTCGATCCGCGCCGGGAGGGACGTATCCTGCAGGAAGATGCCGACGAACCCCCCGTCCGCCTTTTTCCCAGCCAGGGCGTCAAAACTATTGCCGACGATCTCGAGCCCCATCGTGTGCTCGACCGCCCAGAGCCCATACCAAACCTGGTCGACCACGCAGGAGACGATCCGAATATCGGTGCTCCTCGTGACCCCAAAGCCGATGATCCGACTTTGCGCCTCGGGATGCAGCCAGCAACCCTCGACCTTCGTGTGCCGGCAGCGGTCGAGCCAGACCATCGGACGCAGGACGGCATCCTGGAAACCTTTGTTCTCCAGTGTGAACGTGATGCCGACGACGGTCACGTGATCCAGCAGGAGGCCCTCCGGATGCCGCACTTGCAGCACTTCCGTCCCGTTCGCACGGACCACCCGGGCCCCCGGCGATTCGCCATGCAGCGACACGTTGGACCGTTCGATCCTGATCGGTTCGGTGATGTCGTGGTCCCCGACTTTCAGGCAGACACAGCCGCCGGATTCCGGCAGCGAATCGAGGGCCGCTTGGATGTCTTCGCCCGGTCGCACGACGACCGTGCAGCACCCCGGCGTCAGTTCGGTCAGCGGTGGGAAGACGGTGCGGCAGTCATGGATCTCGCCGTTCGCTTCAATGATCGCGAGGCGGCAAAAATGGTGGTGGACCGCCAGGGGCGGCGCCTGCGTCAGGCGCTCGATATCGGCGTCGGCCGTTCTTGCGGCGAAACACCAGGAGTCGCCTTGGTGGGCGGTGCCCCCGGCCAGGATGGACAGCGTGACTTGGATGCCATGTTCCAGCACGAAGCCGGGATGAGCCGTGGTGAGTGGAATCAATCCGTCGGTGGTGAGGTCGAGATTGACCAACTCGGTGCCGTCCGGGTTGCGGACGATCTTGGCTTGGTCCCAGCGGATGACACGCAGATGGTCATCGGCCGGCGGAACGCCGACGGAAAAGTCGCTTGCCGGGAGCGCCGGGCTGAAGGTCATCGTGCGGGTCGTGTCGTCCACCGTGACCTTGCGCATTTCGCCGGCGCGCCCTGCGAATTCGAGCCGATCGCTCGTGACCTCGACCCAATCGCCGGTCTTGAAGCGCAAGACATTGTCGCGGCCGAGACTGTCCACCCTGATCCCGGTGCGACCCGCCAGGATTTCGGCCACGGACGTGGCCACATGGGCATTTTCCCGCGACCACTTTACCTTCACCTGGTTCGAGCTCACGCTATGGACTTCGACGCGGTACAGGTGGTTTTCCAGGCCTCGGTAGCCGCCGGTGGGCGGGATGAGACAGGGATCCGGTTCGGTTGTCACCGCCACCGTGCCGGTGGTGAGTCGAGCCGTCGAGGGCAAGTTGGCCGCGGGCCAGCCGGGAATGTCTTCCAGCGGGGTCTCACAGGTCACGTCGGCGGGAATGTCGCCGAGCACCCGCACCTGCCAGGCTGTTTGAAAGCGCGCCGTCGTATCGACGTTCACGGCCGGTTCGATCAAGTCCGGTGCCTGCAGATAGGTGACCTCGCGACGCCACACGTCCAAGTACACGAGGGACCGGGCCTGTGCCGGCACGGTGATCGGCCCGCCATAGGGCTGATCCTTCACGGGGATTGCCCCGGTTCCGTAGTTCTCTTCGATCGTGGCATCGAAGGCCGGCGCGGTGCCATGGTTCTCCGCCAAGTACCCGTCGACGTACATGCGGCCCTGTCCGACCGTGAGCTCCCCGCCGCTCACCTCGACCTTGAAGCCGTCCGGCGTTTCGCTCGGCACGCCGCAGCGCCCGACCACGTCGATGGTCTCCGCCCGCCGGCGCCGGTCTTCGATGTCGACGTGCTCGTTCCAGTCGGCATCCAAGTCCACCCGTCCCTGCTGCCGGAGGACTGCCTGATAGTGGTTCTCCGGATTGAATCGCTTGCGACTGTAGTCCCCGCTCATGTCTGGTCTCCTGCTGAAAAGTCGTTTGTCTAGGTGGAGTAGAAAATCCCCGGCTCGAGTCCGAAGCGCACATATTCCTGCAGCCGAATCTGGAGATTGCGCTCGCGTTGCGGCGCGTAGAGGTTGTGAAACGCACCCATCTCCGATTCATCGTCGGCCCCGGTTCGGATTTCGTTCGGCCCGGCGGTCGCGAGTTGGCCATAGGCGGGCAACCCGTAACGTCGCGTGGTGAAGATCGGTTGCACCCTGGCTTGGGTCGACAGCGTGATCGCGGTGATTTCCGGGGCGGTCAAGCTCCCCTTCGGTTGATCCGCTTCGAGCAGGGCCGCATCGACCGCCAGGTCCGGTTGGCATCGGTACCGTCGAGGCACCACGCCATCGACCGGGACGAAGGAAAATCGGACGCAGCCCCGTTGGTTCTGTTCGGACAGCACGGGATGCTGCCAGGCATCGCCCGCGGCGAGAGCCGAAGCGAAGATCGTGTTCGAGGCCAGATCCAACCGCTGCGTATGCACCTTGCCGATGACGGTGGAATTCACGATGGACAGGATGCCCCCGGCTGCGAGGCCGTCTTCCGCCGAAAAGGCCGCCAGGGTCTGGTCCGTTGCATCCACGATGCTGTCCGTCACGGAAACGGTGCTGTCCACCGGTGATTGCACGGGGCCGGTGATGCACCGGTCGAGTTCCAGCGCGAGGCCCGATGTCTCAACGATGAGCGAGGCCGATCCCGGTGAGCCCGGCCGGCCCGCCCTCGTCAGCGTCAGGCCCGGTACGAGCGTGCAGTGCCGGAGCCGCAATCTACGAGGTCCGTCACCGCCGGTGCCGGTGACACGGAGCGGCGAGCCCGCGATCAGCAGGCCGTTCAACGTCACCTCTGCGCCCGGTGCCAGCGCAAGGGTCCAATCGCCGGTCGGCACAACCGTCGGCCGGTGTTCGTTGGCGGCCCGCACCTCAACCTTGGCGGGAGTCGAGATTGTGAGCGAGAGCGCGCCTTCATAGCGGCCGCTGTCGCCGATCTCGACGATGCCTCCGGCCTGGGCTGAGGTCAGTGCGGCTTGCAGGCTTTGCCCTTGTGTCACCGTCTCGGCGGTTCCAGTCAGCTCGAAGCCGGCTTCGCGTTCATACTCCCCGCCTCCCATCGCCATGCTGAATCCTTGATGAGAGGTGACGCGCACGTTGACCGGCGGCGTGCCCGGTGGAAACGCGAGACGACCGAGCACCGGGTCTATGGATACTTTGCTCACCGGGAGATGGGCCCAACCGGTTCCGTCGTCCGACAGGTTGCAGACCTGGATGTTGGGAATGCTGGTGTCCACGTTGTCCGCTTGGACGAACAGGCTGAGCTGGGGACCGTAGTAATGGGGCAGATAGGCGTCCAGCACCCTGCGGCTGATCGGGTCCGGCACGTTGAGCGGTTCGGCCAGGTGTGTGATATCGGGCTCGGTTTCCGGACGAGTAAAGAGCTGCATGTCCTGACCGAGCGGGCTGAACAGAAACCGTTCGTCGTCGAGCCGTACCGCGGGCGATTGGGTCAGTGAAAAGGCGTCCAATCGCCATAGGAAGAGGCCGATGTTGGGAATGTTGTACCGGCCCTGCTGGGTGTCGATGCGCCGCATGTCGATGGAGTGGGCGAGTTGATTGAAGGCCGTGTCTCGCCGCTCCAAGACTTCCCAGTTGCGGAAATCGACCGTGACGCGGTTTGCGGACCTGATGTGGTTCATGTATTGGCTCGTCTCGAGCCACTGGAAAAACTCCACCACACAGGCGTTCCAGCCGGTCACGTCCCGCGCCAGTTGTTCGAGGACGGTGGCAGTGCCTTTGCGTCGGCGATAGGCAATCGTGTTGGCCACTTCCGCCCTGGCGCTGCGGGTCCGTTCCGTGACGCCATAGAGTGTGCGGTAGCCGATGAGGTCGCCGATGTAGGGCGCCACCCAATCGGCGCAGGTCTCAATGAACTGGTCGTCGTAGAGTTGATCGAGGTTCTCGCGGAGCGCTGCGATATCCTCCGCGATTACGGCGCAGAGGGCCTTGAGCGGTTCCCCCTGTTGGGCATCGCGGATGCGGTAGAAGGCCGGCAGTAGGTTGTAGAGTCGATCTGCTTCGGGATTCATTGCAACCCTTTCAATTGCGGGAGAGAAGCGGGATCGATCAGCAGGAGCTCCGCTGCCGCGACCACACCGTCGGCCCCCATGGCGGGCCGGTCCGCGATCAGGCGTGCCTGGATCGGCGGCGTGGGATTGTCGGTTCTCGCAAACAGATCCAGATCGACCGCTACCACGCCCTCGATACCCTGGATGGCGGCGATGGCTTCACTCATGGCCACCGGTTGCCCCAACGCGCGGGAGTCAAAGGCGTAGCGGTCCTGCAGATCGGCCGTGACGGCGGCCATGACCACATCGACCACGTGCTCGGATGCAATCGTGACCGTCCCTTGCATCCGGAAGAAGGCAGGACGGAAACTCCGTACCGTGAAGGGTACGAAGGGATCGCCGTAGGACCGCAGAGATTCGGTCAGGGCTCCGATCACCGGCCCATCTTCCTCCAGCACCTCCCCGTTCGGTCCCGCGACGGTCAAGAAGATGCTGCGTTTGCGTCCATCCCACACCCAGACGGCTTGAGCCTTGGCGATTCCGGCGAAGGTCCTGGCGAAGTCTTCGTAGTCTTGGAGCGACACCGCCCGGTCGAGCGTCAACACCGTGAGGGGGGCGTTGCGGCGCGCGTCATCGCGCGTTTCCGGATCCGCCGCCCCGGCGGCGGCTTCCGGGTTGACGGCTTCTTTCAATCCCAGCGGGCGGCTCATCAGCAGGCTCAACCGGCCCGCCTTCACCAACCCGCCGAGTCCGGTCCCTTTGCGGTACTCGGCTCGTACATTGTTCTGGCCGGTCGGCAGGCGCGCGCCGGTGATGCCGTCCCCGAAACGAATGGTCACCTTCTCATCGTCGTCGCGCTGGGTGACGTAGACGCGTTCGGTCGGTCCACGCCCAAAGAGGAACGGCACCTCCTGCCAGAGGATTTCATTCACATAGACCTTGAGCGTGGACTGGGATCCGCTCGGTGTCTCGGCGCTGACGTAGGTCATGGGCGGCTGCTTCAAAGTGAACCGCTGATAGGGAATGGTCGCGTCGCCGTTGCCCAACGGTTCCTTTACACTCTCGCCGTGAGTGGCGGCCGCCACATTGGCGTTGATGCGGAGGCTGCCCCGCTCGTACACGTTCACCAAGGCGGTCGTGAGTTGGAGCGTCGTGCGGTCGCGGTCGTGGATGACGGCGGTCTCGGGATCGCCGGCGATGAAGGCAATCTCGCGGACCGTTTCGGCCTTGTCCGTCGAGGGAATCAATTCGAGATCGGGCGAGTCGATTTCCAAGAGGCCCGCCTGCCCGTCCCGATCCATGACCGCCAGTTGAAGTTTCGTGCCGACCGGCTCCGCCAGGGCGTCGCCGAACTCCGCCGGCGTGAGCGGGACAAAGGCCGTTCCGACCTTCATCGCAGGCGCACCGGTCATCCACAGCACGTCTCCGCTGGAGAGCAGGACCGAGCCCCCCTGATCGAGAAGCAGAATCGGCGTCGCTTGGGCATGGGTGATCTTGATGGCCTGACGTTTCCCGCTCACGGCAACAGGCCGACCAGGCAGGAGGCCTTCGACCCGATTGTTCAATGAGACGATCTCTCCATAGAGCGGATAGCGAAGCGGCATGCTGGATGGCGACAGCGCCTCGCTCTGCGTCGAGACCGTAATCTGCCGCAGGGCAGCCAAATCTGCGCCATCAGTGAGCCAGACGTCCTGATCGAAGGTCAGCTTCGTGGCGCTTCCCGCCATGCCGTACTTGGCCACGGACTGATGGGTGACGCTGTTCACCTTGGCGAAGGTCCAGATCCTGCTGCCCGGCACGAAGTTATTTTCCCGTTCCACGACGGCCCAGCTGCCCACGAGAATTTTGTCCTGCCGCGAGCTGAGCGTCAGGGCGTCGTCGCTCTCTCCGTTCAAGTCCCACTCTCCATAGGTATAGGTATTGCTCGCATAGGTCGCTTGGAGCGGGGCATTGTGGCCGAAGGGCGCCGTGATCGTTCGCAGCACGTAGACGCCCGGTTCAGTGGCCGCGAGGCCGCCGGTGCCGGATGAAATCTCCGCCAAGGACAGTTTCGTATTGCCCAGCATGGCGTCGGGTTCGATGCGAATGATCCGACGGAGCGAGCCTTCGAAGCTCCCGCCGTTGGCCGCAACGACCAAGATCTGATCCCCTACCGCGAGCGCCAGCGTCGTGCCGTTCAACCAGACCGAGGTCATGTTGGTGGACAGGGCCTGAGCCGAAGTGAGTTGTGCCTGCAGCGCGTTCCAGGCAGGACGCGCCTCGATCGCCTCGATGGTTTCAAAGGTCTGGGGCTGCTCGTCCGGTCCCGGCACGCTTTGGATCTTGATGCCGGCGGCCAATGTGGTCGGCTGCGCAGATTGGGCAGGATCCCCCGGCGCCTCTTCCATCGTGAAGGCCACATGGGTATTGGCCGCGAGGCCGGGACCCGGTTGATAACCGAGGAGGCGCGACTGCTCCAGAATCGACAGCCGCTCGGTCGCGGTGCGGAGATAGGATTCGTTGGCGATACGCTCTTGATAAAAGGTGAGGATGTCGCCCGTCACGGCCCAGGCATCGAGCAGCGCGATGGTGAAGTCGTCCTCGTGGCGGCTGCGGAGGTGGCGGAGCACCGGCCATCGGGCGTCCGACAGGCGCGCCAGCAGACTTTGCCGGAAACTGTGATAGGTCCCGACCCGGTAGACAAGGGCCGACAGGCCCGGGCGGTTGTCGATCGCCACCGGGGTGTCGGCGGAGATGCCGGCGCAACAGCCGCAGTCGTTCCGTTCCTGGCCGCTCATTTACCTCCTCCCAGCGTAATCGACAACCGTCCATGTTCAGGATAGTTTCGGTCGTTGTCCAAACGGGCGATTTCGAGCCGGTCGATATCGAGTCGCCCGCTGTCCAAGGCCGAACTTTCCGGTATCCCTTGCCGCTGAAACGTGAGGACCTCGACCGATTCGACGCCGGTGACGTGATGCGCCGCCGCGTAGATCGCGCTGAGATAGACCGGTTGGCCGAACGTAAAATTATCCGGGTGAAACAGTCCGCGCCTCCCGTCGGGCAAGTCGCGATTGCCGAGGACGTCCAGTAACTCCCCTTCCACGTCGCTCCGGAAGTGTTCGGGGGCCACGCAGACGTGGAGATCGATCTCAATCGACACGAAGTGCGGACCGTCGATCTCCAGGTCATGTCCCGCCATGCGATACCGCTCGACATGGTTGCGGATGCCTGACTCGAACTCGTCCGTCATGGTTCCGCCCCCCTCGCGATCCACCGTGACGAAGACCGTGTGCCAGCTTCCGGTCCAGCGAAAGGTCGCGGCGGCACGTTGGACGTCCGAACGCCGTTCTGTGACCTCGGCATAGTCTGCTTCCGTCACCGCCCGTTCCTGGATGCGATAGGCCACCGGCGCCCGTTGGCGGACATCCTCCATCGATTCCGGTTCCCGGCCACCGACTGCCGCCAGGGGATTGCGGACCCCCGTGATTTCCGGCCTTGGCAGCGCAAGGACGATGTGCACGAGAGCATCGGCCCCGATGTTGCCGGTCCGGCCGTTTCCGACCCGATACGTGGCCGTGAAGGTCGTGCCGGACTCGGGCCTTCTGCCGTGTACATCATCGCCGAAGCGAATCGTCGCCGAGCCGTCGTTGTCGATTTCCACGACTGCCTCGTTGGCGTCGGCGCCGCTGTTGAGCAAATCGCGACGAACCGTCCATGCGGTCGTGTCCCCGTTCAACGTTCCGGTCAGCGCGATCGCCGGCCGCACGTCACGAAGCGACCAGTGCAGGGCTGCGTGAGCCGACCGGGCAAGGTCGGGAGGCGGGGCGGATTGAGTCAACGGGAGCTGCGATAACCGGGGACGGAACCGAGGCGGCACCAGCTCCCGTTCGGTCGCGGCACAACGATCGCCTGTCACCGCGCGCGGCCTGAAGAGGAACGGCTCCGGCACGCGCCCCAAGGGTTCGTCACCGAGCGTGAGGCCATGGTCGGCCAAAAGCACGTTGCCCCTCGCGACCGTGACTGGATCCTTGTAGCCGTCGGCCGTGGCTGCCGAAACGCAGAGGGGAAACGGCAGGGCATCTTCCTCATACCAGGTGATCTCCGTGATCTGTTCTCCGGTGACGGGATCGACCAATGGGCTGGTGTCCGGCGCCGAGGCGGTACTGGACGTCAACCTGACGGCATGTCGGCGGGCCGGATCCGCATCGCTGAGCGAGCCGGTCTCCGGACCGAGGACTTCCTCCAAGATCAAGACGGTACCCCCCGAGAGGTGAGGATGGTGGCCTGCGAGGGTCGCGGCAGTGGCTCCCTTGGGGAGGCAGCAACGCTGGTCGCTCCACGTGTAGAAGTGCAGTTCATTGTGATCGACATACAGGGACTGGAGCGGTTGCACGGCTTCGAAGATGACGGCCGCCTGTTCGTACAGCCGCCGGTCCTCGGCGATGATGGTCGATTGCCCGGCAATGTGGGTCGTGAACTTCGTTCCGGCCGGGATAGCAGGGTGGTCGGTGTCCGTGCCGAGCACGTCGGCCGAGACCGTGAGCTGTACCCAGGTCCTGGCGTTGCAGCCGTCGCTCATCAAGTAATCCATGAGCCTGGCATGGCGGCGGACAGAGACGCGGCGGCGCGCCGTGCCGAGATAGGCCTCGGTCGCGACCGCATCCTGTTGGTAGCTGAGCTGATCGGCCGTATAGGCCAAGGCTTCCACCAGTGCGACGCCCAGGTCGGCGGCATGGCGCTCCGTCCATTGCGGCATGAGCGCGGCCATGCGGTCGAGCATGACGCGACGAAAGCTCGCATAGTCCTTGGCGAGGTAGTCGATGACCGGCTGGGTCTGCGGTTCCGGCGGGCAGAGGTGCCGTGGGGCACAGTCGAAGGGGCTCGGGCATTCCACTTTGAAGGAGAAGTCGACTGCCGCCAGTTGCGGGTCGATGCCGGCCGGAACCCGGTTGTCGAGCGGCCCGGTGATCAGCCGCAGGGTATAGAGAGAAAAGTCTCCCGGCCGATCCACCTCGACCGTCAACAGGTCGGCGTCGGCTCCGCTTCCGGCTGTGACCGCGAGGACCGCGATGGCGACGATCCGTTCGCCGCCTTCGATGCGAACATTGTCCTTGGTGAATGTGAGCGAGCCCAACGGCTTGACGAATCGAACCTCGAGCTTCCGCTGGCGCTCTGTTTCCGTGGGGGCGGTCCGGTCCACCACCTCCAGATAGTCGATCCCGTTCAACGTGGCATGGTCGCGTACGGCCCGCCGCCGTAGCTCGTCGCAGCAGGAGTAGATCACGCGGCTCCTCCCTGTTCGAATGTGTCCGTGACTCGCGATCCGCTGCGGCGTATGACGTACCGGACCGTGACCCGCAAGATGGAATCCACCGCCTCCACCGAGACCGCTTCCACGGCGATCACGTCGCCCAGCCAGCGTTGCAGTGCGCTCTGCACCAGCATCTGGGACGTGGCGGCCAGCATGTCGCTGTTGGGCGCAAAGACCAGTCGCAACAGCCCGCTTCCGAAATCCGGTCGCATCACCCGTTCCCCGGGGTTCGTGAACAGGACTTGATAGATCATGTCACGGATGTGGTCCGCCTCATCGGTCTCCGCGGACCGCCCGCGACTGTCGTACCCATAGGGAACATCCACCTGAGCCATCGTCAGACTCCCGTCACTCTGGTTTGCGTGACCGATGCGATCAAGGGTGTGCCGGAGGGCGCGCAGATCGCCTGACTGTCGATGAGCAAAAGGGGTACCCCTCCGCTCGTCACCCTCGTGGCGGCCGTGACGTATTGCGCCGTAACGCAGGGCCCGTTACCGGACGGAGGTGGAGGCAGCGCGCAACCTGCCACGGCATACAGGGTCGGGAGCGTCACGGTCGGCTGGCCGCTCACGAGGACGCGGGGGTTCGGCGAGGTCGGGGTAGCCTGCCCTGCATGGGCGCACATGACGGTCGCACCGACATGAAGCAAAAATCCCGGCATCAGCGTGCCCTCCATGAACTATGTGTAGCCTGACGTTTCACGTCTCAGGTGTCACGGACATCAGACGATCGTAAGCGCGCCGTTGTTGATCGTCACGGCCGGCCCCACGAGCGTGACCATGGCGCCTTTGCCGTTCTGGATATAAATGCCGGTGTCGTTCACGATCAGCGTGGCCCCGGTGGCGCTTTTCAACATGATGCCGCCGGTGGGCCCCGGCACATCGCTGACGACGATGGCGTTCTGGGCGGCCGTTTGGATCACGATGTTCGGGCTGACCGGAATGCCGGCCAGGCCCAAGGCCGGGACTTCCGCGACGCTCCCGTACCAGCAGCCGCTCCAGATCGGATAGTCGGCATTGCCCTGTTCGAATTCCACCCATACGCCCGCGCCGATTTGCGGCAGCATATACACGCCCATCTGTTTGCCGGTGATGGGAAAGCAAGGCATCGCCCACGAGGTCGGCACGAGCCCCGCGACATCCGGAACTTGGACCTGCAACCGGCCCATCTGCATGGGGTCGATGTTGTTCAGCACGGTTCCTCGATACTTGCCGTAATATCGCTGGGGTTCGCTCATACCGGCACCATCGGGGTGATCGACACGAGACCGTTGCGGGTCAATTGAAAGCTCTGTTTGCACTCGCCGCGCTTGATCGTGGTGGTGACGCTGTCGACGTAGTACAGTCCGTCGAAGGCCAAACCCGCGCCGCGCACGCCGACCAGGCCCCGCGCCTTGAGGAATCGCCCGTAGCGCGAGACGTTCAATGATCCGCTGCCCGTCACCGCGTCCATCGATTCACCAGCCGCGTTCAAACCTTCGTTCAGCGCCTCAGGCGGCGACAGCTTGCCCGTGGCCCGGAGCAACGACACCTTGGTGACCGGCGGGCCGATCAATCCCAGCGGCGGTTGCAGCGGGTTGATGTTCGGAATCGGAATCGGGATCGGTACCTTGGTCAATGCGTTGTGGATCATCACGACCGGCAGCTCGCGTTGTGCCCCGTTGAATTGGAAACTCAAGGACTCGACGTTCCGGTCCGCGTCCATGTCCATGTTCAAGGCCGGTTGGGGAATGCCCACCTTCATTTGAGGCCCCCAGTAGGCCCGGTTCGTACCGGGTAACGGGCCCGGATCGATGTAGAAGACGTATCCGGCTTCCTCCGCCAATTGCAGGATGTAGTTCAGGTCCGTCCCCTGTTGGGATGGAATGCGCATCGTCGGGATGGGGATATCCAAGCCGATCGGCGGCAGGGCCACGGGGATCACCCCGAACAGGGCGTACTTCGCGAGGATCGTCATGACCCGCAGATTGGCCGGCATCGCGGGAAACGGCAGCCCATCGAACGCCTGCAAGTCCATCACCTTCGTGAGATCCTCCCCGGTGATCGTCAGGGTGGACTGCCCCGGTTGATCACCGGAGGTGATTTCCTGGTTCGTGATGACCCCGTCCATCAGGACGTGGGGAATGAGATTCATCGTGGCCACCAGGATCACACGCATCATCGGCGTGCGCGTCGCCGCCACGAGGAACGCTTGTTGGAGCGGCGACTTGTTTTGAATCGTGAACTTGAGCTGAAACCCGCCCTGCGTACCGGTCGCAGTCGTCACCTGGACATCGGTCAACGCTTCCAGGACCGGTTGCGGCACCGGAAGCGGAATGACCGGTCCGGCGAGGACGGTGAGGTGGACGCCGTTAAACACCGGTGACCCCCGTCGCGCTGTCAGGTAAGCCGATTTTGACCACCGATCCCGCACTCTCGGTGAGCGCATCGGGTCGAACGGCGTCGTTGGCGTCGCACAGCCGCCAATACTGTTCCGGATCTCCGAGGTACGTGGAGCCCAGATGGTCGATGCGCTCACCGGACGCCACCTGATGTTCTTGCACCACCGTGAACCGGTCGCTGCCCGGCACGAACCGGCGACGGAGGTACGCCACCATCGTGCCGTCAGCCTGCAGCAGGGTTGCCGTCTTCACGCCGTAGTATCGGCTGGTCGGCGGAAAGGGATTCGGTTTGAGTGCGCTGTCGATCAGCGCCTGTAAAGGATCAATCATGATGGACTCCTCGTAACGGTCTTCACGGAATGCCCGTCATGCCCAATGAGCCCAAGCTCCCGGCTTGGGCCTTCGCCCGCAACGCTTCCTTCTGCCGCAAGTAGCTCATGAACAGGCTGCCGGCCTTGTGCGTGAATCCGACGTCGTCGACGCTGAGCACGCGTAGACCGAGGCTCACCTTGGCGCGGATGGGGTTCAGGTTGGGATCGAAGGCTTCCTCCGTCACGCTGAATTCCGTCACCCGCACCGGCAACACGCGGTTGTGGCCGAAGACGAACAGAGACAGGGCCGTTTCCATGGGTAGAATCTCGAGCGTGCCCAGATTCGAGAGGATCTGATTGGCCGTCAGTTGCCCCGAGGTCGGATAGAGCAGCGTTTCGAGCGCCGCCAACTGCGGCGCTATCCCCGACTCCCCGACGACGGCATTGCCGGCTTCCATCTCGTCCGTCGCGTCGAGTTCGGCTTCGAGTTTGATCGTTTCCACCGCCGGTCCCTTGAGGCGCAGGGCTTCCGACCGGTCGCCCTGCTCCCCCGCCCCCTGCACTTGCAACGTGCGCGTGAGGGAGTCCGGGTTGTATTGCAACGGGATGATCCGTTGCACGGCGGACGTGGCGGGATCGATTAGGACGATGCCGCCCTTGAGGAGCCTGGGGGAACCGGGAAAACTGCTCATCGTCTCCCTGCCTTTCGCGCCGCCGGTTTCGACACTGAACCGCATGTTTCCAATAGTCGACCTACAGAGGAATCAATCCGCGTCCCATGGCCACCGCACGCCCCACGGCTTGTGAAACCTGGTACAAGGTGCCTTTTCCCGCGAGATCCTTCGGACAGGCCGTACCCACACAAAACGGTACCGTGCCTTTCACGCCGGTGAGTTTGCGAATTTCGGCAAACACGCCGTTGTCCAGCGTCTTGACGCAGCCGCTGCTGACGGCGTCCTGGGGATTTCCCCCGTGCAGGTAGAACCCATCTCGTGTCTTGCGGACCCCTTCGGGCGTCGTCACGGCTTTCGATCCCTGAATCTTGATCCTCATCGGTCCCCAACAGTCACGCGGCGTGTAGCACTGCTGCGCCGTATTATCCGCTGTCGGGCAAGGCACGTTGCAATAATGTGCTCCCGAGCAGGGGCTTGGGTCGGTACTCGTGATTTCCTGGTACCCGCTTCCGATCCCGCTCGCGCCGCAGACTCCGTCTTGAATCTTGGAGACGGTGGGTCTAGTCACGCGAGGTTGTATCGCGTAGGTACCGGTCGGAATCGGGCCGACCGAGGGCTCATTCTCTCCATGCCCTGGGTGACCCGATACGGCCGGGGCCACGAAGGTCGGGTTTCCCGCATTGAGGACGACCACGCGCCCGCGCTGTCCACCCGTGTAGCCAACCAGGTCGTCCTTGTGGCGTTGAATCCTGTTCGCCGGCCGGCCATTCTGTTGGATGACATGGGTGAGTTCGTGCGCGAGCAGGCGGCGGCCGGCGGCCGACTGCGGATCGAATCGTCCGGTGCGAAACACGATGTCCGATCCCACCGTATAAGCTAAGGCATCGACCGAGCGGGCGGAATCCGAGGCGGCGGCATCGGCATGGATTCTCACCTTGCCGAAGTCGTACCCGAACCGCGGTTCGAAGTACGCGCGGGTCGCCCGATCGAGCGGCTGTCCCGGAGCCGTCAGAACGTCATGCACCGCCGGCGGGGCAATTGCCGGATGAGTCCCAGCCGAGTCGGGTTTCCGTTGCGCCACCGCGGGAGGGCCGACAGAGCGGCTCGGCTTGGCGCTTTGACAACGTTTCACCGTCAGGACCAACTCCCCTTCTGGACATGAATAGTCGTAGAAACAGAGCGGCGTGGCCGCCGGCGGGTGCTCGGTGGTGATCGGTCCTGGCCCGGTCCCCACCACGATGTCCGTTTGGCGCACGATCACGCGAAGCACAAGTCCGTCGCTGAAATGCACGTAGCAGCCATAGTTGCCGTTCGCGATGGGAGCTTCGCAGTTGATGCGTTCCACGGTGGCTTGCGAAGTGGGCGTCATGTGGTTCCGCGCATAGAACTCGGCGGCGCGCTTCGAGATACTGTCCGGATCGGCGCGCCAACTTGGACATGAGCTCTCTTCTTCCTTCGGCTTGGCCGGTTCGGCGGGGGGTGGGCTTTCCCCCTCTCCCTCTCGCTGCAAGATCGGCGTCCTGGCGACTCTCTTCGATGCGATGTCAGGTTGGTCTATCCCTTCGAACTGAGAACCATCCTCCGGCATCCGCATGACCTGGTCGGCGACTCGATCCGCCTCCTGTTCATACTCGTCGTTCGGGCTGCCGATGGTCAGCTTGGGTTGAATCTGTTGTCCGAGCAACTTCTTGGTTTTGCAGTCCTCGCATTCACCGGTCAGCCCGGCCGAGCCGCCGCAGGCGCAGGCGCGCTGGAGCGATGGAGGTACGGCAACAGTGGGCGTGAGATCGCCGCCTTGGCGACTCGTCAGGTTTCGGACAGTGGGCAGAGTTCTCATGGTGACGGACTCCCTTGTCCCTGTGTCTGCTGCAACAGGACCTGGTTTGGAGGACCGGAAGGGCATGCGTAGAGTCTCAACACCTCACCGGTTTTGCCTCCGGTCATTTGTGCGGCGGCTTTGTGTACGATGGGAGGTTTCGATGGGCTGGGTTTGGACACCCACAGCGTACCATCGGCTGTTCGAAAGGCGATGTGAGAAGGGCCGTCCATTGGACCGCCGAACCCCCTGCCGTAGAGGGCCAGGTTGGCTTCGCCGTCACTCTCGACGGGGATGGCCTGAAATCGCTGGGCCATGAAGTAATCCCAAATGGCCGGTGCGACGATCTTCTCTTTTTCGACTTGTTTCCGATACGTGTCCAGCGCGGATCGATGTCCCCCAACGGAACGGCCGATAGTTTCCAGGTAGGTCGGCACGAGTCCCCAGACCTGATCCGGTGGATCGACTAAGCCGAAGTTGCCGAGAGCCCAACCGAGGCAGTTTCCGCCAATGTCGCACAGCGCTCCGTCTCGAGGTCTGACGATCAAGGCCCACCAGCCGTTTCCAAGGTTTGGATAGGCGTCGAGGTAATCCTGCACGCCGACGCGGTACCGCCATGCCGATGACTGGGGCGTCAATGGCTCGGTGATCGCGACAAGGTGAAACGTTTCCCCACCGATCGCGATCTGCCACGTCGCACCGGTGACTTCCGAGGATGCCTGAGGTGTCTCTGCGGTCGACTGTTCGGGTTGATCGGTGCTGCTGCGCTGAACAATTCCTGATGCGACGGAGGACCCTTGCTGCAGCACATGGCTCAGTTCGTGGGCGACGAGTCGTTGGCCTGGTTCGGTTGTCGGCCTGTAACGACCGGAGGCGAATACGAGATGGTTGCCGACCGTATAGGCCAGGGCGTTCACGGCGTTGGCCGAAGCGGCCGCTTGCGCATCGGCATGGACTCGCACCTGTCCGAAATCATGACCGAAGCGAGGCTCGAAGAAGCGGCGCGTTGGGGTATCGAGTGGCTGGCCCGGTGAGGCCAGCACATCCTCGACCAGGGGCGGCGCTGTGACGGCGGATGGGACCGTCACACTCTGATCGCGCCGCTGGAGACGCAGGCCGACGGCATGTTGCGGTCGCCCCGGTTCCGTTCCTGCCGACTTCTTTGTGTGGATGCGCATAGCCATCTGTGCCTGTTCCTTCGGCGTTGCCTGCCTCGTCGAGGTGCCTCCTCCCTCGTCCCAACCCGATCAGGGTTCCGGCCAGCGGAGGATCGGAAACCGTGATCGAACGAAATCGACAAAGACGCCTCGAGTCGTGTCGGACCAAGCGGAACTCGTGAACTCGAAGGTGTCACGGACGAACGCGTCCGCATCCGCACAATCGCAGTGACAGCGGATCGCCGTCAGAATCCCGCTGATGCTTTCACCAGGATTGAACACGTGATGCGTGTAGGCCGTTTGCAGATTGTCCAGCAACGCGCCGTAGTCACCGGCACGGGTGCTCCGTCGGACCGAGGCAAAAAGAGGGTCGAATTCGGCCACGATGGCGCTGAGCTCGCTGAGGTAGAAGTCGAGCGTGTAGGCGTAGCCCGTCCTGTCTCGGTACAGCGTCGTCGATCGGGAGCAGGACGTTCCCAGATCCGGATGGGTGGCGGCATCATAGCGGATGTGTTGAATTTCATGCGCGAACACTTCCCGTATCCATTGGATCCAGGCCTCGCGTGGAAAGCCGGCGATTCGGTCCGGGCGCGGAGTGGCCATGGCCTCGCCCGCACCCCGTTCCATGTCCTCCGGGACGAAGACGCATGCTGCATGGCGCGGTCCTGTGAACCGTGGTACGACTCCTTCCAAGCTGCCGCAACGTCCGGCAGAGGCTCCGCTGGAGGGGGCCATGTCGCGATCGACCAGGACCCCATAGACGGGTGAGAGGTCCATACCCTCGGCCGCCGCCAGCGCTTCCAGGTGCACGGCCCGGCGCCCGTGTCCTGACACTGCGGCTGTGGCGGGATCGCTGCGTGCTTCCGCCTCTCGGGTAGCCCGGCTTCCCTCTTCGGCGGCGGATTCTGAAGAGTTGAAACGCCCGGGATCTCCAGCGATCGGTTCGGTACAGGTCCTGCCGGTCAAGCACTGACGCTGGATCGGAGCTTCATGCAGAGCCCCCTGCTGGATCGTATGGGTGAGTTCGTGGGCCAAGAGACGGAGGCCGCCGGAGTCCTGCGGTCGGTAGCGACCCTGCGCGAACACGATATGGTGACCGTTCGTGTAGGCGAGCGCATCGATGGCGTCGGCGGACTGAGCGGCTCTATTCTCCGTGTGGATGCGGATATGCCCGAAGTCATGACCGAATTTCCGTTCGAAGAAGGCGCGCGCGTCCTTCTCCAGTGGTCGTCCCGAGGATGCCAGCACTTCCTCGACGATGGACGGTACGGTTACGGCAGCCCCTTCGTCGGTTCGGCCGATGCGACGCTGGATCGACGAGATAGGTCTGTCGTGCCCCGGCCCGGTGGAACGATTCTCGCCCGTCGTTCGCATCACTGCGTGCGCCACTCGGTCCGCTTCCCGTTCGTATGCATCGTGAGGATTGCCGACGGCCGGCTTCTTTCGGATCGACCGGCCGACCAGTTTCCGGCTCCGACAGTCTTCACAGTCTCCCGAGTACCCCGCCGAGCCCCCGCAGGCACATCGACGTTGGACGACGGGGCCTGGAGCGGGAGCGCTCGTCGCCTTGCCGGTCGTTTGGACCGCTGCGGTCGTGCTCATGGACTCATGCCCTTGCCGATTCCCCCGGCCACATGGCTCCCTACCTGCCGTGGGGTTGCGTCCTGCGCGATGACAACGGGGGCGACATCGAGCCGAGAGATGTTGCCCAGACCTCCAAGCCGTTCCGCCATTCCCGGTTCCGAGAGCAGTTTCGCTAGTTGTTCCTGCAAGCCTTGCGCGAGGGCGTGGCGGTCCTCATAGCGGAACCCGTTCAACACGAGGCTTTCGATGTTCACGCGCACCGCCCTCATACCCACCCCTTGATTTCCGCGTCGGCCAAGGGGCGGTCGCGCTTGGCTGCCTCGCTTTGGGCCGCTTGCAGGAGATGGCCCATGGCCACCGGTTCCTTCGCCTGGGCCGCCAGGAAGGCGGCGTTCACGGCGATGTTGCGGA
>WBZO01002647.1_pt1 | contig 22706 bp, 23 predicted proteins | sample 5204261 | NCBI WGS metagenome assembly WBZO01 (sample SAMN12412400, study PRJNA552823) | activated sludge metagenome | isolation source: activated sludge from anammox sidestream of wastewater treatment plant... | place: USA: North Carolina | collected 2017-09 | reverse complement strand
GGCGAGATGAGCGGCTGGGTTTGGGGGCAAGGCTCTGTCACTCAGGCCACCCCGCCGCCGGCCATTTCGTTTGATGATGTTTGTACGGAGGCCGTTGCCGGTGTGTCGACGAGCCTTCCGCCTGACTCTGTTGCCGCGAGCGCCTCTGAGACGAACGAGGACGTTAGAACGAGTACGGCCGCTCCGTCCAATCACGAGCGACCGTATGATAAGGGATGGAGATCTTATATTGGTTATGGCGTGTTGCTGCTATTTCTGGGTGTGCTGACGGCGGTTATTTATCGTCGTCGCGGTAGAACTCAGAATAAATAGATATGAGTCAAAAAATATTAACGGGAGCGCTGTTTGTGCTGGCTATTGTGATCGGCCTGGTTGCTCTGGCTTACCCGTTTATCATGCGAATGATAGCCTCGTCTAGAGCCGATGCCGCGATGTTAGGCTCTAGCGAGGTCCCCTTCTTGACCGGGGTGCTCATTTCTCTCTGCCTGGCCGTATTGCTCGTGGAACTCCAGGGACACGTTGCTGGCGCCAAGACCGTTGCCGCGCTCGGTATCATGATCGCAGTAACGTCCACGTTGCGCTTCATCGAGGTTGGCATCCCCGGCCCCGGCGGATTTTCGCCCATCTTCGCCCCCATCATCCTCGGCGGCTACGTTTTCGGGCCACGCTTCGGCTTCCTTCTGGGGGCGATGACTCTGCTTGTCTCGGCCGTCATCACCGCCGGGGTGGGGCCGTGGCTGCCTTATCAGATGTTCACTGCCGGGTGGATCGGCCTGGTAGCCGGGGGATTACCCCATCCGCGGCGGCCGAGGGTTGAAATCGCGCTGCTCATCGGCTTCGGCTTTCTATGGGGTTTCGTCTATGGCTTTATTATGAATCTCTACACCTGGCCCTATCTTACCGGCGACCCTCTCATAACGTGGACACCTGGCGCCGGGGTGGCCGAAGCGGTGCGCCGTTATGTCGCCTTTTATCTGACGACTTCATTTTTGTGGGATGCGGCCGCTGCGGTAGGGAACGTCGTCTTACTGGCTGCCCTCGGTTTGCCGACTATCCGTGCACTGACCCGCTTCCGTGGGCGGATGCAGTTCCAGGTTTTTCATCAGGTGCCGAACCCTTGATGACCTTTGACGCTCGCGCCTGGTTGATCTGGCTGTTTGTCGGAGGTTTGATGGCCATTTTGACCAGTAATCCACTATATCTCGCGCTATTGCTCTTCATTTCTCGTATGGTTGAGGGAGCCTGCGCGCCAATAGACGCGAACGGATGGCGATTACCGTTCTGGCGGATCAGCCTTGCGGTTCTGGTCTTCTCTACATTATTCAATATGCTCATGGCCCATGTCGGGCATACGACGTTATTTTCCTTGCCCACAAGTTGGCCGCTCGTTGGGGGGCCTTTAACGCTGGAGGCGGCCGTCTATGGTTTCCTGAGCGGCTTGCGACTGGTCACATTGCTCTCTTTCTTTCTCGCGTTCAATACTATTGTCCCGACTCACGAAATGGCGGGATTGACCCCTCGTGCTTTGCATGAGCTTGGACTCATCATGCTGATCGCCATCACGTACGTTCCGGAAACAATGCACCAGTTCCGGCGTATACGAGATGCTCAGGCCATTCGCGGCCATCAGTTTGATAGCTTGCGCGCGTGGCGACCCGTCATTATCCCATTGCTCATCGCCGGCCTGGAACGCGCCCTTAATTTGTCTGAGACGATGGTAGCTCGCGGCTATGGCTCAACGACTCAAGTGAAGACGCCCCCTCGCGCTCGACTGTTAATGTTTGCCGGGCTTCTATTGGCTCTTGGCGGGGCGATACGCCTGGCTTGGGGTGGGGTTGATGGCTGGTTGATTATGGTGATAGGGATGTTGGCTATTGTCCTGGCCTATCGCGAGCTGAGTAGGCTCGTCGTTCATACCCGATATCGACCTCGTCGCTGGATGCTCTTTGATACATTGATAGCCTTGGGAGCGTTATTGGTCATGTTCCCTTTACTGCCTGTGCCCGGCTTTGACCGGCTGTCTTTAGCCTTTTCACCTTATCCTGAGTTGGGACTTCCCCCCTTTGATTTATGGATTGGTGTCATGTTCCTGGGACTTGCTATGCCGGCGCTCATTGTCGCGATATATAGTTCAGGGGTGGAGGCGTCCAGTTGATTGCCGTTCGCAATTTCACATTTTCTTATCCTCAGGCCCGAGAACCTGCCTTGAAGGATATCGACTGGGTCATTCCTGACGGCCAATTTGTGCTGGTGGCTGGGCCTTCCGGCTCAGGAAAGTCCACTTTGTTACGCAGCCTAAACGGGCTTATTCCCCATTTTAGTGGCGGCTCGTTATCCGGGAATATAACCGTTGATGACGTTGACACGGTTCTTGCCGGCCCGCGTTTGCTCAGCCGCATAGTCGGTTTCGTGGCTCAGGATCCGGAGGCTCAGGCCGTTCTGGATCAGGTTGAAGGCGAGATCGCTTTCGCGCTGGAGAACGCTGCTATTTCCCCAACCGAGATGCGCGTCCGTGTGGAGGAAACGCTGGATTTGCTCGGCCTCACACCTCTTCGTAGCCGCTCCCTTTCGACTCTCTCCGGAGGGGAACGGCAGCGATTGGCCATTGCTGCCGCGCTGGCGTTGCGGCCGCATATTCTCGTCCTCGATGAGCCGACCAGCCAGCTGGATCCCCAATCGGCCGAAGATGTTCTTCGGGCTCTTGTTCGCCTCAACGAAGACCTGGGCTTGACAATCGTTCTGGCTGAGCATCGCCTTGAGCGTATCGCCCGCTATGCTGACAGGCTCACATGGCTCGAAGATGGGCGTATCGTGGCCGATGGCCCAGTGCGCACAGTACTCGCTCAAATCAATGCCGGCCCGCCGATCGTCCAACTCGGCCGCGCCCTGGGTTGGCAACCATTGCCGCTTACCGTTAAGGAAGGCAAGTCGTTTGCCGAAGACATCCCGGTGCCACAAACACTTGAGGTGGAAACTTCGGCTGTTCCCGGCCCTCCTTTGTTGGAAGTGAACGGATTGCGTTTTGCTTATAATGGCCAGCAGACCTTGAGAGATATCGATCTGTCAATTGGCGCGGGCGAGGCCGTGGCCCTTGTCGGCCGCAATGGTGCGGGCAAGTCGACGTTGCTTAAGTGTATCGTCGGCCTGCTGCGTCCGCAATCCGGCGATATTCAGGTCTCTGGGCAGTCGGTTCGTAATCGCCCTGTTGCAGATATTTGCCGTGATGTTGGCTATTTGCCGCAGAATCCTGACGATCTTCTTTTTGCTGAGACGGTGATCGATGAGTTGCGCGTTACTTTGCAAAACCACCATTTACCGGAATCATCGGCTGATCTTGACAGCTTATTGCGTCGGCTGAAACTTACCGGAGTTGACGCAAGCTACCCTCGTGACCTTTCAGTAGGCCAGCGCCAGCGTGTTGCCCTGGGAGCGGTGACGGTTACGCGGCCGCGGCTCCTGCTCCTTGATGAGCCGACACGTGGTCTGGATGCCGCGACGAAAGCTTCTTTGGTCGCTGTCTGGCGGGATTGGCTGGCGGAGGGCGCGGCCATCTTGCTCGTCACACATGATGTTGAATTGGTAGCTATGATTGCCGATCGGACGATCATGCTCAGTGGCGGAGAGATTATCGCCGCGGGAACTACCCGTGATGTTTTAACGAGTTCGCCCCATTTCGCGCCTCAGATCGCCCGACTTTTCCCCAATAGCGGCTGGATTACCCCGGCCGATGTGCTAAAACATATCCAACCGTGAGTTTGTTAGGAGAACACCATGCCCCGTTTAACCAGGATATACACGCGTAAAGGTGACACCGGTTTCACCAGGCTATCCGGAGGTCAGCGCGTCCCGAAGGAGTCGCTACGTGTCTCGGCCTATGGCACCGTTGATGAACTCAATTCGTTCATTGGCGTCGCCCTTGCTTCTGGTCTCTGCGAACGCTTGGCTGAACTGTTGCCCACCATCCAGAATGAATTGTTTCATCTTGGCTCTGACCTCAGCTTCCTCGAAGAAGACAAAGCGAAATATGCTATTCCCCAGATAGAAGCGCGTCATGTTGAACGCCTGGAAGCCCTAATTGATGAGCTGAACGCCATTGTCGGCCCATTGCGCAATTTTATTCTCCCGGGAGGGTCTATCGGTTCTGCCCACCTGCATGTCGCTCGTACGGTCTGCCGCCGCGCTGAGCGTGATGTGATCACGTTGTCGCGTGAAGAGTCCGTCGGAGCCCATGTCATCCCATATTTGAACCGATTATCTGATGCTTTGTTTGTCATGGCTCGATTCGAAAACCATTCGCGCAGTATTCCCGAGCCATTGTGGGATAGCTTGGCCTGATCCGGCTTATCGGATTACAATTTGCTGATTATCTTAACCTGAATAAGTGTACGGGGATGATGATGTCGTCGATCCGATTAGGTCTCCCCTGCCACGTGAAGAGACAGGAGCATCAGTGAATACTTTCTGGATTGCGGCGATTATCGTTGTTGTACTGTGGGTTATTATCCTGGGCCTTTATCTGGCCACTATGCGTCGTCAGCCCGAGCTCAGGTCTCAAATGGAAGCGTTGGATGAGCAACTGAACAAGCTTGATAGTGAATCCGGCAAAGGGTAAGATCATGCTTGGCTCGAGAAGCTACCTGGATTTTGCGTGTAAACCCTGTCAGCGGTGGCCGGTGCTATTGATGATCCTGCTCTTGCTGCCGCTATTGGCCGCCTGTGGCTTACGAGGCAGTGAACCGAGTGCCTGTGATTCCCCCGTTAGTTTGTTCAACGACGACTTCAATGGCGCCCAGGATTGCGGCTGGGCCACTTATTCACGTGGAGGAGGCGCGGCTTCGATTGAGAACGCGTCGATGCGGATTACCGCCAACCAGCCGGGCCAATTATGGTGGACTAACCCTGGCCGGATGTTTGACGACGTCATCATAACCGCCGAAGCTCGGCAGGTATCTGGCCCGAATGACAATGCTTACGGTCTGATTTGCCGCTATCAGAATGAAGCTAACTTCTACGTCTTTCTGATTAGTGGTGATGGTTATTACACCATCGGGAAATATCAGAGCGGAACTGAGAACGTTACGTACCTTACGGAAAACGGTCAATTCCAACCGTCCGATGCCATACATACTGGCGTAGCCACGAACGAAATGCGCGCTTCGTGCGTTGGCAACCAGCTTAGCCTGGAAGTCAACGGCACTCCGCTGGTCTCGGTGACGGATCCGACATTCGTTACGGGTGATATCGGGGTGGCTGCAGGGACGCTTGTGGCCGGAACAGTCGTGGTTGAGTTTGATAATGTCAAGGTCATCGCGCCTTAGTCAAGTCGTCACGCTTTGTCTGCCGATTTTGCTCTTGTTATCGTCCGCCTGTAGCTTGCGGCCGATACAGCCCTCCAGCGGTGGAACGAGCCAGCAAGCAGTTGACGGCCCCATCAGTGATGCCTTTGTCCCGAACCAGACGGGTAATTGGTCGCTTGAGCGGGACGAGCGAGCTGTAACGGAGATGGTGAACGAGCAGCTCGTTATCACCGTTACCGCCCCTAATACGATTCAATATGCCACGCTTGAGGATCGAATATTCAGCGATTTCGTGCTGGAGGTCGATACTTGGCAACGTTCTGGTTCGCCAGAGAGTAGTTATGGCGTCCTGTTCCGTATGCAGGATGACGGTCAGTTTCTGCGGTTCGATATTACCGGCAATGGCATGTACATCATTGAACGTCATAACGCCGATGGTTCCTGGACTCGCCTAATCCCCGACTGGCTTCCCGCCTCAGCCATTAATCAGGGGCTTAACGAACTCAACCGGCTAAAAGTTATTGCTGCCGGCTCGAGCCTCACTTTTTACATCAACGATGTCCTTCTGGCGCAGTTAATCGATGAGACTTTTGCCAGTGGGACTATAGCCCTCGATGCAGGTACCTTCAATAACGGCAATCTCCAGGTATCCTTCGATAATCTGATTATCACCCCAGGATCGTAGGAGGTTGTTGTGGATCTATTCTCCGAGATTGGCGCGATCACTGGGCAAGTGGTGACCGATATTGAGCCTTTAGGAGGTGGGTGTGTCAGCTCAGTCTATCGCGTAAGCCTTCGGGACGGATCGATCGTCGTTGCAAAAGCGGACGAGGACGGATTAGCGAACCTGCCGGTCGAGGCCGGGATGCTTGGCTATCTGGCCGCAAACACCGCCCTTCCTGTCCCCGGCGTTTTATTTAGTTCTGATCGACTCTTGTTGATGAGCTTTATCCCGGGCGATAGCCGTATCACAGATCCTGTTGAACATCACGCCGCTGAGCTGCTGGCAGCCCTCCACGACATTACCGCTCCTGCTTACGGTTTCAAATGGGATACATTGATCGGCGGATTGGCGCAACCTAACCCGTCCACTGCGTCCTGGATCGAGTTCTTCGCCGAGCATCGCCTGTATTATATGGCTACGGAGGCCACCCGTGCGGGACGCTTGCCGTCTCGTGTAGCTTCTCGCGTCGAGGGCCTTTGCAGGCACCTCACTGATTTCTTGTTTGAGCCCGAGCGGCCGTCGCTCGTTCATGGGGATGTTTGGACGACCAATGTCCTGACCGCTGGGGGGCGTATCACAGGGTTCATCGATCCGGCCATTTATTTCGCCCACAATGAGGTCGAGCTGGCTTTCACGACATTATTTGGAACCTTCGGCCGCGCCTTCTTCAAACACTATAATGAGCTTCGACCCATTGCCGCCGGTTTTTTTGAAGAACGGCGCGATCTCTATAATTTATACCCGTTGCTCGTCCATGTTCGACTGTTCGGCGGTTCCTACGTGTCGTCGGTGACAACAGCCCTGGAACGATTCGGGTTTTAGGGCAGCCTAGATCATGGATGATACGATCGTACGCCGTTTGGTCGAGCTGAATGCACAGTTCTACGAACAACTCGCCGATCCATTTTCCGCCAGTCGTGCAGGGCCACAACCCGGTTATGAGCAGCTCCTGGCCTATCTTCCTTCGGTGGAACCTTTGGATGTCCTGGATGTTGGATGCGGCAACGGGCGGTTTGGCCGCTTTCTAGTAGAACGCGTCGCCTCCATGAATTATACTGGCATCGACTTTTCTGATCGGTTGATGTCCACTGCCGATTTTGTGGCGGGCAATTTCTATCGGCGTGATCTGAGCCTTTCTGCCGCCTTATCCGGATTAGGTGCTTATGATCTGATAGTTTGCCTATCCACCCTCCAGCACATTCCCGGGTACACCAATCGTGAGCGCCTCTTACGCGAGATGCGTGATCATCTCCGTCCCCATGGCCGTCTTGTCCTGGCCAACTGGCAGTTCCTGGATAATCCACGCCAGCGTCGCAAATTACGACCGTGGCCTGAGATTGGCCTTCAGGAAAACCAGGTTGAGCAGGGCGACTATCTGCTATCATGGCAGAAGGGTGGTTTTGGCTTGCGCTATGTCGCGCTAATCGATGAAGGGGCAACACAATCACTGGCCCAATTCGCCGGCTTTCGCATAATAATTAATTTTCGTAGCGACGGCCGTGAAGGCGATTTAAACCTATATACCATACTAGCCTCTGAATAGGGGTTTCCATCCATTTTGCATGGCAGATCCTTCAGAGGCCCTTGTCGGGTGCGTTGCCCTGCTACTTTAGCAATGCTACAATCAATTAGATTTCAATGAGCAACATGACACTAAAAGAGAAGCTTCGCGCGGATAGAGATGATGCGATGCGGTCCGGTGACGCCCAGCGTCGCGATATACTTCGCATGGTTATCGCCGCTATCAAACAGACAGAAGTTGACTCGCGCCAGGAACTGGATGATGCCGGCGTGCAGGATGTATTGCGCAAGCAGATTAAACAACGGCAAGAGAGCATCGCTGACTTCACCAAAGCCGGGCGGCCGCAAGATGTTGAGCGGGAGAGCGCTGAAATCGTGGTGATTCAATCCTATCTTCCGCAGATGATGTCACGCGAAGAAATCGAGCGACTTGTCCGGACCGTAGTTGAAGAGTTGGGGGTGACTGACGCTAAAGGAACTGGTCAGGTAATGGCCCGACTCATGCCTCAGGTTAAAGGGAAGGCGGATGGCCGTCTCGTGAACGAGGTTGTTCGCGATCTGCTGCAGTGATTCTTTTGTTGAATCGATCGGTGATTCAATGATTGATCCTGTCGCCGGCGCGTTCGCTACAGGAGCAGGCGTTCTAAGTTTAAAATGAGCCATACTACCCTGAATGAGCGAACCGAAGACTTCCAATTATGGGTTCGCCGCTATGCTCTGCCGATCTTCGTGATCGTCTTAGCGGTCGGTATGACACTGATCCTGTCCTTCGAACTCCCTGGTTCCAGGCAGGTCAGCGCCACAATTGGTCAACCCGCCCCTAACGACATCTTCTCTCCGCGCTCCCTGACTTACACGAGCGACTTGTTGACGCAACAGGCGCGTGACCAAGCTAGCCGGAATGTGCCCGAGAGTTTCACTCCTCTCGATTTAGGTATTGGGCGTTCTCAATTATCAAAGGCGCGCGACGTCTTCTCCTTTATCGCGACTGTGCGCGCTGATTCGTCGGCGACGATCGAACGTAAGCTGGAATACCTCCAATCTATTGAAGAGATTGCGGTCAACGAGGAGGTCGCTCAAGCGCTCCTTGATCTTTCCCAAGCCGACTTCGAAGAGGTTCGCGGCAACGTTTTCTCTATCATCGAAGAGTTGATGCGTCAGGAGATACGACCGGCGCAGCTTGGTGATTTTCAGCGAACTGCCCGGCGACTGGCCAGCCTTGAATTAACTACCTCCCAGACGTTTATAGTTACGGAACTGGCTTATCAGTTCATTGTTCCCACCGTCTTCCCCAATGAAGAAGCTACCGCGGCGGCCCGTAGCGAGGCGGCAGCTGCCGTCCAGCCGATTACCCGGTCGATTGCCCGTGATCAGCGTATCCTCAGGGCTGGTGAGATTGTCACCGAGATCGACCATGAGACCTTGACCGAACTGGGTCTGCTTCAGCATGAAACCGATTGGCAGCGGATCGTCAGCTACGCGATCCTCTCTGTACTTGTCGCCGCGACAATTGCCATTTATTGGGCCAAATTTCAGAGTGCCAATTTTGCGAACAGTCGGTACCTTGGCGTTCTGGGTGGCCTGATTTTGATCTTTACACTCACGGCCAAGATTATGGCGGCTGATGAGACACTGAGTTATTGGTTTCCGCTGGCCGCGCTATCTCTGCTTCTCGCCGTTGTCTATGACACGCGGTTCTCAATTCTTGTCACAGTTCTCCTGGCCGGTACGACTGGATTCATTAGTATCGGCGCGTTGGAGACCACTATTTATTTGGCAGTAGGGGGAATCCTCAGCGTCTTAACTCTCAGAGATAGCACGCGTATCTCGTCGTTTTTCCGTGCGGGCCTTATGGCCGCGCTGGGCTATTTCATTGTTATCGCTATATTTTGGCTGCCCAGTGAGGGCGAGCTTGATCCGACCAAAATAATGCTCCCTACGCTTTTTGCATTAGGGAACGGATTACTGTCAACGGCTCTGACGTTGGCCGGGTTTTATATTTTGGGAGGCCTATTTGGCATCGTCACCATTCTGCAGCTCCAGGACCTTTCTCGACTTGATCATCCGCTCCTGCGCGAATTGTTAAGGCGCGCACCGGGAACATATCATCATAGCATTATGGTCGCCAACCTGGCAGAACAGGCGGCCGAGCGGATCGGCGCCAACAGCACCCTCGTTCGTGTGAGCGCCTTCTATCATGATGTGGGCAAGATGATTCGGCCGCCGTTCTTCATCGAGAATCAGGAGGGCATTGACCCTCATTCAACGCTGGATCCGCTGACCAGTGCGCGTATTATCATTAGTCATGTCGCCGACGGCGTTGTGCTCGCTCGCCAGTATCGCTTGCCGTTTCGTGTGCAGAATATTATTGCCGAACATCACGGCAATCGCGCTGTCAAGAGTTTCTACCGCAAAGCCCAGGAAGCCGCGGGCGAAGGGGTGGAAGTTGATATGCAGCCGTTTCGCTATCCCGGGCCGTGTCCCAGTTCGCGAGAAGCGGCGATCGTTATGCTGGCTGATGCTGTTGACGCGACTTCGACCGCCTTGCGGCCGAACACAGAAAGGGCTATTGAAAAGCTAGTCAATACCATTGTCGAAGAGGATATGCTGGAAGGTCAATTGAACGACTCCCATTTGACCATGGGAGATATCGAACTGCTGCGGCTGTCGTTCATTGAAACCTTGAAGGGGCGCTTCCATGTGCGTGTCCAATACCCCGGCAACGAGTCGATAACCGATGGTATTCCGGAGTTCGCCTTGCCTGTGTCCCAGCCTCAACTTCCTCGTGTTGAGCCCCAGCTACAGCCCACGACTTCCCGAACCGCCGGCTCCGTCTAATCATAACACCCAAAAGGATTCCAATGCCTTATACAGTTGATTTGCAGTGCACAATACCATATCCCATGCCTTATCTGCGCGCTGTTGCGAAAGCAGCCAACATGGCTATGACACACGAGTCTGTCTCGAATGGTGCAGCATGTACTATTTTGCTCACAGATGACGATTATATTCGTCAACTTAATATCCAGTATCGTGGCGAGGATCGTGCCACCGATGTGTTAAGTTTTCCTGGCGGCGATCCCATCCCCGGCAGCGAGGAGCTCCTCGAATACCTGGGCGATATCGCTATCTCGGTTGATATGGCCAAATTACAGGCGGCGTCCAAGGGGCACGAAACCACCGCCGAATTACAATTGTTGGCTGTTCACGGCGTCTTGCATTTATTAGGCTATGACCATTATGATGAGGCAGAAAGAGCGGCTATGTGGGCCGTTCAGACTGCAATCCTGGAACGTCTGGGTCTAAGCGGGATTCAGCCCACAGAGGACGAGTACGATGACTGAAGTCAGGGAGGGATTAACCTTCCGCCGGCGTATCAGAAGTTTCGTCTATGCCCTCGAGGGCTGGTGGCACGTCATTCGCACTCAGCCAAACGCCTGGATTCATGCCGTCATTAGTTTGGCTGTTATCGTCCTGGCATTCTGGTTGCGGCTTGGTCGGATGGAGTGGGCCATCCTCGTGTTAACGATGGCGCTTGTCTGGATGGCCGAGTTCTTCAATACGGCCCTGGAGTCGGCCGTGGATATGGCTATGCCGGATGTCCATCCGTTGGCCAAGGCAGCCAAGGATGTCGCTGCCGCGGCTGTTTTGGTGGGGGCTATCGGCGCGGTTGTTGTCGGCCTTCTTGTCATGGGGCCGCCTCTTTGGATTCGCTTATTCGGCTAACCCCGATTCCGAACGTGGTAGTCTATCATTAGGTATATCCTTGAAGAAAGGATTCGCCGCATCTCGCCCTGAAACAATGGGGGTTATTTCTGCTCCCCAGGGCACGAAAATATCCGGATCATCCCAGGCCAATCCGTATTCATCTGAACCGTCGTAGTAATTATCGACCGTGTAAAACAAAGTTACATCGGAAAGCGCCAGGAACCCGTGCGCGATACCGACCGGGATATACAGACCTCGGTTATCAGCTGCATCAAGGTCGATTGTCTCAGTTTTTCGATAGCTGGGAGACGAAGGGCGCAAGTCGGCCAGGCCAACCCGGATCTGCCCACTGAGTAAGTACCAGTAATCTACCTGGTTGAAATGGTAATGTAGCCCACGCAAGACCCCGGCTCGCGAATCTGAGCGGTTGGTCTGGATACGACTCCACTCTCGTTGCGGAAACCATTCCTTGCGAAACGTTTCTGTGAAGCGGCCGCGTTCGTCAGCAAATGGTTGTAGCGCGACGATTAGAACGCCGGGGATTCTTTTCGATTCAATAAATGTAGGCATCCACCATACCGTTGCAAAGCCTTTATGACTGGTGATGAGCAGTCTGGAATCCGGGACGGCTCAGGCGCGAAAGAAGTTGCTGATGAAGAACCATAGGTTGGCGGGACGTTCCGCCAGCCGGCGAACAAAGTAAGGGTACCAGGCCGTGCCATAAGGAACGTAGATTCGCACCCGATATCCTTCTTTGACCAATGACTCCTGCAGATCTCTACGAATCCCATAGAGCATCTGGAATTCAAATTTGTCGCTGGGGATGTTGTTGGTTTTCGTATAGATTTTTATCTCATCGATCATCCTTGGGTCGTGGGTTGCAAATGCCGGGTAGACGCCGTTGGCTAGTGCATTCCGACTCAGGGTCATGCGTGAGAGATTCAAGTAATTCCCATCAACATCGATCTTCTTTGGAAAAGCGACCTCGGCCGGCTCGGCATAGGCGCCTTTGCATAAACGCATTGACGCGCCTTCTTCGATCAGCTTCTCTACGTCCTTCTCGCTACGATATAGATAAGATTGGATAACAACACCGACGTTATCTAGTCCGATGTTATGACGCAGATGGCGGTAAATGGCTAATGTCGCATCTGTCGTCGGGTGATCTTCCATATCGATTCGAATGAAATTGCCATACTGCTTGGCTTTTTGAACGATTGCGCCGATATTCTCTTGAGCCAGCGCCGGATCGATCTTCAGTCCAAGTTGGCTTGGCTTGATCGAAACGTTGGCTTTCAACTGATGACGATTGATATCTTCGAGGATTCGCATAATCTCGTCACGTGCGGTGGAAGCTTCGGCCTCAGAGGTACAACTCTCGCCTAAATAGTCTAAGGTCAGCATCATGCCGTTCTCGTTCAGCGCTTGCCCTACGTCGACGGCTGCTTGCCGGTCTTCTCCGGCCACGAAGCGTGACGCGACTAGCCAGGCGATACTCCAATTACTGATGATTTGCCTGGCCCATGCAGCTTGTGATAAATAGACCAGAATGTTGCGTAACCATTTCTCACCATTCCGGTAGAATAAGATCCCGGACATGGCCACAATGATGATCGGAAGTAGAAGCGGGAATCGGGATTTAGTGGGGTAGGTAGGCTCGTCCATGCCTCACATTTTACTCCCCCAATAACAATATGTCATGCTAGTTGGTGCTTTTCGTTCGGTGACGAAACGTACCTTTCGATGGTGAGCAGGGTTACTTATTACAATGTGTTTAGCCTAGATTAGGAGAGAAGAGCGGATGAATTTACTTTCCGGCAAGAAGGCGCTGATTTTCGGCGTCGCCAACAAACACTCCATCGCCTGGGCCATTGCCGAGGCGTTTAAGCAGCAAGGCGCGGACGTCGGCCTAAGCTACGGTATTCCCCAACTTGAGAAGCGCGTATTTCCGTTAGCGGAAAGCATCGGCGCGACCTTTGTTGAAAAATGTGATGTTACATCTGATAGCGAGATTGACGAAGTGTTTAGCAAAGCCAAAGACCATTTCGGCACACTCGATATCCTCGTTCATTCTATCGGGTATGCGCCATCAGAAGAGCTGGAGGGGCGCTTTTATAGTACCAGTCGGGAGGGCTTCCGTATTGCCATGGATATCAGCGTCTATAGCTTTGTCGCCCTGGCTCAGCGTGCCCAGGAACTAATGCCCGATGGCGGCAGCATGATGACGATGACCTACTATGGTTCAGAGAAGGTGGTGCCTCATTATAACGTGATGGGCGTTGCCAAGGCCGCGCTGGAAGCCAGCACTCGATATCTTGCGGCAGACCTGGGGCCGCATAACATTCGCGTTAATGCTATCTCGGCTGGGCCGATCAAGACATTGGCTGCTTCGGGGATTGCCGGGTTCCGCAAGATGCTCGGCTATGTGAATGAACGCGCTCCGCTGCGGCGCAATATCGATCAAGCCGAGGTCGCAGGAACAGCGCTTTGGCTTTGCAGCGATTTGGGGAGCGGGGTAACGGGAGAAGTGGTCTACGTTGACGCGGGTTATCATATTCTAGGCATGCCTGAACCTCCTGAACAATGGGAATAGTTGACCTTAATCTCAGTCGTAAGCAATTGACTCTATGATCTTGACAAATCGCCATGGGCGATTAATAATCTTTTGTTAGGCGAGAACCTTACGATACAGAGCAATCGCGCTTATCTAGAGCAGTCTAGGGACCCGGCCCGATGAAACTGCAGCAACCATCCATATGGAAAGGTGCTAACTCCGGCAGCGAAAGCTGGAAGATAAGAGGTAAAAGTGAATCCACACCAGACGCCTCTTGACCTGCTCAGGAGGCGTTTTTGTTATATCACCAGGTATCCGCGACTAATTTTGGAGGTACCAAATAAATGTCTACAACTTTCATGTCGTCACCAAGCATCCTCTTCACCTCGGAATCCGTGACCGAGGGGCATCCGGATAAAATGTGTGACCAAATCAGCGATGGCGTTCTGGACGCGCTACTGGCCCAGGACCCCAACTCTCGCGTAGCTCTGGAAACAGCCGCTAAGACCGGTTTTGTCTTGCTCCTGGGTGAAATTACAACCACCGCATTTGTTGACTTTGACAAGCTCGTGCGAGAGATCATAACCTCTATTGGTTTTGATGATAGCAGCAAAGGCTTCGACGGTAATACTTGTGGCGTTCAATCTGCCATAGCTGCCCAGAGTCCCGATATTGCTCAGGGTGTCGATCAAGCCCTGGAGGTGCGCAAGAACGGTGATGCCGATGCGTCCTTGAACTCCGTCGGCGCCGGCGACCAAGGGATGATGTTCGGCTTTGCATGTAATGAGACCGATGTCTTCATGCCCATGCCTATTTATCTGGCGCATCAGTTGACTCGTCGTCTCTCTGAGGTTCGCCGTAATGGAACGTTGCCCTGGGTTCGTCCCGACGGCAAATCCCAGGTGACTGTCGAGTATGCCTATGGTAAACCAAAGCGTATTCGTACGGTCCTTATCAGCACCCAACATGCGCCTGATGTTGATAACGCGGCCATCAAGAACGGTATCGTTGAGCATGTCATCAAACCGGTCTTGCCAAAGGAACTCGTTGGCGATAATCGTAATATCGTCGTCAACCCGAAAAGTCAGGCTGATTACGATTCAGAGGATCTGGTAATCTACGTCAATCCGACCGGCCGCTTTGTTGTGGGAGGCCCGATGGGTGACGCCGGCCTCACCGGTCGCAAGATCATCGTCGATACCTATGGCGGTATGGGCCGTCATGGTGGCGGTGCGTTCAGCGGCAAGGATCCGACGAAAGTTGATCGCAGCGCCGCCTATGCTGCTCGTTGGGTGGCCAAGAATCTCGTCGCTGCCGGCCTGGCCGAACGGTGTGAAGTACAACTAGCTTATGCCATCGGGGTGGCTCATCCTCTTAGCGTCAACGTTGAGACCTTTGGCACCAGTGAGTTCACCAGTGACCAGTTGGTTGAGTTGATCTACGAGCATTTCGACCTGCGACCAGCGGCGATTATCCGCGACCTGAACTTGCGCCGGCCGATTTATCGTGCGACGGCCGCCTATGGTCACTTTGGTCGCCACGATATCGACGCGCCATGGGAAAATACTGATAGAGCTGAGGCCTTACGCGCGGCAGCTGCGGCGCTCCAACCCGTGATGGCCTAGCTTCTTACGCGGTTTGAGAGTAGAATCTGCTTACTAGAGACCCATTCGCTATTGGCGGATGGGTCTAGTTGCATGTTTGCGTCTTGACGCAGCATATTGGCTGCGTTAGAATCTCAACCTTGCAAACTTTCTGTTGCATGATGGTGATTTAGTGTTTGAGACTCTTGGCTCGCGGTTACAGTCCGTTTTCGACAACCTGCAAAGACGCGGCAAACTGACGGAAGCTGATGTAGATCTCGCTATGCGCGAGGTTCGCCTTGCTTTGCTCGAGGCCGACGTCAACTTCAAAGTAGTGAAGAACTTCGTCGGCCGTGTTCGGGAACGGGCTATCGGTCAGGAAGTCATGCGCAGTCTGACCCCGGGGCAGCAAGTGGTCAAGATCGTTCATGACGAGCTTGTCCAGACCCTTGGCGAACCGGGTCGTCTCAACCTCGGCGCTCAATCGCCGGCTGTTATCATGCTGGTTGGACTACAAGGTGCCGGCAAGACGACCATGGCCGGTAAACTGGCGCTTCACCTGCGCAAGCAAGGGCGACGTCCATTGCTTGTCGCGGCTGATGTTTATCGCCCGGCCGCCATTAATCAACTTGAGACGTTGGGTAAGCAACTGGATATTCCGGTCTATAGCGAAGGTGTCCAGGGCAAACCTGTTGAAGTCGCCGCTAACGGCGTTAAGCAAGCGATTTCTACAGGAGCGACGACCGTCATCATCGATACCGCCGGTCGCCTTAACATCGACGAAATGATGATGGATGAGATTAAGGGCATCAAGGCTCGCGTCCATCCTGTCGAGACCCTTTTGGTAGCTGATGCCATGACCGGCCAGGAAGCCGTCCGCGTCGCCACTGACTTCCATCAGGCGGTCACGTTGACTGGTCTGATTATGACCAAGATCGACGGCGACGCTCGCGGCGGCGCGGCGATATCGATGCGCGAAGTTACCGGCGTCCCGATTAAATTCCTGGGCACGGGCGAGAAGCTTAACGCGATCGAGCTGTTCCATCCCGATCGTCTGGCCGGTCGAATTCTCGGCATGGGCGACATGATGACGCTTATTGAGCAGGCCCAGTCCGAGATGGATATGGAGGAGGCTCAGCGTGCCGGCGAGCGCCTTGTTGCAGGAGAGTTCGATCTTGATGATTTTCTCAAGCAACTGCAACAAGTAAAGAGAATGGGGCCAATCGGCAAGATATTGGAAATGGTTCCCGGCATGAACAAGCTGGCCGGCGATATCGACATGACCGCGGCCGAAAAAGATTTCAAGCGCATTGAGGCTATCATCCAATCGATGACGGCCGAGGAACGCCGTAATCCGCGCATTTTAAAGGCCAGCCGCAAGCGTCGTGTCGCTGCCGGCTCCGGCACATCAGTACAGGATATCAACGTGCTCCTGAAGCAACATCGCGAAATGCAGGACATGATGAAACAGTTCCAGAAGGGCGGACGAGGTAAAAATGCGCTCGCCTCCCTTCTGGGTGGACGAATGTAATTATTTGTGAAGGAACCCCTTCATCAACGGAGTGATAAACTAGAACATGCTAAGAATTCGTTTGAGTCGAACCGGAAAGATCCGTCAGCCTAGCTATCGCGTTGTCGTAGCCGAGAAGGAAAGCAAACGCGACGGCCGCATTGTCGAAAACATCGGCCATTATAACCCGCTGCCCGATCCAATACAGTTCAAGATCAAGGAAGATCGTGCTCTCTATTGGCTCAGCGTTGGCGCCCAGCCGTCTGATGCCGTTCGTATCTTGCTGGAAAAGCAGGGCACTATGGGACGTCTGGCTCGCCTGCATGGCGGGGAGTCCCTGGAAGCTCTTGTTGCTGAATATACCGGCGTTGAACCTGCCACGGCCAAGACTGTCGAGGCTGAAGAGGTTGCCGAGGCTAAGAGCGTCGTCGAGGCGATAGTTGAAGAAGCCGAGGCCGTTGCTGAAACGGTGACGGAAGCGATTGAGGATGCTGTAGCGGCTGTCATCGGCGCCGATGAGGAAGAGTAATCTTCATGAAAGACCTCGTCTCGTTCATTGTCGAATCGCTGGTTGACCATCCCGAAGAAGTTGTGGTGACCGAGGTTCGCGACCGGGCGACGACGGTGATCGAACTTGCCGTGGCCGCCCCCGATATGGGGCGCATCATCGGCAAAAACGGCCGCGTCATCGACTCAATCCGCACCTTGATGCTGGTTCGAGCCGCCAAGGAAGGTCGGCGGTTTGAACTTGACCTCCTGGAAGCAGACGAGCTTCGTTGAGAATGATCCATTGACCGAAGATAGCTCGCTTTCTGCGAAACGACCGGGCCACACCCCCGCAAGAGGCTCTGTAGATCAATCTGCCGAGCCTCATTTTTTGGCGGTCGGGCGTATCTCCAAGCCACACGGCGTTAGGGGAGAAGTCCGCGTCGAATTGATGACGGATACTCCGGAACGCTTCAAGTGGCTGGACACCATCTATATCGGTGAGGTGAACCCGCGTCAAGTAGCCATTGATAGCGTTCGTGTACATCAAGGCGGCGTTCTACTCAGATTGGCTGGTTACCCTACGCGTACTGAAGCCGAGCAACTGCGTGGTGAATTACTTCTAGTGCCTAAAGCAGAGGCCGTTCCACTTGAGGAGGGGGAGTACTTCCTTTATCAACTGGATGGCCTGGCTGTCTATACCGTTAGTGGGACTTATATCGGCCGCCTGGTGGAAGTGTTGGAAACCGGAGCCAATAATGTCTTCGTAGTCGATGGGCCGCTTGGCCAACACCTGCTGCCGGACATACCTGACGTGATTAAGGAGATCGATATTGAAGGCGGCCGGATCGTCATTATGCCGTTGCCGGGCTTGATAGATGGTCTTGACGAATAGTTGTCGGGATCGATATAAAATTCAACACGCAACATTTTCGGCGCTCTTGAGGCCTTGGTGGTGCTGAGATTGGGGATTAATAATGTCCGAGCTTAAATACTGGCTGGGATTCAATTACGTCAGCGGCATAGGACCTGCTAAAGTACAGGCTTTGCTCGGCGCGTTTGGATCGCTTGAGTCAGCCTGGAAAGCGTCGGATTATGAGCTGAGTCGCCTGGGAATAGATAGCCGTACTCTCCAGAGTTTCAACGAAACACGGAATAACTTCGATCTCGATGGCTATACTCAACGAGTTGAAGAGGGTGGGGTCAGTGTTCTGACCTGGGAGGACGAAGCTTATCCCGAACTATTACGTGAGATCCCGGCCGCGCCCCCGCTGATATTTGTGCGTGGAGGGTTCGAACCCGTCGATCGCTGGTCGGTGGCCGTTGTCGGCACACGTCGCTTGACGGCATATGGTCGCCAGGTTACACGTGACCTGGTCGCAGGATTAGTCCGTAATGGTGTTACTGTTATTAGCGGCCTTGCCAGAGGGATCGATGCCGTGGCTCACCGCACGGCGCTTGAAGAGGGTGGGCGCACGATAGCTGTTATGGCGTGCGGCATAGATAAGATATATCCGCCCGAGCACCGCGATCTGGCACGCGAGATCATTGATGGCCACGGAGCTATCATCAGCGACTACCCATTTGGTTCTGAACCCGAGAGTGCCCATTTCCCGGCGCGGAATCGCTTGATCAGCGGTTTATCGCTCGGCGTCCTGGTCGTCGAGGCCGGAGAGAAGAGCGGCGCGCTGATAACCTCTCGCTTCGCATTGGAGCAAAATCGCGAGGTGTTTGCTGTTCCCGGCAATATCAATAGCCCCGCCAGCATAGGTACAAATCGGCTGATACAGCAAGGCGGGAAATTGGTTACGCGTGTTGAGGATATTCTCGAGGAACTGAACTTGAAGATGGTAGCCGAGCAGGCCGTTGCCAATGTTGTACTGCCAGAAACGGCCGAGGAAGCGGCGCTGATTTCCCAGCTATCATCTCAGCCGGTACATATCGATGAATTAGCGCGTCTGACTGGGCTACCCAGTAGCCTGGTAAGCGGCACGCTGACGATAATGGAATTGAAGGGGATGGTTCAGCAAGTTGGCGGGATGAATTACGTGCGACTTCGTGAAGCTGATCCAACCTACAATGTTGGTCCTATTGAGGAGTAGCATACAGGAATGCGCATTGTAATATTCGCCGGGGGATCGGGAAGGCGGTTGTGGCCGATCAGTCGCAAGGCATCCCCTAAACAATTTGAGCCGATCGTCGGCGAGGCGTCTACCTTGCAACTGGCGATGGCTCGCGTGGCGCCTCTATATGGGCATGAGAATATCTATATCGCCACAAACGAACGATACGCGGAGATTATTCGCCACCAGCTACCTGACTTGCCACAGGAGAACATCATTTTTGAGCCTGCGCGGCGTGACCTTGGTCCTGCTGTTGGCTTGGCGATGGCCCATTTAGCCCGCACCGGGGAAGATGAACCGGTGGCTATTCTCTGGTCTGATAATTACATCGAGAATGTCGGCGCTTTTGCGGAACTCTTAATGGTGGCTGAGAGGCTCATCCTGGAGAGGAAGGCGGAGATTATATTCATTGGGGAGACCCCTCGATTTCCTAATGAGAATCTGGGATGGATTGGGCTTGGCCAGCAAGTGGGAACTGTGGGTGATACACCCTACTATGGCTTCGAATCGTTGACCTATAGGCCATCACTCAGTCAGTGCCGGACGATCTTTGATCGTGGGACCCATGTCTGGAATACAGGCTTCTTTGTTACAACACCAGCCTATATCCGTCGTGTCTATCAGCGCTTCTCGCCCGTTATGTGGGCGCAACTGGCGGAGATTGAGGCGACTCTCGATACGACTGATTACGAGGCTACCTTGGCACAGGTCTACCCTGAGATGGAAGCCATTAGTTTTGATGATGCCATTCTCACGCATCTGGACGCGCAAGATGCTCTCGTGTTACACAGTGAGATGGGATGGAGCGATCCCGGCACTCTGTATGCTTTGAAAGAAGCTATTAACCCTGACCCCGACGATAATGTGACGAAAGGGAAAGTCGTTGACACCGCGTCAAGGGACAGTTTGATCTATAATTATGAACCGGGCAAACTTGTTGTCGCTGTTGGACTGGAGGGCATGATCGTCGTCAACACGGACGATGCTATCCTTGTCGTCCATAAGGATAATATCCCCCTGGTTAAAGAAGTCATCGAAAATCTGCAGGATACCGATCTGGAATCCTACAGTTAAGTTGGTAGATTTACTGAATGGAAAGTGAAGAGATCATAGGCTATTGCCTGAAATGCAAAGAAAAGCGGCCGATGCAGGACCCAACCCCCGAATGGGCCGCTAATGGTTCGCCCGGTACCCGTGGCAAATGTCCTGTATGTGGGGGCACGATCTATAAGCAAGGCCGTACCCCGGCTCATGAGAACCTGCCCAAGCCGGATTTGTCCGCCCGTGCCGTTACAACCAAAAAAACTACGGCGAAGAAAGCCACAACCGCTAAGGGTTCCAGGAAGACTGCCAAGAGTGCGAAAAGTGCAAATGGTCGGGGCGATAAATTAGTCATCGTTGAGTCTCCCGCTAAAGCTAAAACAATCGGCCGATATTTAGGCAAAGGATATATTGTTAAGTCTAGCCTTGGCCATGTCCGCGATTTACTGAAATCCCGTCTTAGTGTAGATGTTGATAATAATTTCACGCCCGAATATCGGGTGCCGAATGAAAAGCGTCCTCTTGTCAAGGAGCTACGGACGATTGCTTCAAATGCCAGCGAAATATTCCTGGCGACAGACCCTGATCGCGAAGGGGAGGCGATTGCCTGGCACGTGATGGAAGCGGCCGAAATGGATCCTGCGCGAACGAAACGCGTTGTCTTCCAGGAGATCACTCAGCCCGCTATCCGCGCCGCTTTTGAGCACCCGCGTGATATCGATATGGACCGGGTCGAGGCTCAGCAAGCCCGACGTGTCCTCGATCGTTTGGTCGGTTATCAGTTGAGTCCGCTATTATGGCGAAAGATCCATGGCCGCCTCTCCGCCGGTCGGGTTCAGTCCGTTGCGGTTCGTCTCGTCGTTGAGCGCGAGCGCGAGATTGAGGAATTCGAGTCCGTCGAATACTGGACTATCGAAGCTGAATTAAGCCAAACAAAATTCCGCGTTAGCCCCGGCGGCAATCAAACACGCCGGCCGTTCTTTATTGGGCGGCTTCACCGCATCAACGGAGAGGATCCCCAGTTAAGCAGCGAGGATGTTGTGCGCCCCCATGTTGAGGCACTGGAAAATGCCCACTGGCAGGTCGGAGAGGTAACCCTGGGAACCAGAACTCGTCGTCCCTCGGCGCCGTTCACGACTAGTACGCTGCAACAGGACTCCTCGCGCCGCCTGGGTTTGGGCACGACCAAGACGATGCGCATCGCTCAGGAACTCTATGAAGGCGTCAATATTGGTGATGGGGATACCGGCCTTATCACCTACATGCGTACGGACAGTGTGACTGTTTCTACGATCGCGCAGGAAGAGGCTCGCGACTTTATCGGTGCAACTTTCGGTCCCCAGTATTTGCCTGAGAAGCCGCCGGTCTACAAGACGCGTTCGAAAACGGCACAGGAGGCACATGAGGCCATCCGACCCACTTCGGTCGAGCGCACGCCGGCGTCCTTGAAACCTCATTTGTCCAAGGATCAATTCCGTCTATATAAATTGATATGGGAACGATTTGTGGCTAGCCAGATGGCTCCAGCTCTTTATGATACGGTATCAGCTGATGTCTGGGCTGGCGCGGTTAGTATCCCGGTGTCGGAGCGACCTTATCTCTTCCGCGCTTCCGGCTCTACCTTGACATTCCGAGGTTTCTTGGCCGTCTATGGCGCTGATGATCCCGGCGACGAGAACGGCGATGATCCTGATGCGCCACAGATTCCTTCAGACTTGCAAACCGGAGAGCCGATCGATCTCCTGAAACTGCTGCCGGACCAACACTTCACCCAACCGCCGCCACGCTATTCAGAGGCGTCTTTGGTGAAAGCCCTGGAGGAACATAACATCGGCCGCCCCTCTACCTATGCATCGATCATCTCCACGATTCAGAATCGAGGCTATGTAGAGCAGGAACAGAAACGCCTGCGGCCCACGGAAATCGGGCGCGTCGTGAATGATATGTTGGTGGAATATTTTCCTAATGTATTATCGGTTGACTTTACCGCCCGGATGGAAGATGAATTGGATGAGATCGCTGAGGGCAAGCCCTGGGTCCCGGTTATTGATGAGTTTTATCAACAGTTTTCCAAATCTCTGGCTGTAGCTGATGAAGCTTTGCCCAAGCTTGACCTAAAGAAAGAGCCCGAATTCGTCGGACGTGATTGCCCTCTCTGT
>WBZO01002645.1_pt1 | contig 22720 bp, 23 predicted proteins | sample 5204261 | NCBI WGS metagenome assembly WBZO01 (sample SAMN12412400, study PRJNA552823) | activated sludge metagenome | isolation source: activated sludge from anammox sidestream of wastewater treatment plant... | place: USA: North Carolina | collected 2017-09 | reverse complement strand
CAGGATCTCCGGGATGGCGATCGGTGCGAGCACGAGGATCGATAGGAAGGGCAGGCGGTAACGATGCATCGCGATCCCGGCCATCGTGCCGAGGACCGTCGACACCGCACTCGCGCTGGCGGCGATCATGAGCGAGTTGCCGGCGGCGAGCAGCATGTCGCCGTTGTTGGCGAGCTTGCGGTACCAATCGAGCGTGAAGCCCACCCACTCGGCGTTGAGCCGCGAATCGTTGAACGAATACGCGACGACGATCGCCAGCGGGAGGTAGAGGAACGCGTACGCGAAGAGCGCCGCCGCCCACAGGACGTAGCGGGCACGCCGGCCGCGGCGGCGCGGCATGGTCGCATGGCGCGCAGGCCCACGGCGCGTGGCGCCGGGTGCTGCCGCGGCCGAGGTCACGTCAGGCATGCCCCGAAGCAAGGCGGGCGACCCCGCGCTTGCCGATCCAGGCCGCGAGTCCCGCGAGCGCGAGTGCGAGCAGCGTCAGCACGATCGACAGCACGCTGCCGAAGGGCCAGTCCCGGGAGTCGAGGAACTGCTGCTTGATGACGTTGCCGATGAGGCTGTCGTTGGGTCCGCCCAGGATGTCGGGGATCGCGAAGATGCCGAAGGCGGGGATGAATACGAGCGCGGCACCGGCGTACACGCCCGGCAGCGACAGGGGGAACGTGATCCGCCAGAACCGCTGCCACGCATTGGCGCCCAGGTCCTGCGCCGCGTCGAGGAGCGTCCGGTCGTGCTTCTCCAGGTTGGCGTACAGCGGCAGCACCATGAAGGGGAGGTGCACGTAGACGAGACAGACGAGCACGGCAAAGGCCGAGAAGAGCAGCGGGACCGGTTCGGCGCCGAATGCGCCCAGCACGCCGTTGACCGCACGCGCGAGCGCGGCGTTCGGCCCGAGGATGATCATCCACGCGTAGATCCGGATGAGGAAGTTGCTCCAGAACGGCAGGATCACGAGCAGGAGCAGGAGGCTGCGCCAGCGACGGTCGCTTTGCGCGATGAGCGAGGCCACCGGATACGCGAGCACGAGGCAGGCGAGCGTGGTCACGAGCGCGTACCAGAACGACTTCACGAAGATCTGCCAGTACAAGGGCTCGGTGGCGAAGCGGACGTAGCTCTCGAGCGTGAGGTCGAGCGAGCCATCCTCGTTGCGCAGCGGCGCGAGTCCGCCGAACTCGCCGGGGGTCCGGAACGACGCCAGCACCATGATGAGGGTGGGCACCGCGAAGAAAGCGACGAGGAAGACGAGCGGTGGCCCACTCGTGATCCACTTGCCGAAGCCGTGCCGCAACGTGGTCACGGCCTACCCTTCGAGGTAGTGGCCCGCGCTGGCCGTGAAGGCCATCTCGACGCGATCGCCGACCTCGAAGAACTTGGCGAGCCCCGCTCCCGAGTTGGCGAGGAGCGCTTCGACGAGATGTCCACGCTCGGCGCGCACGTTGTAGAGCGTGACGTCGCCCTGGTAGAGGAAGCTCTCGACGACGCCCGCGTACCGGTTGTCGCCGGGGAGCGCCGCGCCGGGCGCGCCCAGATGGACCTTCTCCGGCCGTACGGCAATCGCGCCCTCGGTGCCGGGCGCGGGTGACGCCGTCGACGCGACCGTGACGGTGCCGAGGTCGGCGACGTCGATCGCGACGTCGCCCCCGTGGGACGCGCGCACGGGGCCGACCAGGAGGTTGCAGGTGCCGATGAAGTCGGCGACGAAGCGGGTCCTCGGCAGGCCGTAGAGCCGGTCCGGCTCGTCCAGCTGCTCGACCCGCCCGTGGTTCATGACGGCGATGCGATGCGACAGCGCGAGCGCCTCGGTCTGATCGTGCGTCACGTAGACGAACGTGATGCCGATCTCCTTTTGCAGGTTGATGAGCTCGATTTGCATCTGCTCGCGCAGCTTGGCGTCGAGTGCCGCGAGCGGCTCGTCCAGGAGGAGCACCGTGGGGTGCGTGACCAGCGCGCGGGCGATCGCCACGCGCTGCCGCTGCCCGCCCGACAATTCGTGCGGAAAGCGGTGGTTGAAGCCGGCGAGCCGCACGTCGGCGAGCGCCTCGTCGATCTTGCGCGCCGCCTCCGCGGCCGGCGTCTTCGCCATCTTGAGCGGAAAGGCGACGTTGCCCTGCACCGTCATGTGCGGGAAGAGCGCGTAGCTCTGGAACACGGTGCGCAGCGGCCGCGCTTCCGGCGGCTGGTCGGCGAGGTCGCGGCCGTCGAGGACGATCCGCCCGCCGTCGGGCAGGTCGAAGCCGGCGATCATGCGCAGCAGCGTCGTCTTGCCGCAGCCCGAGGGTCCGAGCAGCGTGAAGAACTCACCGGCCTCGATGCCGAGGCTGACATGGTCGACGGCCGTAAAATCGCCAAAACGGCGCGTGACGTCGTCGATTTCGAGGAGCGCCATGAGCGGGAACGCGGACGATGGCGGCGGGGTGCCGCGGTGCAAGCAGCGGGGAATTGTACGGCACCGACTGCCGCAGGACGACCGCTGCGGTCGGCCAACAGGCTGATTTCCTCAGGCGCGGATGCGGGCTTACGATTGCGGCACGAGCTTTGCATCCGTATCGAAAGGATCCTGCTGCGAGCCCGGTCACGCCTATGCTATCGTCATGGGCGGCGGGGCGACGGCAGTGGCAGCCAGGCACCCGTGACATCGGTAAACATGGTGGATTCGAGCAAGCCGTCGCTGCTGGAGCAGCTACGCGAGAAGTCGGAGGCCCTGCGTGCCGAAGGGGAGGCGTCACGCCGGCCGCTGGAGGACGGGATCCGCGACATCGATCGCATTCTCTGGCGGGCGTTTCGCTGGCTCGACGAGGCGATCGGCCACCTGGCGGTGATCCGCCCGCGGGTCGGTCACACCTTTCATCTCGGGACGGTGATGGCGCTGGAGCGGCCGAAGTTCGACCGCGGCTTCGTCTCCTTTCGCCGCAAGCCGATCGTGAGCCTCGAAGTCATCGAGCACGTGGAACTCTTCTACCGGCTCGAGGGCGACAAGCCTTTCACGCTGCGGGTGCCACCGATGCAGGCGGCGAGCGTCGAGGAGCGGCTGCGCGGCTCGACCATGCCGTACGACTACCAGACCGAGCAGGACGAGCGGCACGTGGTCCGCTTCGGCGTCTTCCACGTGAAGCCGCAGATCGCAGCGTCGGTGCGCTTCGAACCCGACTACCGGGAGCAGACGATCGACGTCGCCCTGCGTAACGTCGATCGCTTCGAGTCGCTGCACCTCGCATTCCAACCGCAGGCGCTCAACGAGACAGCGCTGGAGCAGCTCGTGAAGTTCATGATGGGCGAGGGCAGCGCCTTCCTGCGTCTTGCCCCGTTCAAGCTCATTCGCAGCGTTCGCAACGAGGCGCCGGCCTCGCCCGCGGCCGCGTTTGCGCGGCGATAGCGCCGCGCGGCCCGCGGGCGGCGCGACACGGCCCATCGCACCGGCGCCGCCTCCGTCGGCGGGTCCGGGGGCGTCCGGGCGGTCAACCGCCCTTGTGCCACACGAGCAGCACGACGAGCGCGGCGAGCAGCACGGCAATGAGCGCGAGCCAGCGGTTGCGCGTGCGCTGCGCCGCCGCGAGGGCATGGACCGTCGTATCGGACGCCGCGGCAGGTGCCAGGAGCCGCCGGTGGACGAGCCGCGGCAGCTCGGGCAGCGCCGCGACGATGTACGGCGCTTCGGCGAGGAGGCGGCGCTGCAACGCCGGCAGGCCGATCTGGTCGCGCATCCAGCGTTCGAGGAACGGCTTGGCCGTGATCCACAGATCGAGGTCGGGGTCGAGCTGACGGCCGAGTCCCTCGACGGCGAGCAGGGTCTTCTGCAGCAGCGTGAGCTGCGGCTGCACCTCGACGTGGAAGCGGCGCGACGCACGGAACAGCGACACGAGGATCCGCGCGAGCGAGATCTCCTTCAGCGGCCGGTCGAAGATCGGTTCGAGGACCACCCGGATCTCGGCCTCGAGCTCGTCGATGCGCGTTTCGGGGGGCACCCAGCCCGACTCGATGTGGGCGGTCGCCACCCGCAGGTAATCACGGCGGAAGAAGGCGAGGAAATTCTGCGCGAGGTAGCTCTTGTCGGTCTCGGACAGCGTGCCCATGATCCCAAAGTCGAGCGCGATGTACTTGCCGTGGTTGACGGGGTCGAGCGCGACGAAGATGTTGCCGGGATGCATGTCGGCGTGGAAATAGCCGTCGCGGAACACTTGCGTGAAGAAGATCTCCACGCCGCTGCGCGCGAGGCGCTTGAGGTCGATGCCGGCGGCGACGAGCTCGTCGACGCGCCCGATCGGCATGCCCTCCATGCGCTCCATGACGAGCACTTCCTGCGACGTGTAGTCCCAGTACACGACCGGAACGAGGAGCAGCGGCGAGTGCAGGAAGTTGCGCCGCAGTTGCGAGCAATTGGCGGCCTCGCGCGTGAGGTCGAGCTCGTCGCGAATCGTCTTCTCGAACTCGGCGACCACCGCGCGCGGACGCAGGCGCCGCGCGTCCGCCGAAACGCGCTCCATGAGGCCCGCAGCCGTGTGCATGAGTGCCAGATCGTGATGGATGACGGCGTCGATGCCGGGGCGCAGCACCTTGACGGCGACCGGCGTGCCGTCGGGCAGCGTCGCGAAGTGGACCTGCGCCACCGAGGCGCTCGCCTTCGGCGTGCGCTCGAACGTCGCAAAGACCTCGTCGACGGGCCGGTGATAGCAGCGCTCGAGGGTCGCCAGCACATCGGCTTCCGGGAACGGCGGCACCGCGTCCTGCAGCTTGGCGAGCTCGTCGGCGATGTCGGTCGGCAACAGATCGCGCCTCGTCGAGAGCATCTGGCCGAACTTCACGAAGATCGGACCGAGCGCCTCCAGCGCGAGACGCAGGCGCACCGCGCGTGGCGTGGACAGGTCGCGCCAGAAGAGCAGCCGCGACACCCACGGCCGCAAACCGCGAACGCGCTCGTGCTCGAGCACGATGTCGTCGAGCCCGAAGCGCAGCGCCACGGTGATGATGCGCAGGAGACGAGTGATGCGCATAGCGGCGCATTGTACGTGGCCACCCTCGCGTCCACGGCGGCGGGCGGATGTCGCACGCGGGTCGGGCGACGTGCGCGGTCGAAGCGTGCCGACCGCGGCGGTCTATGCGCTGCGAGCCCCCAGGGCGTCGATGCGCGCCGCGAGCGCATCGACACGCAGCGCCATGGCCGCGATGTCGTCGCGCAGCGCGCGCGCCTCGCTGCCGCGAACCATGAGCCGGGCCTCGTCGCGGGCGTAGCTGCCCGCGCTGTCGCCGAGCTTGCGAGTGACGTACTCGGGTAAGGCGAGGAGGTGCCGTCCGGCGTCGGCGATACGCTGCCCCGCGACCGCGCCGAACGCCCGCGCAAACGCTTCCTCGACGAGCCACGGCAGCGTGCGCGCGATGTCTTTCAGCGCGCCGCCCAACGCGGCATCCCCATCCTCGCGCACGAATTCGTTCCAGCGCGCGGGATCGGCGAGGAACGCCGGCACGGCAAGCGGCGATAGCGCAAGGTGCAGGTCGGTCGCGGCGTCGGTGGCCGCCGGCACGAAGCTGCCATCCGCGGCGACCGTCCATCGGCCGCCGGCGACGCCCAGACGCAGCGCGAACGTGCGTCCGGCGAAGGGCATGAGCCGCTCGCGCGCCCACGCCTGGTCGGCGAGCGCGCGATTGGCCAGGCGTGCGGGACCCGCGGCGGGATCAGGCCATCGCATGCGTTTGCTGGATGCCGGCCAGGAGCCAGCCCGACGAATCATCGACCGGCTTGACGAGGTTCCACACTTCCTCGAATGCCTTCGGGAGCATCGCGCCGTCCTCGCGCAGTTCGCCCGTGAAGCGCACGGACAGCCAGTGCTGGCGGCCTTCGGTCGTGGCCTCGAGGATCTCGGCATCGAGGCGGACGATGTCGGTCGGCACGTGGTTGCCACGTTCGGCGATCTCGCGCGAGATCTCGGCGAACATCTCCGGCGTCATCACCTCGGACAGCGCGTCGTGATCGCCACGATCGTACGCGGACTGCAGCGCGCGGAACTGGCGCTTGGCCTGCTCGATGAACGGCGCGGGATGAAAGCCGGGCGGGAAGCGATTGGCGGGCACGGCGGTGACGCTGCTCGCAGCGGGGGCGTTGCCTGCCACCGGCTCGAAGCGGCTCTCGCCGCGCGGCAGGCCCGGCTCGACGCGCCCGGGCGCGTTGCCGGCGTAGCGTAGGGGGCTTCCCTGCTGCGGCGCGCCGCGGCGCAGCAGCGCACGCGCAATGAAGACGCCGGCCACGACGATGAGCGCGAGCAGGAGGAAGCTGCCGAACGCCTCGGACAGGCCGAGGTGCGACATGAGTGCGGCGAGCCCGAGTCCCGCGGCGAGCCCTGCGATCGGCCCCAACCAGCGTGACGCGCCGGTCGCGGCCGGCGTGGTGCCGGCGGCCTTGGCCGCTGCTCCCATCGCGGGCTGGGTCGGTGCGGCACTCGGTGCGCCCGGCGTGGTCGGTGCGGACTGCGGCGCCATCTGGCGCTGCGCCCCGAAGCTGCGGGCTCCGCCCATGCGCCTCGCTTCGGCGAGGTCGGCACCGAGCCAGGCGGTGGCGGCGACGAGTGCAGCGGCGATGATGAAAGCTCTCTTCATTGCGATCGCTCCAGAAAAGCGGCAGCCGGCGGGGTTGCCGTCGCTGCCAATGTTGCGCAGGTCGTGCGCGAAATCAACCGATGCGCGCGAGGTCGCGCGCATCGGGGCCAGGATCAGTACACCCGGCCGACGTGGACGGCGACCACACCGGCGGTGAGGTTGTGATAGTCGACCTTGTCGAAGCCCGCGTGTTCCATCATCGCGACGAGCCCCGCCTGGTCGGGATGCATGCGGATCGACTCGGCGAGGTAGCGGTAGCTCGCCTCGTCCTGGGCGACGATCCTGCCGATGCGCGGCAGCACGCTGAAGCTGTACCAGTCGTACACCGGGGCGAGCGGTGCCGCGACCTTCGAGAATTCGAGCACGACCGCGGCACCCCCCGGGCGCAGCACGCGGCGCATCTCGGCGAGCGCGCGCTCCTTGCGCGTGACGTTGCGCAGGCCGAAGGCGATCGATACGAGATCGAACGTGCGCGCCGGAAACGGCAGCGCCTCGGCGTCGCACTGCACGGCAGGCAGCACGACGCCGGCGTCGATGAGCCGGTCGCGACCCGCGGCGAGCATCGCGTGGTTGATGTCGGTATGCACGACCATCCCCGTGGCACCGACCTTGCGCGCGAAAAGGCGCGCGAGGTCTCCGGTGCCGCCGGCGAGGTCGAGCACCTTCTGCCCGGCGAAAAGCGGCACGAGATCGACCGCGAAGCGCTTCCACAGCCGGTGCAGCCCGCCTGACATGAGGTCGTTCATGACGTCGTACTTGCCCGCGACCGAGTCGAACACGCCGCGCACGCGGCGCGTCTTCTCCTCGGGGGTGACGTCCTCGTAGCCGAAGTGCGTGCGCTCGTCCGCCGGCGCGGAAGCGTCGGCGCTCGCGTGGCCCGTGGCGGCGCGCGGGTCAGCGGGGCTCATGACTTGGGCTTCGGATCGCGGCTCGCGCCGGCTGCGGCGAGGCGGGCGAGGTAGTCGTTCCACAGCTTGTCCTGGCTCACGGCGATCTCGTGCAGGTACTCCCAGGAGTAGATGCCCGAGTTGTGGCCATCGGAGAACGTCGGGCGGATCGCGTAGTACCCCACCGGCTCGACGGTGGTGATCGTCACCTCGCGCTTGCCCGCCTGGAGACGCTCCTGGCCGCGACCATGGCCGCGCACCTCGGCCGACGGGGAATGCACGCGCAGGAACTCGTAGGGCAGCTTGTACGTGTGCCCGTCGTCGAAGGTGATCTCGAGGACGCGCGAGCGGTTGTGCAGGACGATGTTGGTCGGATTCACCCCGCTATTCTGCCATCGAATCGCGGCGCCGACCTGGGGTTACTGTTGGGCGCGGCGGACGAGGTCGTCGGGGACCTCGATCCCCTCCTGCTCGGCCCGGCGCAGGAGCGCCTCGCGTCGCGCGCCGGGGAGCCGCACGCCTTCGTCTTGCAGCATTTCGGTGACCAGGACCTCGAGGCGATCGAGGTACGCGTCGCTGCCGGCAAGCGCGCTCGGGTCGATCACGACGAACGTCTGGCCGATCCCGGGACGATCGCCCTCGTCGACGAAGAAGCTCGACGCCTCGAAGCCGTAGCGGCCGCCGATGAGCGCGGTCACGAGCAGTTCGACGATGAGCGCCAGCATGGCGCCCTTGGGCGACGACGCCGCGCCGATCGGCAGCATCGATCCTTCGAGTGCGGCCTTCGCGTCGGTGGTCGGCTGACCCTTGGCATCCAGCGCCCAGCCGTGTGGAATCGGCTTGCCTTCCTTGGCCGCGACCATGACCTTGCCGCGCGCGATCTCCGACAGGCTAAGGTCGATGGCCAGGGGATCGGCAGCGCGCCGCGGGAACACGGCGGCGATCGGGTTGGTGCCGAAGATCGGGTGCCGACCCCCGGCCGCGGGCATCGCCGCGGGCGAGTTCGCGAAGCCGAGCCCGACCATGCCGGCGGCTGCGACGGGTCGCAGGTGATCGACGAGGACGCCACAGTGGTGGCTGCGCACGACCCCGGCGAGCGCGATGCCGTGCTCGCGCGCTGCGGCGATCGCCTCGCGGATCGCGAGGTCGCACGCGGGAAACGCGAGACCGCTCGCGGCGTCGACGACGATGGCCGCACCCTTGCGATGCGCGACGAATGCGGTCGCGGCGCCGTCGACGCGGCCATTACGAAGGTGCGTCGCGTACTGCGTCACGCGCGCAAGCCCGTGCGAGCCCAGACCTTGCGCTTCGGCGAGCACCAGCGCCCGCGCGGTCGAGCCGGCCATCGCCGGCGTCGCGCCGGCGCGTTCGAGCGTGCGCGCGACGATCGCCCGAGCCTCGGCGAGCGGCAGTTTCATGCCAGCGCCTCCAGCAGCTTGTCCGCGATGAGGAAGCTTACGCGCTCGTTCGCCTCTGCCGTGACGCCGGCGACGTGGGGCGTGAGGATGAGGTTCGGGCAGCCCTCGAAATGCGGCGAGGCGGGCAGCGGCTCGGTGCCGAAGACGTCGAGCGCGGCGCCGCCGATGCGGCCTTCCTTCAGCGCCTGGGCGAGCGCTGCTTCATCGACGATGTCACCACGCGCGGTGTTCACGAGCACGGCGCCGGGCTTCATCGCGGCGATGCGCGCGGCAGAGAAGAGACCCCGCGTCGAGGCGACGAGCGGGACGTGGAGGCTCACGACGTCGGACGTCTGGACGACCGCGTCGAGCGACGTCGCGGTGACGCCGTTCTCGGCGTACGCCGGATGGTCCGCCACGAGCATCGCGTCGTAGGCTTGCACCGACATGCCGAGCGCGCGTGCGCGCTGCGCCGTGAGTTGTCCGATCGACCCGAAGCCGACGAGGCCTAGCGTCTTGCCGGCGATCTCGCGTCCGGACGACAGTGAAGCGCGCGGCCACTGACCGGCGGCAACACGCGCCGTCGAGGCGTAGACCCCGCGCAGGAGCACGAGCGCGACGCCGACGACGTATTCGGCCACGGCGAGCGCGTTGGCGCCGGTCGCCGGAATGACCCGCATCCCCTTCGCCTCGCAGGCTGCCACGTCGATGTTGTCGAGTCCCACACCCAGGCGGCCGACGACGCGGCACTTCGCTAGCGCGTCGAGGAGCGCGCCGCGCACCTGCGTGCGGTTGCGCACGACGATCGCGTCGCAGCGAGCGGCTTCGCGCGCGAGACGCGGCGCATCGTCGACGAGCGTGGCATCGTAGACGACGTCGTGCCGCGCCGCGAGCTTCGCGACCGCGCGCTCGTCCATGAACTCGGTGACGACGATCCGGCTCATCACGCGCGTCTCGAAGGGCGGCGCCCGCGGGTCGCGGCGCTCACGCGCTCTCGTACAGGCGCGTCAGCACGAACTCGCGGTGACCCAGCGCTTCGGCCGCGGTGAGGCGTCCGTTCGCGGTGCGCAGCATGCATTCGAGCAGCTTGTCGCCTGCCTGGTCGAGCGTCATCTCGCGCTGCAAGAGCCCCGTCACGTCGACGTCGATGTGCTCGCTCATCGTGCGCACGGTGCGCGGGTTCGCGCAGAGCTTGATCACCGGCAGGATCGGGTTGCCGATCACGTTGCCCTGTCCGGTCGGGAAGAAGTGGACGGCGTAGCCCGAAGCGGCGCACAGCGTCACCATCTCGGCGGCCGCGCTCGACGAGTCCATGAACCACAGGCCGGGATGCGTCGGCATCTCCGCCTTGTCGATGACGCCGTCGACCGTGCACTTCTTGCCGATCTTTTGGATGTTGCCGAGCGCCTTCTCCTCGATCGTCGTGAGGCCGCCGGCGATGTTGCCCTTGGTCGGCTGGCTGTCGGACAGGTCGCTCGTCTTGTGCCGGTCGATGACTTCCTGGTAGCGGTTGAACATGAACATGAAGCGCTCGCGCACCGCATCGTTGGCGCAGCGCGCCGCGACGATCTGCTCGCCGCCGGTGATCTCGGTGGTCTCGCCGAAGCACAGGTAGTTGCCCAGCGCATGGAGCTTGTCGAAGGCGTTGCCGACCGACGGATTCGAGCCACAGCCGCTCGTCGTATCGCTCTCGCCGCACTTCGTGCTGACCCAAAGCTCCGAGATCGGGCAGCGCTCGCGCTGCTTCTCGCTCGCCCATTGCACGTACTCGCGAGCCGCCTTGCTCGCCCGCATGATCGTGTCGTGATCACCGTGCAGTTCGATTCCGAAGCCGGATACGGGCTTGCCGGTCGCCTTGATGCCGTCGACGACCTTCTGCGTCCAGCCTTCCTCGATTCCGATCACGACCACGGCCGCCACGTTCGGATTGCAGCCCGTTCCGATCAGCGTGCGGAAATGCAGTTCCAGGTCCGCCCCGAACTGCAACCGCCCGTACGGGTGCGGGATCGCCATCGTGCCCTTGATGTTGTGCGCCACCGCCTCGGCCGCCGCGTTGGACAGGTCGTCCAGCGGAAGGATGATGACGTGGTTGCGCACGCCGACGCGGCCGTTCTCGCGCCGGTAGCCCAGGAAAGTCGTGTCCTTGCCAATCACTGCCATGACTGTCGCCCCCTTCCTACCAGCGCTTGGTCTTGATGTTGTGGACGTGGGCATGCTCGCCCGCGTGGATCGGCGCGACGACCTTGCCCATGTCGAGCCCATACTTGATCACCGTGTCGCCGACCGCCATGTCGCGCAGTGCGACCTTGTGGCCGATCGGGATGTCCTGCTTCGCGGTGATCCGCGTCGTGCGGTCCTCGTCCATGATCCAGCCGGACAGGTCCATGCCGGCCTTGACACCCTCGACGACGACCACGGCCACGCTGTCGTTCGCGTCGTGCAATACGAAATGAATCATCGGTCGCTCCTCTTCTGCCTCGCACGAGGCTCGTTCGGAATCATCGACGCCAAGTATCGTGAGCGCGGCCCGACCCGTCAATCACATCATATGGATGATATAGACGGGTTGCCCCTGGCTGCCGCACAATCGGCGCATGCCGATCGACAAGACCCCCGAACGCGCCACCGGCTTCACGCCGATCGCGCCAGAGGCGGCGGGCATGCCGCTGTACCGTGCCGTGCGCCGCGCGCTGCTTCGCGCGATCGAGGACGGCAAGCTCTCGCCGGGCGCGGCGCTGCCGAACGAAACCGAGCTCGCCGGCGCATTCGGCGTCTCGGTCGGCACGCTGCGGCGTGCCGTCGACGATCTCGTGAACGAACACATCCTGGTGCGGCGTCAGGGCCGGGGCACCTTCGTTGCAACGCACACGCGCGACCGGTTCCTGTTCCAGTTCTTCCACGTCGAGCGCAGCGACGGGCGACGCGAGGCGCCTGTGGTCGACTTCCTGTCGTTCGAGCGGACCCGGATGGACGACGACACGGCCACGGCACTCGCCACCCGCATCGGCACGCCGGCCTTCGCGATCGAGAACCGGCTGAAGCTCCAGGGATCGGCGGTCGTCCACGACCGGATCGTGATTCCGGCGACGATGTTTCGCGGCCTCACCGAAAGGCGCGTGCGCGAGCGGGCGAGCACGATCTATCGCCTGTACCAAAGCGAGTTCGGCGTGACCGTCGTCCACGTTCACGAGCGGTTGCGTGCCGTGGCGGCCGACCGGGCGAGCGCCCGGGTCCTCGGTCTTGCGTTGGGGGCGCCGGTCCTGCAGGTGCGCCGCACCGCGATCGCGCTCGGGGGGCAGCCCGTCGAGTACCGGGTCAGCACGATCGTGACGAGCGCGTACGACTACGTGAACCTGCTGTCGCGGCCGGTGTGACGGCGACCGTGCCGATTCGACCGTCGTGCGTCGCGGCGCACGACGACGCGCGGTGCCGCAGATCGCGCCCGGTCAGATGACCGAGTTGCTCTGCTGATCCTGCACGATGTCCATGTTGCCGAGACCCGAGAACACGTTGCGGTTCTTGGCCTCCTTGCCGTGCAGCTTGATCTCGAGGCGCAGGTCGTTGAGCGAATCGGCGTTGCGCAGCGCATCCTCGTAGGTGATGAGGCCGGCTTCGTACAGATCGAACAGCGACTGGTCGAAGGTCTGCATCCCGAGCTCGCGCGAGCGCTTCATGATGTCCTTGATGCCACCGACGTCGCCTTTGAAGATGAGGTCGGAGATGAGCGGCGAATTGAGCATCACCTCGACCGCCGGGACGCGACCCCGACCATCGCGGCGCGGGATGAGGCGCTGTGCGACGAACGCGCGGACGTTGAGCGACAGGTCCATCAGGAGCTGCGCGCGGCGCTCTTCCGGGAAGAAGTTGATGATGCGGTCGAGCGCCTGGTTGGTGCTGTTCGCGTGCAGCGTGGCCAGGCACAGGTGGCCGGTCTCCGCGAAGCTGATCGCGTAGTCCATCGTCTCGCGCTCGCGCACCTCGCCGATCAGGATCACGTCGGGCGCCTGGCGCAGCGTGTTCTTGAGCGCGATCTGCCAGTCGTCGGTGTCCACGCCCACCTCGCGCTGCGTGACGATGCAGTTGATGTGCTCGTGGACGAACTCGATCGGATCCTCGATCGTGATGATGTGGCCGTAGCTGTTCTCGTTGCGATAGCCCAGGAGCGCGGCCATCGACGTCGACTTGCCGCAGCCGGTGGCGCCGATGAACATCATGATGCCGCGCTTGGACATGATCACGTCCTTCAGCACGGGCGGCAAGCCGAGCTCCTCGAACTTCGGGATGTGCGTCGTGATCGTGCGCAGCACCATGCCGACACGCCCCTGCTGCACGAAGGCGTTGACACGGAAGCGGCCGATGCCCGGCGGGCTGATCGCGAAGTTGCATTCGCGCGTGGCTTCGAATTCCGCCGCCTGCTTGTCGTTCATGACGCTGCGCACGAGCTCGATCGTGTGCTGCGGCGACAACTGTGTTTTCGACACCGGGGTGATCTTGCCGTCGACCTTGATCGCCGGTGGGAAGCTCGCGGTGATGAAAAGGTCCGACCCGTTCTGCTTCGTGAGCAGGTCGAGGAGCTCGTGGATGAACTTGGTGGCGCGTTCGCGTTCCATGTCGGGGCGTCCAGGTCGAAGGCGTGGGTGATCGGATCCGCAGGGTCGTCGCGCGGCGCCGGCGCGCCGCCGCCGTCATCCGGCGGGGTCGCGGGTCAGCCGCCCATGAAGAGGTCCTTGTTGACCGCGCGATTGCGGGCTTCGGCGATGTTGATCTGGTTGCGGCGAACGAGCTCGACCAGGCACTGGTCGAGCGTCTGCATGCCCACCGACTGCGACGTCTGGATCGCCGAGTACATCTGCGCGACCTTGTTCTCGCGGATGAGGTTGCGGATCGCCGGGGTGCCGATCATGATCTCGTGGGCGGCGATGCGCCCCTGCCCGTCCTTCGTCTTGAGCAGCGTCTGCGAGATGACCGACACCAGCGATTCGGAGAGCATCGCCCGCACCATGTCCTTTTCCGCCGCGGGGAACACGTCGATGATGCGGTCGACCGTCTTCGCCGCCGAGCTCGTGTGCAGGGTGCCGAACACGAGGTGCCCGGTTTCCGCCGCGGTCAGCGCGAGGCGGATCGTCTCGAGGTCGCGCATCTCGCCAACGAGGATGTAGTCGGGGTCCTCGCGCAGCGCGCTGCGCAGCGCGTTGGCGAACGACAGCGTATGCGGGCCGACCTCACGCTGGTTGATGAGGCACTTCTTCGACTCGTGCAGGAACTCGATCGGGTCCTCGATCGTGAGGACGTGGCCGTACGCGTTCTCGTTGACGTGGTTGACCATCGCGGCGAGCGTGGTCGACTTGCCCGAGCCCGTGGGCCCGGTGCACAGGATGAGACCGCGCGGGCGGTTCGTCATCTCGGCGAAGACCTTCGGCGCGTTGAGCTCCTCGAGTGAGAGCACCTTCGACGGGATCGTGCGCATCACGGCGCCGGCGCCGCGCTGCTGGACGAAGGCGTTGACGCGGAAGCGCGCGAGGTTGGGCACCGCGAAGCTGAAGTCGCACTCGAGGTTTTCCTCGTAGAGCTTGCGCTGCGCGTCGCTCATGATGTCGTACACCATGGCGTGGACGTCCTCGTGCTCCATCGGCGGCAAGTTGATCCGCCGGATGTCGCCGTGCACGCGGATCATCGGCGGGAGACCGGCCGAAAGGTGCAGATCGGAAGCCTTGTTCTTGACCGCAAAGGCCAGGAGCTCGGTGATGTCCATCTATAATCCTGTGGCGTCGATCGCCGCGACCTGTGGCAGCATGCAAGTCGTGTGCCAATGACGCGCAGCACCCGAGTCGAATCGATTATGAGCCACTACGAGAAGGCGTGGCAAGCCGTGCTGCAGCGCATCGAGGCCGCCGTTCGCGCCGCTGGGCGTCCTCCGGGAAGCGTGGATCTGCTCGCCGTATCGAAGACGTTTCCGGCCGACGCCGTGCGCGCACTGTACGCCTGCGGGCAGCGTGCGTTCGGCGAGAACTACGTGCAGGAGGCGCTCGCCAAGGGTGACGCGCTCGCCGACCTCGCCGACCTGCGCTGGCATCTGGTCGGTCCCCTGCAGAGCAACAAGACGCGCCTTGCCGCCGCGCGCTTCGACTGCATCGAAAGCGTCGATCGGGTGAAGGTGGCGCAGCGCCTCGCCGCGCAGCGTCCGGCCGGGAAGCCGCCGCTCGAGGTCCTGATCGAGGTGAACGTGAGCGGCGAGGCGAGCAAGGGCGGCGTGGCGCCCGACGGCGTGCTCGCGCTGGCACGCGAGATCGCGGCGCTGCCCGCCCTCGCGCTGCGCGGCATCATGGGCATTCCGGCGCCGGGCACCGACGTCGGCGCGTCGCGCGCGCAGTTTCGCCAGTTGGCGACGTGCCTTGCCCGGCTGCAGGATGCCGGATTCGCCGTCGACACGCTGTCGATGGGCATGTCGGCGGATCTCGAGGCGGCGATCGCGGAAGGATCGACGCAGGTGCGGGTGGGAACGGCCATCTTCGGAGCCAGAGCGTGAACGTGACATTCGTGGGCGGCGGCAACATGGCGACCGCACTCATCGGCGGCCTCGTCGCCCAAGGCGCGCAGCCGCGCGATTTTCGTATCGTCGAGCCGGTCGCCGCGCAGCAGGACAAGCTCGCGGCGCGCTTTCCCGGGATCGGGATCTTCGGCGAAGCCACCGCCGGCGCGTTCAGCGGCGCCGATCTCGTCGTGCTCGCGGTGAAGCCGCAGCACATGCGCATGGCGGCGCAGGCGATCGCGGCGTACGTCACGAACGTACCCGTGATGATGACGATCGCGGCGGGAACGCGCAGCGAGGATCTCACGCGCTGGCTCTCCGGCTATCCGCGCATCGTGCGGGCGATGCCGAACACGCCCGCACTCGTCGGCGCGGGGATCACCGGGGTGTATGCGCCGGCGAGCGTCGACGCCGCCGGGCGCGCGCTTGCCACCGAGGTGCTCGAGGCGGCGGGCGAGGTCGTCTGGGTCGAAACCGAAGCGATGCTCGACGCGATCACCGGCGTGTCGGGCAGTGGCCCCGCCTACGTCTTCTATTTCCTCGAGGCACTCGAGCGCGCCGCGCTCGACCTGGGCTTGCCCGCGACGGCTGCCCGGAAGCTCAGCTACGCGACGTTTGCTGGCGCGATCAGGCTCGCGCAGGCGTCCGACGCCGCGCCCGAGGTCTTGCGTGCGCAGGTGACGTCCAAGGGCGGCACGACCGAGTGCGGCATCGGAGTGCTCGACGCCCACGACGTGAAGGCGGCGTTCATGAGCGCGGTCAAGGCCGCCGCGGCGCGGGCGACCGAGTTGGGTGACGCGCTTGGCAAGGATGCCTGACGATGGGACGGCAGATGCTCACGTATCTCGCCGACGTCGTGTTCGGTCTTTTCACGTACGCGCTCCTGCTCCGCTTTGCGATGCAGGTGATGCGCGCGCCGTTTCGCAATCCGGTGGGGCAGGCCGTCATCGCGCTCACCGACTGGATCGTGAAGCCACTGCGGCGGGTGCTTCCCGGCCTCAAGGGAATCGATTGGGCGAGCCTGGTCGGCACGTTCCTGCTGCAGTTCCTCTGGCTGTTGTTCTACGCGCTCGTCTTCGGCAGCTTCAGCCTGACCGGCGTCGGGATTCCGTTCCTGCTCCTCGCCACGCTCCTCGCGCTGGTGCGCGCGGTCCTCTGGCTCGTGGTGATCGTCGTGCTCGTACAGGCGATCCTGTCGTGGGTCGCACCCGACGGACCGCTGTCGGGCCTGCTCAACGCGTTGACGTTTCCGCTGCTGCGGCCGGTGCGTCGCATCCTGCCGCCGATCGGAGGCACGCTCGACCTCTCGCCGCTGGTGGTGATCGTCGTCGCGCAACTGCTGCTCATGATGCTGCCGCACATCGAGGCTTCGCTCACCGCGATGTTCCTGGGGATGGGCGCGCGATGAGTGGGCACGCCGGTCGCCCCCGGTCGCGGTGACGCTCGCGCGGCAGGTAACGGGCATGTCCGCGAGCCCACCGCTCCGTGCTGCCATCACGCTCACGGTGCACGTCCAGCCCGGCGCCGCCCGCACCGAACACGCGGGTCCGCACGGTGATGCGCACAAGATCCGCCTTGCCGCACCACCGGTGGACGGACGCGCCAACGCGGCGTTGACCGCTTTCCTCGCCGAGGCGTTCGGCGCGCGGCAGCGCGACGTCGCCATCGTCACGGGCGCTTCCGCGCGGCGGAAGATCGTGCGGATCAGCGCGCCGACGCGGCGTCCGTCGTGGCTTTGATCGTGTTGGAGAGTCGCACGTAATCGGCCACCGCCAGCGTCTCACCGCGTGCGCCGGGATCGATCCCGGCGCTCGCCATCGTCTCCGGCGCGCACAGCGCGAAGAGCGCGTTGCGCAGCGTCTTGCGCCGTTGCGCGAAGGCGGCCTGCACGACGCGGTCGAAAAGAGCGTGGTCGGCGATGGCGGGCGCGTGGGTGCCGAGGGGTACGAGCCGGGCGACGGCGGAGTCGACCTTTGGCACCGGCCGGAACGCACCGGGAGGCACGAGCAGGAGGCGCTCGATGCGAAACACCACCTGTAGCGTCACCGACAGGCGCCCGTAGTCGGCGCTGCCCGCCGGCGCGACCATGCGGGCCACCACTTCCCTTTGCAGCATGACGTGCACGTCGCGCAACCGCGCCGCATGCGCGGCGAGCCGGAAGAGGAGCGGCGAGCTGATGTTGTACGGCAGGTTGCCGACGACCCGCAGCGCGTCGCCGAGTGTTGCGTAATCGAAGGCGAGCGCATCGGCTTCGTGCAGCGTCAGCGCCTCCGGCGCGAAGCGCGCGCGCAGGCGCGCGGCGAGGTCGCGGTCGATCTCGATCGCGGTGACGTGACCGGCGCGCTCGACGAGCGCTGCGGTGAGCGCGGCAAGCCCCGGGCCGATCTCGACGATGCGATCCCCTGGCGCGGGCGCCACCGCGTCGACGATGCGCTGCACGTACTGCGGATCGGCGAGGAAGTTCTGTCCGAAGCGTCGGCGCGCGCGGTGACCGTGCATGGCGCGCGTGGCCCGCGCCTACGCCGGCGGCGTGCCGCGCGCGGCGGATCGCGCGACGAGATCGATCGCCAACTCGATCGCGGCGACGAGGCTGCCGGGGTCGGCGCGGGCCGCACGCGCCGGATCGGCGGCGAGATCGAGCGCGGTGCCGTGATCGACCGACGTGCGCACGAACGGCAGGCCCAACGTGACGTTGACCCCGCGCCCGAAGCTTGCGGCCTTCAGCACCGGCAGGCCCTGGTCGTGGTACATGGCAACGATCGCGTCGTACTGGCGCGCGTGCTCGGGCACGAAGATCGTGTCGGCGGGCACGGGTCCGGTCACGACGGCGTCGAGGTGCTGCGCCGCGTGCGCGATGGCCGGGGCGATGACGTCGATCTCCTCGCGGCCGAGGTGGCCGCTTTCTCCGGCGTGCGGATTGAGGCCGCACACCGCAACACGGGGTCGCGCGATGCCGAAGTGACGGACGAGATCATGGACGACGATCGCGAGCGTGTCGCGCACCGCGTCGTGGGTGATCGCGGCGGGCACCTGGGCGAGCGGCAGGTGCGTGGTGACGAGCGCCACACGCAGCGCAGCGTCGGCCGGCCCGCCCACCAGCATCATCACCACGCGCGGCGTGTGCGTGCGCTCGGCCAGATACTCGGTGTGGCCAACGAAGGGAATGCCGGCATCGATGAGCGCGCTCTTCTGGATGGGCGCGGTGACGAGGGCGTTGCAGGCGCCGGTCGCACAGGCATCGACGCCGTCGCGCAGCGTGGAGAGCACGGCTGAGGCGTTGGTCGGATCGGGATGGCCCGGTGTCACCGGCACGACGAGCGGGTGATGCCAGACCTCGACCACGCCGCCACGCGGCGCGAACGAGGCGGGATCGTAGTCCGCGTAGCGCGGGGCGAGGCCGATGCGCGCAGCACGCGCGGCGAGCAGGTCGCGGTCGCCGAGGAGCACGAGACGCACGTGATCGTGTCGCTGCGCGTGGCGGACCGCGAGCATCGCGCAGATCTCAGGGCCGATGCCGGCAGGCTCACCGGCAGTGATGGCAAGCGTCGGTTCCATGCGTCAAAGCGGGCGCACGTCGATTCCGGCGACGTCGCCGAACACTTCGGTGGTCACGTTCGCGGCGGCCTGGACCACACCCACGCCGTCCTCGCCGATGCGTACGCCAAGTTGCGCGTAGTCCGCAAGCGGCGTCGTGGGCCGGCCGAAGATCCACACGCGCTCGAGCGGTGCGCGGGCATCGATCTCGCCCGTGTGCTGGACGGCGCGCCCGAGGGGAAGCACGTGACCCTCGCGACCGAACACGGGGAACTGGTCGGCCTTCGCGCGATAGCGCAGCACCTGCCGTCCCGGCAGGCGTTGGCGCGAATTGAGGTCGAACCAGCCCCCGGGCGGGAGCGCGATCTCGACCTCGCCGCCGGGGCGCACGACCGGCGCGACGAGGAGGGCATCGCCGCACATGAACTGCGTCTCGTAGGTACGCAGCAGGCTGTCGTCGGGAAAGGCGAGCGGCATCGCCCGCATGACCGGCCACCCCGTCGCGCATGCCGCGGCGGCGCTGGCCTCGAGGTAGGGCACGAGGCGATAGCGGAACGCGAGCCACTTGCGACAGATCGCTTCGGTGGTGGCGCCGAAAGCCCAGGGCTCGCGCCCCGCCGCGCGCGGCAGGCGCAGGTGCGAGGCGAATACCGCCGCCTGCAACCACCGGGCGTACAGTTCGCCGTCGATGCCGTCGCCGTAGTCGCCGCCGACATCGATACCGGCGAGGCTGCCCCCCGACAGTCCCCACGACAGCGCGCCGCGCAGCGTTGCGGCAAGGCCTTCCCAGTCGCTCTGCGCAGCGCCCGTCGAGCCCAAGGCGTGGCGCACGCCGCCCGTCCAGCCGCTGCGGCTCCACACGATGGGCGGCGCATCGCCCGCGGCGGCGAAACGCGTCGTGGCGTCGAACACGCAGCGGTCGAGCAGCAACGGATATGCGTTGTGGAGGCGACGACCCCAATCACCGTTGTGCGCGACCGCGTCGTCCGGCACGTGCTCGCCACCGGTGCTGTCGACCGCCGCGGCGCCCGCGGCGAAGAGCGCCTCGTGCGCGTCGCGCCACCACGCGTTCGCCTCGGGGTGGGTGAAGTCGAAGAGGCCCACCGCGGCAACGGCGTCGTTCTCGCCGCTGCGCCAGCTCGCCACGTACGGCGTGCCCTGCGCATTGCGCAGGAGGTAGCCGCGGCGCGCGAGTTCGTCGAAGCCGTGCGAATGCGCCGGAATGTAGGGGTGCTCGCGCACGCAGGCGCGCAGGCCGAGCGTGCGCAGTTGCGCGAGCGCGGACGCCGGATCGCCCGGTGCGCCATCGGTAGCATCGCTCGCCGGCGTGGGTGCGAGCGCGGCGGCCTGCACGACGACGACGTCGCACGGCAGACGGCGCTCGCGCATCCGCTGCGCGGTCGTAAGCGCCGCCTGCGTCGTGTCGTGCGCGCCCGCGGCCCACAGGCCGAAGCTCCAGCGCGGCAGCGTGGGTGCGCGGCCGACGAGCGCGGTGAACGCGGTGAGGAGATCACCCGGGGCGTCGGCCGCAAGCAGGACGAGGTCGAGCGCCTCGTCGTCGACGACGGCGGCGTAACTGCGATGTGACCAGTCGGGGTGGCCCACGCCGTGCGTGACCATGCCGGGCGTGTGCACGAACACGCCCCACGTGCCATGGCGGCCGTTCGGGGACCACGCCAACGGCACGTTGCGGTAGCTTTGTCCGGTATTGGCGCTGCGTGCGTCCTCGACCTGCGAGTGGACGAGTTCACCGCGCTTGTCCAAGCGACCGAACTTCTCGCCCAGGCCGTAGACTCGCGCCCCCGAATCGAGAGCGAACGCCGCGGCCCACAGTCCGCCGCGGGGGGCGCGGCCGAGGGTGGGCAGGCGCAAGCCGCCGCTCGCCAGACGATCGGTCGTCGAGTCGAGCAGCGGCACGCCCTTCCACGCCAGGCGCAGGCGACACGGGGCGCCACCCAGCGTCAGTTCCGCGTCATCGTTGCCGAACGACCATCGTCCCGCTTCCCGCTGCACGGTGGAAAAGCCGCGCGTGCGTCCGACGATGAGCCCGTAGTCGGGACGCGTGCTGGGGCCGATTCGCAGGCGGAAGGCGCCGCCCGCGTACGCGGTGACCTCGAGCATGTCGCCGGTCGAGGTCGCAAACGACGCCGAGGCACTCGTCGTGTCGACGTTGCCTTCGATGCCGACGTGGAGGAAAGCGGAGGCGTCGAACAGCACGCCGTCAACCGGCAAACACGGGTTCGGGCAGACCGGGCGTGTCGACCTGCATCGCGAAGATGCCGCCCGACTGCGGCAGTCGCGCGAGCTCGTCGTCCGCGCGCTGGCGGCGGGCGGTCGTCACGTACAGCGTCTTGAGGTCGGGCCCGCCGAACGCGCACATGGTGGGACACATCGCCGGCACCGGATACTCGGCGAGCGTGCGCCCGGTCGGCGCGACCTTGGCGATCTTGCCGCCGCGAAAGAAGGCGACCCAGTAGTTGCCTTCGCGATCGACCGCGGCGCCGTCAGGCCGGTCGTTCTCCCCGCTCCAGCGCGCGAAGCTGCGTGCATTCATGGGCAGGCCGGCGCGCGTGTCGTAGTCGAAGGCGCGCACTTCGTGCGTGGGCGTGTCGGCGTGATACATCGTGCGGCCGTCGGGACTCCAGGCGAGGCCGTTGCTGATCGTCATGTCGCCCATGAGGCGCAGGAAGCGGCCATCGGCGTCGAGACGATACAGCGCACCCGACGGTGCATCGCGCTTCTCGTTCATCGTGCCGACGAAGAACCGGCCCGCGGGGTCGCAGCGTCCGTCGTTGAAGCGATGGTGCGCTGGGTCGTAGGGCGCCTCGATGATGCGTCGATCGAGCGAACCGTCGGCTCGGGCGAGCCACAACCCGTCGCGCAGCGCGACGAGAAAGCCGTGCGGTCGGCGCAGGGCGAACGAGCCGATCGAAACCGGCATCGGCATCTTCACGTTGTTTCCCGTTGCCGGATCGAACCGGTTGAGCGATGGCGCGTCGATGTCGACCCAGAAGAGCGCGGCGTCGCGCGGAGACCAGATCGGACACTCGCCGAGCCCGGCCTTGATGTCGAGCACGCAACGAAACGAAGTTGACATGGGCACGTGCGGAAGAGGTGGACGTTGCAGCGGATCGCCGCCGCATTCTACGCGGTCGCTGCCGTCGCGTCATCGCGGGACAACAGCCTCAATGCGCGATCATGAGTCCGATCGCACTCATCACGAGCAGGATTCCCACACCGCGGCGGAATGCCTTGGGGTCGAGACGGTCGTGGAAGCGATCGCCGATGAAGGTGCCGATGGCCACCGGCAGGAGTGCGGCACCGATGAGCACGAAGTCCTGAGCGCGGAAGACGCCGCTTGCGACGTACGCCGCCGAGCGCAGGAGCCCTAGCACGAGGAGCGTGGTCGACACGGTGACGCGGAAGACGCTCTTCGGCAACTTCTGCGAATCGAGATAGGTGACGTAGATGGGTCCGGCGAGGCCGCCGAACACCGTCGCGACGAGCGCACCGATGAGGGCGACCGGGTGCGCCATCCAGCGCGGCAGCGTCAGCGTGCGACCGATGAGTCGCTCGCCCATGATGCTGTACAGCGCGTAGAGCAGCACGTAGGCGCCGAGCCAGCGCGCGAGCGCCGCCGGGTCGACCGCCTTGAAGGCGAGCACACCGAGCGCCACACCCACGATCGAACCGGGCACGAAGATCGCGAGCCGGCGCCAGTCGATGAGGAGCCAATCGCGCACTGCCTGCTGCGTCGACACGACGAGTCCCAGGATGGTGAT
>WBZO01002643.1_pt1 | contig 22727 bp, 14 predicted proteins | sample 5204261 | NCBI WGS metagenome assembly WBZO01 (sample SAMN12412400, study PRJNA552823) | activated sludge metagenome | isolation source: activated sludge from anammox sidestream of wastewater treatment plant... | place: USA: North Carolina | collected 2017-09 | reverse complement strand
CCCATCAGGTCGTTATAGGTTTTGGCATTAGCAAAATCTTTTTGAAATTGCTCAATAACTTCTTGTGTAAGTTTCATAAAAGTCTCCAAAAATAATTGATAAAATGTTCAAAAACAGGGAGAGAAAACAGGGCATTTTTTCGCCCCCATCCCCACCCCCGCGGGGGTGGGGATGGAATCCCCTCCCATCCAGGACTTTAAACCAATTATACAAAATTTCTTACACTCCCGTTTTTCAGAGCAAAGTATTTCCCATTCGTTCTATGCTCATATTTTTGAACTATACAAAAGGCGCCCTCACCTATCACAGATAAATATTTAAACTTACTTAGATCCATATTTCATCAATAAAAAAGTTATATGTTACAAAAAAAAATTAAACGCCGATGGCATATAACCCATTCTGAGTTGTTTTTGTTTTCTATTTAGTTTGAGAAAGATAGAAAAAAACTCTAACTTGCAAAAAATTTCACCAAAAAAACATATTAAATTTTAGTTACCCTCCGCTCAACATTAATAAGAATTATAATCTGATTCGATAAAATAAATTTCATCTTCAGTTAATTCAAAAAAAGAATAGATAAGTTGATCAATTTGGTTTTCCAAAATTGTTGTTTCTTGCCCTTGAGCCTTATTTTTATGGATTTCTTCAACAATATGTGAAATTTTACCAGTAACTTTTTGATCAGTCTGGAATATTGGTAAGTTGAGCAATGGTTCTTTATCAATCTGAAAATTACTACCCTGCATTTTACCTTTATATCTTAACCAAAACGCAATTAATTTCGAGTTCAAAAAGCCAGTTAAATATTTTTGATCTAACCGTGTCGTTTTTAAAACATAGAAAGTTTCCGAAACATAACAGTCAAATTCCGTATAAGTAAAGACCGGTATATGGGGACACTTTCGCAAGGAAATAATTTTTTCCCCTATAAAAAATTCATCGTTCCGAGCTCGATGTAAGCCATAAGGACCGTTATCTGAAGTTATAATCGTACTAAATCTGTCTAAATGCGCTTTAATTTTGGGATAGTCTTTGATTACAGAAGGATCTTTAAATTTTGAATTAGTATAAATAACCCAATATTGGTTTTCAGCATTACCGAAATATTTTTGTAACTCATTAGTTGTATAGTAGGGTTTTAGAAGAGCTAACTCAGACTTACTTAAATTCAAATTATGCTTTTCATTATTAGAAAGAATAAAAATTCCATCACCAATTTGAACATCCTTTTCCAGTCTAACTTTTGTTTTTTGTATGACAAAATCTTGAGGAAGAACAATACCCTGAGCAATTTCATTTTTGTGAAAAGAGAAATTACGCTTCTTCTCGATCTTCTCTAATAATTTTGCCACCTGATGAGTATTGAAATGTATTGTCAAATTAGCATGATTAACATGATTAACATGATTAAATTCAAAAATATATTTTATTGAGTTCGAATCTTTATAATCAAAATTTAAAAATGTTAAAAGTTCAGATATATTGATATTTGGGTTTTTTAACAAGGAGTATCTTATATAATCAACACTTAAAGATGCTTGATTCTTAACGAGATAGATCATAGTTTGAATACCTGAAGATTCAAATACTTTATAATCACCAAAATCAGTAAACATTTTCAAAGAACATTCCGAGATAATTTTTTCTCTTAATTTTATCGCACCAGTGCTTGTTATCCAATTATTTTGTGCAATGAAGCATTGAATCCCACCTGATTTTAGGAAATCTAGTGTTTTGCAAGCAAATCCATACCAAATATCCATTTTACCTTTGTAGTAAGGGGAACTGTGAAACCCATCAAATGCTTTCTTATTCGTGTATTCCTTTATATAGGGTGGATTACCTATAACAATGTCGAAACCTGGATTGTCCAAAAATTCATTCATAAATATTTCCGGAAAATCCAATTTCCAATCAAAGAATTCGAATTGAGACAAATTTGATTTGCTCAATTCAGCCAAAATTTGGATGTTCTCTTTCCATTTCCTAGTTTGAAGGAAAATATTCATTTGGTAAATAAATTCCTTGTTATTTCGAAACGCATTTCTTTGTGGAATCTTATCTAAACCATTACTAATAATTTTATGTTCAAAATAGTTAATTAATAATTGAATCTTCAATTTTTTAATTTTTTCTGCCAATTCCAGTTTGTACAAGCCCGTATTAAAATATTCTTTTTGTCTCTTAATCAGTTCTGATAATATCTGATTATTTTTAATTAGTGTTTTTTGTCCAAAAAGACCTGCGGAAGTTACATCAATATCCCAGTTTAACTCTATTACAATATCCTTGAACTTGCTAACTAAACTATTCCCAACTACTATTTTGTAGTCTAAATTTGGAAGAGGATTGGGTTTTGTCTCATCTACAACCAAACTCAACCAAAATCTCAGTCGTGCAATATCCACTGCACCTTTTTCTATATCAACACCATAAATACTGTTTTCAATGATATCAAGTTTAATTTTAGAGGCGGGAAACTCTTCTAAATTCCCCTTTTCGAGGTACCAAAGAGTTTGTTTAGCTGAAAATATTTCCTGTAGCAAGCCCATTGGAAACGCCCCGGAACCAATAGCAGGATCACAAATCTTCACTTCATTTAGAGCTGAATTCAGTTCTTGAATGAATGAAAATATCGTCGCCGTATCAGAATCTTTTAAATCTTTCTTAATTAAATTTTCAATAATTCTTCTATTAATAATTAACTGATTTTGGTCATCTTCTAAATTTGAAGAGTTTCCATTTAATTTATCATCAATTACTTTATATCCTCGAGACGCAAAATAAGTGGAAATGTACTCGATTAAACTTTCCTGACACATGTAATGAACAACCACTTTAGGGGTATAAAATGTACCCTTATCTTTATTATCTTCAAGTAAATTTTCAAAAATATGGCCTAGCATTTCCGGATCAACAGCAACGGTATGATCTTGCGGATCGTCTTCATATATAGTGAAATTGTATTGATCAAAAAAATTGAATAAATCCCTAAAAAGGTTTTCATTAAATATTATTTCCCTTAAATTGCGATCTTTCTCTTCAAAAAGCCCCCCATTTAAGTAAGGAATTTTAATCCTTTCACCCTGAATAAGTTCAATTAAATCATTTTCCCTTTTGGTATTCAGTGTATCAAAAAACAATTTTGTGAGAATATCCTGATAGAAAAGAGTTTTATGCTTATATCGTTGAAACATATTTTGCAGAAATGTCCTATCTCCATCCCCCCAATTCCCATTAGCAGAAACACCTAACCATCCTTTTTTCTGAATAAAATATAAGAAAGTAATTCGTCCGAGAAGAATTTTAACAAAATCTCTAACTCCCTTTTTATCTCCGTTAAATTTGCTCTTAAAGATGCTATGCTTTGAAAAGAGATAATTACAAAAAGAATCATATTGAGTTTTGTAGTTATCAAAAAATGATTTTGAGAGTTTTTCAACGGAAAAGGCTTCTTTTACAGTTTCCAGAGTATTATTTTTGCCATTTGATAATAATATTTCAAAGCGTTCCGTTGCTGTTCGACAACTCTCCCCTTCACCGAAAACATAAGTGAATCTTTTAGGGTCGGTTTTTAACTCAGTATAATAACCATCAGTATCGAACCCTGTTAACTCGGAAACAAAAGTGAAACGCCATATCCGAGAGGATGGTTGAACATAGGCGATGAATGCTCCATCAAGGTTTTTCCAGTAATTCTTTAAAAGATTTCGCAGCGTCACTCTGTTTCGTTCAAGAATAACCCGTTCACCAAGTTTTACTTCATAAAAACCAATTTTTCGCTCTATTCCGTTTTCATCTAAAATCACATTCCCAATACTGTCGGCTGAATTAACCTGAGGAGATTTCAAATCAGTAAGTGGATTTGGGTTCAAGAGAAATTCAGAATTGGGAAAAACAGTTGCTAAGAATTTTTTCCACTCCCGGCTATTATATTCAGAAGTCAGGATTTTATTTATTTGCTCTTTTGTGTAACTCATGTAAATGATTCCGATAATATTAACTGTGGCTCTAACTTTTGACGCTCTCTAATTTCTTCTGATTTATGAAAATCGATGTCATAGTTTTTAAAGATTTTTTTCAATTCAGTGATTACTTCTGTGATTTGAAGTTTATCTTTTTTTGTTTTTTTCTGTAATCGAACGATATCGGTAGACAAATTGGTGTAAGTCCCTTTATCTATTAACTTGACAACCAGTTTTAACTGATTGTGAAATTCTGTTTTCACAAATTCATGTTTGTTTAATTCACCAAAAAAAGATTTTGCCCGGTTAGCTTCACCTCCCTTAGCGGTTGGGTCAGAGAGCTTGTTGTTATTTTCTTCACTAATTTGAAAAGCATAGAGTGCACTTTGAATGTGTGTATGGTGATTTTCTATCAAGGTTTGTGGTTTTTCATCGGATAAAGCCTCAAAAATTTTTATAGCTTCAATCGGCGTTATTTCAGAAGCACCTGTTTCATCTTTAATTAAGTAAAATTCATTTTTTATTTTTGTCTTTATAAAAGCTACACTCATATTCCTGTAATCAGGTTTATTGCTTCTTCCACAACGAATTTTTAACGGAAGTTTTCTTATCTTTTCAATCAACTCCGGATTTTCTTTTTTCAAGTTTCGCAGAATAAAGAGATATTTTAATCTCTCGTCGTCTTCTTCTTTAATCTCCCCTTTAAACAGTTTTACCTCATCCAAAATTTCCTCCTCTGAATATATTTGATTATCTTCACCAAAAGCTGTGTGGAATGCCTGGAGTTTCATCAATGCAGTTTTACGCAGTTTAATTTGTGCATCTCCTTCAGCAGAGGGATAAAATACATAATTCAGAATTTTAGGGGCTACCGTACCAATTCTGTTAACCCTTCCGATTCTCTGCATCATACGCGTAGAGTTCCACGGAGTATCATAGTGAACAATAACATTAGACCGATGTAGGTTAACCCCTTCGGACAATACTTCTGTTGAAATAAGTATGTTATAATCGTCTCTTTGTTTTTCTTTTGGAATATTTGCATCGAAATTGTTCACAATTTCGTTGTATTTATTTTTTCTGTTTCCACTTGTAATGCTTATTATGTCGTTTCTTGCCTCCTTTTCTAATTCGTTTTGAAGAAAGTGAACAGTATCTTTGGATTCTGAAAAAATAACGAGTTTTCCACCCGGATTCGTTTTAGGATTCAATAATTCTTCGTTTAGACAAGAAATAAACTTTTCCAATTTTGGGTCCCGAGCGATGTTTTCCCAGTTGTTTAATAATTCAGTTAAAAGCTTAGAATCTTTTTTTAACCCATTAAGAAATTCAGACTTAAAATCATCTTTTTTGAAAACATTATTTTGGGAATTTGTGTCTGAAAGTAATTTGATTTCTTCCTCAATATCTTCAAAACTCAACCCTTTATCGAGAAGTTTGTTAATATCCAAATCAGGTGCTATAATAATTTTATCCTGTTCAAACATTTGAATCATGTTATCAGTCGAAATTTTTAAACTATTCAAAGATTTTTTGAAAGCATAAAAACTACTTTCTAAGCGTTTAACTAATAAAGTTTTCATGATAAATGTGAGAGATTTTGCCACTCTTTCAGCATTCTCATAGTATTTTACCTGAACTTCCGGTTTTAATCCCCAAATTGCCTGATATCGAAAATATTGTATTTTATCTTCATCCGTTAGATAGAAAATAGTATTATAAAAGATTTCAGTCAGTTCAGTTCCTAAAAAATATTCCAACCTGTGAGGTACTTCAACTTCAGGGAAAGAGATCCCTTGTTTTTTCATGTCATCCCTGTATTCAGGAATGTTCAAAATATCTTTTCTAGTTCTTCTAATTGTTATTGGCTCTACAACATACTTTCTAATTTTTTCATAAATTTCTCTCAGTTTCTCGATATTAAGTTCATCAGACCTTTTTAGTTCTTGATATTGTTCCTTTAATTGAGAAAAGAATCTTGTGAGATTCGTTATCGGAAGAGTGGACATTTTGGTATCTTGAAACAAAGAAATCTGATGAAGTATATCCTCAGGTTTATTATTTAACGGTGTGGCTGTTACCAAAACCACTTTTTTTCTTTTATCTTTTACATCATCGATGTTTTTCGGTGCTTTGCAAATTCTTTGCAAATTTTTAAAGCCTTCAGTTTCATGATTTCTAAATTTATGCGCCTCATCCACAATCACTAAATCGTAGTCTTGTAGTTCCCAATAGTCTAGGTCGCCTTTCACAATTTTATGGAGGCTGCCGTTTGTTATAAACTTTGTGTAGCTATCCAAACCGAAATCTCTGAATGTGTTTTTCCAGTTTATTTCAAGTGCGGGAGGGTAAACCACGAGAATTTTTGTGTAATCCTTTCCGTTATTAAGCAGAAATTTTTTGGCAAGAAGTGCGGCAATAACGGTTTTGCCAAGCCCCACCACATCAGCGAGTACACAGCCGTTGTGCTTTTCCAGCATTCCAAAAGCCTCGTTAACGGCATCAATCTGATACCGAAGTTTTATGAAGTTTGGAGGAAGATCGCCCAATGAATTCGGATCGTAGTCAATTGAGGAGCCGAAATATTCGCCTAACAGTTTTAGATAAAGCTCGTAAGGAGTGATTTCGTCGTTTAAGTGAGACGCGGTTTTAATTTTTTCCACATCTTCCGGGAGGATTTTAGAGTCTTTGGCCTCATCCCAAAGTTTTTCAAATTCATTTTTTGCAAATTCTACATCAGCATTATCATTGAGAAGTACATTGAACTCGTAGTTAGGCACATTTTCTTTTCCTGCTCCCAGACCTTGCACTGTAAAGTTTGATGAGCCTGTTATAACCGAACCAGGGGTGTGTTCGTTAAATGGTTCGGGGCGGAAAATATAAACTTTTGCGTGTATTTTTTTCGAGGGGTGGGCACGGATTTCAAGCTTTCCATCCATTACATCCTGAATAAATTGTTCGATTCCCTTTTCAGTTTCTTTATCATATTTTGCGCTGCTGATATCCGACAGTGCTCCTTCAACAAATTTTTCACGGATTACCTCCGCGTTGCCGTGGAACTCCAATCCTTTCTTGTGTGCAGCCCGCACGAGTTCATCCACATTTATTCCCAGAAGAATTCTGATTTTAGGTACATTCTCTAAAAGCGGTCTCACTTTAAAGTAGCCGGATGAACGAAAATAGCCCACGATTGCATCGAAATAATCAATTTTGTTATAACTGAATATTCCCTCGAACTTTTTTAGGAGGGTGTTTCCATCGTCGTTTGTGAAAAATTTGGTACTCATTAGGGTGTTCCTTATTTTTACCGGCAAAAAAATTTACGCAAAAAATTGCAGTGCGGACACAGGTTTGCGATGATGATTTATTATGTTAAAGGTCAGGTTTTATCGGGGCATTTCTACACCTGAATATTATATTAATTTACGCCGTTTAAAATATGGAAATTTGCGATTATTCCAAACTATTTTTTTGCAGGAAGTGTCGCGGGGCGGGGTGTGTCGGCTGAGTTTTTTAGTGGGGGGGGGCGTTGAGGAGGATTTTGGCGGGTTAGTGGCTTTTAAGGGAGATTCAGAGGATGAGGAGATTTTGTGTCACCAGCGTTCGGCGGGTGGAAAAAGGTTTGATGGGGGGTAGCGTTCCCACGCCTTTGAGAACTCAGACTTAAATGTTTGCAATTCGGCGGGTGGGAAAAGGTTTGGTGGGGTAGCGTTCACCGGTCGGGCGGGACTAAAGGCAGATACATCTTAAGAAGTTTTTCAACAAGATAAGAGACAACAGTACACCGGACAGCAGGTGAATATGGCTGCGGGCTTTTCCAAATTAATTGGGAGTTATCTACACACTATAGCATCTAAACAGCGGAATGCTTTATTATCTTTGCGGATGTCGGGCACTTCCCCTACCCACTCCACTCAACACTTCGCCCAACTTCAATCTACCCATATCAAAACACCCCCCCCCTTCAAACCATACCCCCCCACTTCAACTTCAATCAAAACCCGCTCAACACCATTCCCCACCACTTCAAAATCCCCATCAAATCCCGTAGGAAAGTATCAGCCCAAGAGAGTGATTATCCCCGCGCAGATACTTCGGCGTGCGGAGGGGGTCTTCATCCGAAATCGAGGAAAACTCGTAGTAGCCGCGCAGTTTAAGTTCGTGAAACGGCTCCCACGCGGTTTCGAACCCGAACCGGAAATCGCTTCTGAGGGGGCTTTGCAGAAACGGCACCGTCCCAAATTTTTTGGCGTTGTAGGCAATCGCAATATCCGCCTCAATCCCCTTGCGCACCCACTCAACATAGGCAAAATGGCGCAACCCGCGGAAGTGGCTATAGTTCACCTGAAGCCTCAACTGATCAGCGTTCTGCCCGATCCAGTGCCCAAGCTGGTAGCCAAGGTGCTTGTAGCTGGTAAGGTCGTTTCGGTTTTCGTAGTTCCAGGGGTTGATTCGGGTATATTCAAGCGACACATCCAACATCGGGAGAAAAAGATTGTAGCGCTTTGCACCCAGCGTGAAGGCCACCCACTGGTTATCGAATCTGCCGTTGAGGAGGTCGCGCAGGTTGATTACATCGATGTATGCCGTGCCGTAAAATGCGAAATTGCGCGGCGAACGCACCTTAAAATCGAAGAAAATCATCCCGTTACCGTCGTCTCCCCGTATTCTGCCCGTGTTGTGATCCATCACTTTATAGTACAAAAACGGGATTAAGGTCTCGAAACGGAAGTGGGGCCCATATACAAATGCGTTGCCGAGCGAAACATCCAACCAGCCAACCGGCGTGAATGTGGCGAGGTTTGATACTACATACTTATCCTTGTAAGGTGTTATTTCACTTGGACTTATGCTCTCCGGGTGGCTCCAGAAAAATGCGGTGGAATCGTAAATCAGCGAGTTCACCCACCCCTGATAATAGTTGAACCGGAACCAACTTACCGGGTTGACATGAAAGCGAACCTGCGTGAATGAAGGCGCCTTCGTGGAAAGGATCAGCTGCGAAAACTGTCCGCTGCCCCAGGTTTGATAGTCTTTTATCACCGAAATGTAGCCCCACGACCAGTTGAACGAAACCGAGCCTTTCACATCGCTGTACTCGAAAGTTGAGCCGGTTTGGTTGTTCACAAAAGCGCCGGTTACGGGGGTGAATTTTTTCGATTTGTCGGTGTTGCTGCCGGTTTCTCCGAAATCAACATACTCGAACGAAGCGCCGAACCAGTCGCCTCCGTACCCAAACACCTTAGCGCCGGGCCACCTGATGTTGTTAGTTTCGCCGCTTACAAGCCTTACGCCATAGCCGAACACCGGGGATAACCTGAATGCGAATTGATCGTCGGTGTAGTCAAACAACCACCAGCGCTCCTTTGGGAGGGGGGTGGGGGCTTGGTAAGCCGGAAGTGGGGGTGTGAATCCTGGCGGAGCCGGTAATTCATCCCGGTAAGCCGGGATTTGGCCTCCTAACCCTGCAAAACCCGAACCACTGCCAAATTCCTCAAAAACACCGGAGCCAAAACCACTGCCAAATTCCTCAAAAACACCGGAGCCAAAGCCATTACCAAACTTCTCCAACCCACCACCGGCACCCTCCGAAATCTTGTCGCTTTTTTCTGAATGACCCGACAAGCCGAAACCACTCCCAAACTTCTCCAAACCACTACCGGTATCCTCCGAAAAAGAGCCGGCACCAAACTGCCCGGAAAACTTACCTGATTTCGTAAGGCGGGAGACCTCCAAACCGAACTCCTCAAGAAAATACGAAAGCTCTTCTGCCTCCACCGGCGAGAGTTCCCCCTTGTGAGAATAAATCTCAAGAAGAAGCCGCGCCACTTCCATCCTCGGCAATGGCTTAACCTCCGAATTGAAACGGACCAATCCCACCGCATCACACCGCGAAAGCAAATCGTACACCGGGTCATCCACTCGAGTGAATACCACCTGTGCGTAACTTATACCCGCAAATAATACTAAAACCAGAACCGCTCTTCTAAGCATCCGCCGCCACTCCGTTTATTAAATTTCCAAATAAATCATCAAAAATAAACCGTCTGAAATAAATCATCAAAAATAAACCGGAAACCATAAGCCGGAAACCATAAGCCGGAAACCATAAGCCATAAGCCATAAGCCGCAAACCAAAAATCACATTATCCAACGGATAACTTCAAACGCTTCAGCGTATTCAGCATCAATTTGCACGCCGCGCGTTTTTGCTAAGCCCCGAACGAATTCATCCGAGAAATAGCTTCTGTTCATCACTACCTGCGTGTGATAACATTGCAACATTTCCAACTTCTTTTCCAAATGATGTGCCGATAACCGAACAAACATCTGGTTGCTGAAGGTAACATGATTCCACGGAAGCTCATAACTTATAATACTCGAAGACCCCTTAAAAGCTCTGATCATTTCATTGGCAACCACCTGATGATCCTGATGATAATCGTTCAAAGAGGGACCTATAACCAAATCGGGCCTGAACTCACGCTTAATCTTAACCAAAGTCTCCAGAACCTCCTGCCGGTGTACAGGTAATTGACGCACACGGTAGTCAAAAACATTATATTGCGAAGGTGTAAGATTTAAGTTTTTACACACCTCCAAAAACTCATTCTTTATGGTATCTGCTTCATAACCTTTGGGAACACTTTGCTTAGCTGCTGAAAACACCAACCAATAAATTTCTTTACCTTCCTCTAAAAATTTGGCTATAGTTCCGCCACATCCTAACTCTGCATCATCGGTGTGAGGGGAAAGCAGTAAAACTTTATTCAAAACTATTCCTTAAAAAAAATAAAATTATCGGTAAATATAAGTTGCGGCTTTTTTCTTAACTAATTTAATCGGTGTTTTAGTTATTGAAACTCAAATAATGTAAATTTATTTCCCGCCGCCTGAACTCCGCTTCCCTTTGAGCCGGTAGGGATGAAACTTAAAGCTACTGCTTATTATCGGCAGTTTGCTCTGTACCCTCTGACAGCCGAAAACTGTGCTCTGTACCCTCTGACAGCCGAAAACTGTGCTCTGTACCCTCTGACTGCCGAAAACTGTGCTCTGTGCCCTCTGACAACCGAAAACTATGCTCTGTGCCTTCTGACCGCCGAAAACTATGCTCTGTGCCATCTGACAGCTGAAAACTGTGCCTTGAGTTGCGCGCTCAGTTCTTTGTTTTTTGTTCTATATCAGAAAGGCTTAGAAATTTGAAGCCGGCAACCCGGGCAAACTCGTTATCTGAAGAAGAATCTCCGATAAAAATTACCTTTTCGGGAGTATAGCGGTAGCGTTTTTTAAGATAATCAGCTAACACCCAGCTTGGCTTAGGCGATATTTCGTTTGCGTAAATAATTTCGATTTGCCGTAGGATTTCGGTATCTGTATCGGGATTTGTCGCTCTGTTTTTATCGCTGCCGTGATGGGAAAGGTTCTCTTTGCAAAAATTTTCTTTCGTGGGTGCCACCCCGTCGGAAAAGCCCTTAATATCAGAGTCTTCCCGATAATCTGAACCTAAACCGTCACCCACATCCAAACCCAAAGCACGAACCTTAGCACGCTGCTGTTGCGGGTACCCGTTCGTTAAGATCATCACCCGCTTATTGGCGTTAATCAGCTCCGTAAACAGAGCAGGCACAAACTCAAACAGCCGCATCCCGCTGAAGTCAAACGACTCTCTGAAGAGCTGCACTAAACTTTCAACCGAAAGCGGAAAGTTGAACCGCTGCACCATTTCCTGAAACATCCCCTCTCTCCCTTGTTTTTCAAACCGGGTTATCATCCATTGGTAAAGAATCCGGGCTTGCTCGTCAATTTCCTTCCGCGTTAGCTTAACCCCGCCGACGCTATCTCCTCCAACGCTCTCCCCGCCAACGATAACCCTTCTTACGCTCTCCCCGCCAACGATAACCCCACTTTTACGAATATCAGGAAGTGCAGCCGCCGAAATGTCGCTACCGGTCATCCCCGGCAGACTCTTATCCTCATCCGCAGATACGGTTGCGTTGGGCTGCCCGCTTACGGAAACATCAACGCTCACCCCGGTTAGATTGGGCAGAACAGAACCTCCGGCGTCTGAAACACTCTCCGCGAGCAACTTTGCAAACCTTCGGTAGGTCGGGAATAAAAATTGACGCTCGTCGTATAAGGTGCCGTCTAAATCGAAAATACACCATTCGTATTGTTCAAACAGATGAAAAATTGCTAAGCCCATGTGCTGCCCGTTTTGTTAAACCCAAATGCTGCCCGCTTCGTCAAACCCAAATGCTGCCCTTTTCGTTAATTCCGACACCGCCCCAATATCTCATGAAGCGGGCGTTCCAATCGGTTTCCGGAACCTTAATTTGCTCACCCAGCAGGTTTTTAATGCCGTGGTAAATAATATTTTGATTTGCAAACAACGAGGCAACCATCGTCCCCTGAACCCGCGGGTTGCACTCAAGTAAAACGGGGGCACCTTCTTCATCCAATTTAAACTGAAACCCGAAGCAGTTAACCAACTCCAACTCTTCGCTTAAAGTGGCTGAAAAATTAATAATATCACGGTTTTGCTCGAAAACAGTGTCGAAAGAAATCCCCGATCTGATTGCCAGACGCTTCCGGGGTAAAATAACCGACACTTCTTTATTCCGGAAAATATCCACCGAGTACTCGTCACCGGGCAGGAAGCCGCAAACCACCAATTCTGCCAACCCCCTGTCAAAAAGCGCCCGAAAATAGTCCATTTTCACGAAAACTGCCGTCGGTTTCTCCATCAAAAAAAGCGAAAGCTCATCCAACCCCTCATCGATAATCCGAAGCCCGCGCATGCCGTTCGAAACAGGAAGTTTTGCCACTACACGCTTATGGGGCCAACCGAAACTTTTTGCCGCCTCTAAAAAACTATCGAACGAGCGCGCAAGAGCAAAATTGCCCGCCGCAACACCCAAACGCTGCGCCACCCTTAAAAGCTCGTATTTGTTGTTCGCACTTTTAATCCCCTTAACGCCCGCCAGAAGCAGCTTAACGCCCAAATCCTCAAACGCAGGCAACTCCTCAGCCAGCACTTCCAACTCAGCAGTGTTCTGCGGAATCAAAATCGCCACTCGCTCCACTGCGCACACCTCTAACAAACGCGCAAGATACTCAGAACGCTCGGCAACGGGGGGAATCGTGTAAAAAGCATCGCACAAAAACCGCCCGATAACATCGTCTTTCATGTCCGTGCCGACAATTCTGAAGTGGCGCCCGTCATAATTTTGCCACAACGAATAAACCGTGCCCGCAATCCCCGGAGCGCCCGCACCTGTTACCAATACCGTAATCTCTGACAAAATATACCTTTATGAAATGTTGCCTGAAAAAAAAGTGCCCCCAAAAAAAGTTATGTTATCCAACGGATAACTTCAAACGCTTCTGCGTATTCGGCGTTAATTTGCACTCCGCGCTGATGAGGCAGAAATAAAAATGCCCCAAAAATGCTGCAAAATCCAACCATCACACCGCTGAAAACCATCAACCCCATTCAATCTAAATCCTAAAAAGATAAAATCAGAAACAAAATATAACAAATTTTGACTTGGCGGTGGGTGAGAAGGGGTGGGGGGACGGTTTGATTAACTCCCCGAGGTAAGTGAGGAGGAAAAAATGGTTGGCGGTTTGGCTGATACACTGATGCAAGTTAAGAGGGAGGATAAAAAGTACCAGATAAAGAAAGATCTAATTCACAAAATAAATAAATCAAAAAGTGCCGCCCCGGAATAAACCAACTCAAAATAAAAGCGACATTTAATTCTGAATGTTTAACTATTGCGGCTTCTGTTTATCTTTAAAAAGGTTTTCTTCCGGAATAAATGCGTTTGCAAAAACTTATTGATGGGTTCTTTAAAAACTCACTTTAAGATTAAAATCACACTTAAAACGATTTAAAGTTTTGCTTAAAATATGCTCATGATTACCAATATTGTCATAGCTTAAAACAATTTCAGAAATCCAATTCCAAGCGAAGAAATAAGTTGCCCGTAAATTCAAGTTTAAAATATCCTCAACAGTTCCCATTGGAAATTTTTCAAAAGTTGCACCAAATGAATTTTCGAGTGAATTCTCTCCCTTTTCTGAATATGCAATATTTGCGGAAATAATCATGCTGTTAAATCCAAAATAATCAAATGAAAACTGCACCTGCTGGTAGCTATTGAATGGAAATCCGATACCTCGATTGTGAATGTTGTAATTTGCCCATGTATAAAAAGAGGTATAAGTCCAATTCTCCACCCAAGTATAACTAACACCGAATTGGGAAAAGGGCACTACAAAATCTGTTACGGTTACATTTCCATAAATGGCTTTTCTCTCAGGAAACTTTGCCCTGTTTTCCGCTTTAAAGTCGATATCATCAATAAAGACTTGCGAATATAATGTCAAATTTTTAAATGGTTTGTACCACAGATCAAGTGCAAGATAAATATTAGCATCCGATTCGTCAGTACTTCTCCTCTCATTCGTCTTTGAAATATAGAACGGAACTAACGGATTTAAATAATAACTCAACAATTGTTGATTTTTCCCACCGTACAATACAACTTCTGTAAGAGCCAACTTAAAGTTATTTGTAAGATTTACATCCAATCTATGCAGTGAAAAAAATCTTTTATACCAACCATAACTTGATGAGTCTTTTACCCGATTATCATAGCCGTATTTATCTTCCAATCTGGCAAAAATTGAAGAAAAACTAAACAAATCATTTTTATATTGTAACCAAAGATGGTCATAAGAATAGGGATTATCTGAAAGAATTAAACTGTGAGAAGAATAAAATCCCAAATTTCTTTGAACCCGTCCGTAGGCTGCATAGACTCCTAAGGAAGTGTCGGAATAATTTACATAACCTTCATCAAATCGACCGTAGTACCACTCCCCCAATTCACCGGAATAAGTGGGATCATCTTTAAAGTTCTGGTCAAACTGAAAAGATGTTTTCAAAGCAAAATTCCCAACGGGGTAATTGGCCGATATTTTAAAACCATTCCTGGATTTTGTTATTTGCCCACTTTCGAAATTTACTTTCACTTCACCTTTTAAGAAAACTGATTGCACTTCTTCAGTTCCGGTCTTGTAAGAATTTAAATCATCGGATAACAACTCATAATACCGCGACTGCCTGTTGACTTGCTTCAATTCTCTTTTTAGTTCATTAATATCGTAAGGTTTTATCAGAGGGTAGCTTAAATCTAACGAACCGGTATTTATAAAATATTCAATGATTTTAAATTTGCTCCCATCGGTATAATAAAAACTTGATTGCGCCTCCAAGTTAAATTGAAAAATAGAAATTACGAGAATAAAGAAAAGCACTTTTCTCGAATGACTTATAAACATATCCAAACCAAATTATCGTTTAGACTTAACCAATAACCACTTCACAACATTTTTAAGGTTTTGGGAAACCAGTTCTCTCGTCCAGGGAAGCAGTTTATTCTCCCACCTTTGCGGATGGATAGTAATCATTATTTTATCGGGAAATTGAGGGATGGCATTAATAACATCCTGAGTGGTTTTAAGATTAAAATTGAACTTCGAATTAACCTTATCCCGCACACTTACCTTATCCCCGTTCCACCTCCTGCCGGTATCGGTTAGGTAATGGAACTCGTTAAAATCAATATCCAGATATGGTTCGCCTTTAATTCCCAGTTCACGATAATCATATTTTGTCCAAATCATCTTATTGTCATATTTCGCCCGGGGGCTGCCGTGCATGCAAATAGTAGTGATCGGAACAATTTTTCTGAGCTTTTCCAGATTCCTTTGAAAGCTTTCATAAGCCAAATCGATGTGTCGGTCGAGATTATCAGCCTTAACCAAATCCATATCTTCGTAATGATAGCCAATTTCATGCCCCAAATCAGCAATCTCTTTGATGATATCCGGCTTAAAAGTTTCGGGAATAATCCTAAAGTTGTAAACTCCGGAAACGCCCAAATCTGCTTCAAGTTTAGCCGTATCCAAAGCGTTAAGGGGCCTAAGATCAACATCGTGTCTGAAAATTATCACCTTCTTCTCAGATTCACTTAGATAATCGGCAAATGTTTGAAATTCATAATCTTTCTTCAAACCTAAAAGGAGTGCTTTTAACTCACCGAAAGTAAAGTCTTGATTATTCATATTTTGTGAAAAAAATGTTGAATAAGTCTCTTATGGTTATAACCCTTTTTCCCTTTCTATGAAAATCTTTACCTTGTTTTTTTGTTGGTGCACGGTGATAGGAGCTTTCATATTTAGGTTCTATAACAGATGGGGTCTTGTCAGTTATTGAATTAAAAATCTCAATTAGACCTGATGTCATATCCCTTTTTGTTTTCAGAGCAATACTATATTGAGTATCCAATTTGGTTATTTCAAATGTTTTTTGCCAGACAATATAACCGGCATCCAATTTTAATTCCATTGTGTGAATAGTGCTACCCCCAACGATATCATCCGTAAACAATGTCCACCAACTGCCAAAAACACCTCTATGCCTCGGTAATAATGTCCCATGCGCATTTAAGCAAGCGATTTTTGGAAGTTCGAGTATCTTATCTTGAAATAACTGTGGACAAGAAATAGAGACAATATAATCCGGGTTTAGTGGTTTAATAGTATCAAGATATTCATCACTATTTATATCAGGAGTAGTAAATTCACGAATCTTGTAATGTGAAAATATTTTTAAGTTGCTAAATTTTCGGGTCAAATTAGATATAGTCAAAATTTTTACAAACAAATATGCAAACACGACTAAGAACAATTCCCATTTTGTGTAAAGAACTTGTCTTTCCTTAAACCAATGGAACATATTTTTATTTTTCCTGTGAGGTTTCAATACAGTGTACCCAACAACCTCGTATTTCCCTTGTTTTGCAAGAATACTTTCTATCATTTTGGGAATGTAGAAAGGTTCATATTGTGTAATAATAAAAATTCGCATTTAATATTTATACTTTTTAATAATGTTTTGGCATTGAATTAATTTTTTGAATTACTTCTTTAAAATCAAGTCCTAAAATCGTTAAATACCACTTTAAAGATTCATATCTTGGTTGATTTTCATCATATATAAATTCCAAAGCTTCATCGCGTGAAATTAGATTCTCACGAATTTGATTGCTTCGAAAAGTATCGTTTTCACTAAAACCGGTTAAAGTAGTATATATATAATTGTAGAAACTTGCAGTACCGTCTCCAATACGCCAGGTTGTTTTTGTATCTTTAGATGTTTCCCAATCATATTCCTTAATAATTGTGTCTTCGATTTCCTTTTCATTCCATGCATAATAGTCAAAAAGATGATAATAACCCTCTTTTGGGTTAAAAAATCGAACTATAAACGATCCAATAGTGTCAAATAATGATTGATTGAGATACCTTGAATTTGTCAGATATTGTTGCCCCATAAAAGCAAACAGGCGCAATTGATCAAATAATTTTAGCGAATATATCCGCTCCTTAGAAAAATTTGGAGGTATTCCGGCAAAACCGACTTTGAAATCTGTATTTTCCAAATTATTCATGCCATAAAGAGTCAATTGAATATCATTCTGTTTCTTTACTTTATTTGCATAGTAATAGAAATACTTATCGCCTGCCATAAAGAGTGGTATCATTCCTAAGTGAGGTTTTCTCAGCCATGCCAGTATATTTTTTCGTATATTCTCCCGTTTCCATTTGATATTAGCTGAGACAATAATGTGCTCTACTCCTAACTTTCCACACAAACGGGCAATATTTCTTCTCGCAAGATCAGTTACCATTCCCCAGTCATAAGTATAAGCAATGGGATTTAGATTTAACATTTCCTTTACAATATGAAGCGAAAAACTACTGTCCCGTCCTCCACTGAAGGGAATAAGTACATCAGGGGTTCCCTTTTTCTTACGATAAGGTTCTACCAGTTCAAAAAGCTCACTTATTGGTTTAGTTTGATTTTTCTGTTTATAATTTCTGCAATAATTACATACTCCTTTCTCATCAAATTCAATAAAAGGAAAGGTATCTGGTAGAATACATTTAGTGCATCTTCTTTGATTTGAAATTCTGTCCAGATTAAATTCCAGCATTTCTCTTTCATTCTGATAAATTGGGTTTATCCTGAATTCTTCAGAATCAACAACAGCCGGAATTTGTTCAGTCTTAGTGTGAATATTTTCAATATGAATAGAAAATTTTTCATTCAGTTTAGTTAAATGAATTGTTTTTCCACTATTTAAATCGAAAGTGGTAATCTTATGATTGTTAAAATTAACCAAGTATCCGGTTAAAGGTCGAATCTGCTCGATTCGAAACTCTTCTTTATTTTTTAAATAACTGTGTTTTTCGATGAGTTTTGTTAAAATGTTCTTTTCGGAAGCCAGTATAAAAATGCTTTTATAATCCGTTAAAATATAAAGGGAACCATAATTAGAATAAACTAAAAAATCTGAACTGTCATCAAACAATAAAGCAATTGAGATAGTACCTTCTATTTCTTTCTCAACTGCAAGTAACGCATTATCCAAACTCATCCCAGTTGATAAGAAATACTTTAGCAAAGAAATGAGTACTTCTGTATCAATTTCATATTGTCTTTTAAGCGACGGGTATTTTGCCCAAATTTCATTATCATTTACAATAATTCCGTTATGTACTCCAACAATACCATCTTTAATAACCGGCTGATTATTCTCATCGCTTAACTGAGATCCGTTAGTTACTAAACGAGTATGACCGAAAGCAAACAATAATCCGTTTTTCAAAGGTTTAACTCTGTTGAGTAATCGGGTTGATTTCAAGAGCTGGGAAATTCTGGTTGCACCTTTTATAATTTCATAACTTTTACTATTGTCATCAACAAAACAAAAACCCGATGAATCAACGCCTCTAACCTCAGAATACTTTGAAAGATTTTTTATTAAATTTTTAAATTGAAATTCATTATGATCTTGAGATTTTACGATAACTCCAAACAAACCACACATTTAAATTTTCTCCTTCAAAATCTCATACATTTTTTCAGATACATTCATTCCGAATAAATTCGGTCGATCAACAGGTGCTCTAAAATTTACTATCTCATCAATCACATCTTCCGAGTTATAATCCACTAATTTATTCCATCCACTTTCTACAGTTTCTTTCCATTCAGTTTCGGGTCTGAATGTCAAACAGGGTTTTTCCAATATATATGCTTCTTTTTGAATCCCGCCGGAATCAGTTAATATTTTTCTACAATTACGCATTAAGGTTATGAATTCAAAATATCCAACCGGATTGATAATTTTCAAATTGTATCCGGGCACTATTTCATTCTGCTTTAATAACTTGTTGGTCCTCGGATGTATCGGAAATATTACTTTTCTATCAAGAGAGGAAAGAACATTAACAATTGTTTTTAATTTTTGCGGATCATCAACATTATATGGTCGGTGAAATGTTGCTAGATAATAATCATCGTACTGTTGATTATTAACAAGTTCACGATTCTTTTTTAACGCGTAATTTAATGTATCGACCATGATATCACCTGTAATGTGAGTATTACCCCCTAAATTTTCATTTCTTAAATTTTTAACTGCTTGTTCTGTTGGCGCAAATAAAAGATCGGAGAGATGATCAGTAACGATTCTGTTGATTTCTTCCGGCATGGAACGATTAAAACTGCGAAGTCCAGCCTCTATATGGACGATTTTCACTCCAATTTTTGCAGCCGCAAGAGCACCTGCTAAGGTAGTGTTTGTATCTCCAAATACAATTATTGCCGCTGGCTTTTCGGATAACAATAATTTTTCAAGTTCTATAAGCATTTGTCCAGTCTGTTGGGCATGAGAACCACCGCCTAAGCCTAAGAAAAAATCCGGATTTGGCAGCTCCAAATCTTTAAAGAAAGTTGCAGACATATTCTCATCAAAGTGTTGCCCCGTATGAATGATAACTTCGTGGAAATTCTGTCTGATTTTTTTTGAAAGTGGGGCTAACTTAACAAATTGAGGTCTTGCTCCGATAATAGAAAGAACTTTTTTCATTTAAGATTCTCACTCGAAGAAGCAAAAGAATACGAATTTGTTGATACTTTCATAATTATATCAAAAATAAAAGTTGACAGATTTATTTTTTCCTCCAACATTTTTAATCGTCTCATTTTATACTGTTCTTTTACTGATGGATCAGATAGAACGGAGATAATCTTTTCTAACATTAAATCAAAATCTTTTGGTCTGTAGCTGTGCATTAAATTATAGACTTCTTCCTTCTCATTCATCACACTTATATCTTCAGCAAAATCGTTACAACGAAAGGTAGGTATTCCCAACACAGATGCTTCGGATGAGGTAGTTTGACTATCACCGATATATATATCAGCATAGCTTAAAGCATGTAAAAAATCTTGAGGCGGCAGATTGATTCTGTACTGCTCCAATTCCGGCACTAACGGTCTCTCCGAAGAAATGAAAATACTAATGTACTTCTGAACGGCATCTATAAGCCTTTCTACTTGCTTATTATTTAAACCTGATCGTCCCTGATCGTGATGAGCTTGCAAAGAAACCAACCTAAATATGCCATATTTCAATCGTTGTGGATTGAATTTTTCCAAGATTAAAGGATTTGGTTCAAATTCTTCGGGATGAAGATATGCAAGTTCTTTATAACTATTAAAACCTATTTTTTTAACATTAAATTTACCAAGGTCGGTGATTGAAGGTGCCAGGATTGCTGTTGAACCCCTTAGCACTATTGCAAATTTCTTACCAACTTTAAGATCATCATCTGTAAAAACTAAACATGGTGTACGGAATAATTTCGAGAATAAAGAAAGTAAATCATCAGTAATGAATAAGTTGTATTTCTTTTTAATTAGTATTTTTAGTAGTTTTGATAATGTTAATACAGCATAAATAACAGTACCAAGAAAAAACGGTAATTTAATATTTTTTCGCCCCTTAGGGAATAAATTGATATACTCCCACCCCGAACTTATTAATAAAGGTTCCAATACATCTTTTGAAGATATAAGAATATCCACATGATGGCCTTCATGTTTTAGACGGCGGATTACATTTTTAAATACATGAAATTTAGACGGATGAACTATGAAAAACAAAAAATTCATGAAGTCCAATTACTATTAATTAAAAACAATGGCATCCTAAAAAAGTCACCGATTAAAAAATTAAATAATTTTAAATTAAAAATAACTAACCTATACTTTTATCATGAAATAATTACGCTTACCGTTTGGAAGTGGCTCAAAGGAATCTTTAAAATGAATATCGACTTTAACATTTTCACCAGCCTGATATTCTAACGATTCTCGAATTTTAGTTTCTTCTTCAACTGAGAAACCGTGACTTTTTTGTATCTCACAAACCAAGTTTTTATCATTGGGACTATAAAGCCTATACGCATAGACATTGAAATCTTTTAATAAAATTGTAAAACCTGGTCCGGTAAGAGTACGCCCATTCGCAAAACGCATTACATCAGGGGTACGGCCCAACACTTTACTAAACACTTGTCCGTTAAAAACTGATTCGTTAGTTTGAGATAGACTTACCTCATCGCCTAATTCATATCTTATAAATGGGAAGGCATAATTAAGTAAATCAGTGGTAAGTAAAGGGCCATGTTGACTAATATCTCTATTTTCGATTTGAGCAATTGCGTTATAACCAACTTCAAATAAACCATCATCTAATTTATACGCACTAATCCCGCCATCTGCAGCACCATAAGCATCCAAAACAGGTACATTAAAAGCTTCTTTAATAATTGAATAATATTCCGGCAATAAGATTTCTGAAGTTGTAATAACACCTTTCAAATAAGGCAAATCAAGTCGATTAGCTCGCACAAATTCTGCAAACAAATAAATGGCTGCAGCATATCCATAAAGGTATTTTACTTTATTATCAGTCATCATCTTGACAATTGACAGATACTTATCATTCGTAAATGTTATACCATTTACCGATATCTTACCTTTAAGAAGGTAATACAAATCATGTTTTATAGATCTTTTTTCCCTCGGAAACAATGAGCTACTTCCCAAAGCAATATGATTATCCCCCAGTCTATAGCCAATTTTTTCCCATTCCATAAATTTAAAGGCATTTATGAAACTCCATGAAGGGTTACTTACTAAAAATCTTAAAGGATCACCCATAGAACCCCCGGTCGAGGCTTTTCTATATCTGATGGTATTTTTAACAGAGGTTAAAGCCTGAAAATTCTCTCGAATAATTTCTTTAGTTAGTTTAGGAATTTGCTCAAGATCTGCTATCGTTTGAATATCTTGTGGTTTAATTCTATTGATATCAAAAAGGTTACGATAGTATTGAGTGTTGTTATAGGCATGGTTAATTAACAACTGAAGTTTTTTTTCCTGCCATGAAATAATTTCTTTTCTTGACCATTTAAGCATTTTATTGATTGCTGCTTGGTAAGCAAGAGTGTTAGTACCCATAACTAACTCTCCAATACGAAAGAAAACCTCTCTATTTATAAAATTTTTAAAACTCATGGGAATTAATAATTTTTTGATACATTAAGTAAAATAAATAACATAAAAACTATTTCTATTTTTCGTTCTGTTAATAAAAAAAAAATCATTATCAATCAAAAACCAATTTCAATTTCTTAAGATAATAGTGTACTGGTTCAGCGGAAAACAGAATTTTAACAGTTGAAAATAATGTAGAAAGTCAGGCATAATCCTGCACCTTCATCCTTAGTAATTTAGCGTTCAAAAGTTTTTTGTTTCTCTCCTTTAAT
>WBZO01002641.1_pt1 | contig 22735 bp, 21 predicted proteins | sample 5204261 | NCBI WGS metagenome assembly WBZO01 (sample SAMN12412400, study PRJNA552823) | activated sludge metagenome | isolation source: activated sludge from anammox sidestream of wastewater treatment plant... | place: USA: North Carolina | collected 2017-09 | reverse complement strand
AGGTGGCTAAAATCGTTATTGATGAAGCCAGTGGCACTATTGTGATGGGCGAAAATGTGCGCATCGATACCGTGGCTGTCGCACAGGGTAATCTGGTCGTTAAAATTGAAGAAACTCCACAAGTCTCTCAGCCCAACCCCTTTGCACCATTCGGCGCGGAGACAACCGTAGTTCCCCGCACCGAGGTCACCGTGGATGAAGGCAATAACACCAAGCTCGCCGTTCTTAACACCGGCGCAACACTCAAGGAACTCGTTGGAGGCCTCAATTCGCTGGGTGTCGGCCCGCGCGACATGATTACCATTTTGCAAAATATCAAAGCCGCAGGCGCGTTGCAGGCTGAAATCGAGGCGAGATAGCGATGGATACTTTCAGCTCCTTTCCCCAGGTCGATACCAGTCAGGCGCTACTGCAGGGCCGCATGGCTACAGCCAAAAGCAAGTTCTCGGAAAAGGATATCGATAGAATCAACAAGACGGCTGAGGATTTTGAAGCTGTTTTTCTATCACAGATGATGGAGCAGATGTTTGCGGATGTGGATCTAAGCCCCGGATATGATGGCCCCGGCGAAGATGTATATAAATCCTTCCTGCTCGATGAGTACGGCAAGATGATTGCAAAAACCGGCGGCATCGGCATTGCCGATCACGTTCGCAATGAAATGTTAAAATTACAGGAGACTCACTGATGCAGAACCAACTTCCCGAAGCCATTCCCCAGGAAATCAATATTTCCAATATTATGGCGCTTACAGCACGTCTGGCCCAGATTCTTGCGCAGGAAGTAGATTCTTTAAGCGCCATGAAAATTAAGGAGCTAGAGCCCCTGCAGAAGGAAAAAAACTGGCTCACAAAAGCACTGGATATGCAATTGCGGCGTGTGCGCAAATACCCGAACCTGCTTGACTCTGTCGCGGTTGAAGAACGCGAAGAACTAAGTGAACTGGTGGCGATCTTTGAAGAAATCCGTGAAGAGAATTATCGCCGCCTGCTGGCAGCCAAAGAAGCGAATCAATGCCTGGTGGAAGCCATTACCGAGGTTGTCAACGAACAGAACCGGAAGCCCACTTATACTGAAGAAGGACAAACAGAACCACAGCACGACTCGCTTTCAATCACACTTAATAAAACAATCTAGGGAACTCTATGTACACTGCATTGCCTGCTATTCCTTTATCGCCTGAATTATTCAACGCATTTCCCGTGCTTGGTACTTTTTTCAGGCGCAAACGCCTGCATGTAATCTGGCAGTCGCATCAGCCTCATCCCGACTGGCAGAGCAAAGATAAAACAGAGGGGTACGTATGAGCCTTACTCTCGCCCTCAACACAGCTCTCAGCTCGCTGAACGTCAATCAGCGAACAATGGCGGTCATTTCTCACAATATCGCTAACGCGAATACTGAAGGCTATTCCAGGCAAGTGGTGGACCTTGCGTCGATTACTATTGATGGCACCGGCCAGGGCGTGCGGGTAGAAGACGTTATCCGCAAAGTTGATGAATATCTGCAGGCAGCCATTAACCGCCAGACCAGCGATGTCGGGCGGGCTGACGTTATCAGCGAATTCATGGATCGTATGCAGATTTTCATGGGCGAACCCGGCAGTGCCAACAGCATCGACGAACATATCGAAACATTTTTCAATAGCCTGCAATCGATGGCGGAAACACCTGAGCGCACCTCAACCCGTGCTGCAGTCGTCGCGGCGGCGGTTACACTGAGTAATGAGTTCTCAAGCCTTGCCATGAATATGCAGCAGCTGCGTTTGCGTGCAGATGAGGAAATTTCACAAGCCGTCACGACCGTTAATGCGGATTTAAGGAAGCTGTATGACATCAATGAGGCGCTTATTACCGCAGATGCCTTTGGCAATTCCAAAGCCTCGCTTCTTGATGACCGGGATGCAGCCCTTAAAGATATCGCTAAATATCTTGATATACGTACTTATGAGAAAGACAATGGATCCGTCCACGTTTATGTCGGCAGCGGTATTTCCCTACTGGATGATGTGCCCTACCAGCTTTCCTATACCAAGCTCGGCAACGTCGAACAGCTAATCGATGATGCAAATTACAGCCCTATCACCCTTAACCGGGTTGATCCTGAAACATACGCAACCATAGGCAGTCCGATTACCATCGCCACTGGTGGCACCAGCGACGAAGTCACCCCCATTTTCTCGAGCGGTGAAATATTCGGGCTGATGCAGATACGTGACAAGCTTATTCCCGAAATGCTGCAGCAAATCGATACGCTGGCAGCTACATTGCGTGACAAAGTCAATGAAATTCATAACCAGGGATCCGGCTATCCGGCGGCAACTGAGCTAACAGGCACGAGGCTTGTGAATGCAAGCGACGCCAGCGCCTGGGAAGGATCGGTTCGCATTGCCGTTCTTGACAAGGAGGGACGCCCTGTTACCGCTGCTTATACGGATGAAGCGGGTGGATTCCGGCCGTTATTGTTGAACCTGTCTCAGCTTTATAACGGCACCTCCACTCTGGGTGAGCCGGATGTGCAATCCATTATCGATGAAATCAACAATCATTTCACAGTCCCCCAAAGCAAACTGGAATTAGGTAATTTAAACCAGATTCAGTTATCAATGCTCTCCGACAATGTTCCCGGTGCCACGCCTGTCGTTAATTTTGATTTCGATATTGAAAATATTTCCGGCCAGTACGGAGACTTCTGGATTAACGACGTCCAGGTGTTGGACGATACCGCCACCAATATCACCAATGTTAGCAATACCCTTCCAAGCATCACGCTGGATCCGGCAGCTACTTATACTACCACTTTCGGCTCTACCGATGTTGTTGTTACTTCACTGGGAGCGCATAATCTCAAAGTAGGTGATCGGGTGCATCTAACTGATCCAGGCGGCCCGGTTGATGGTATTGCCGGAGCCACCTTCGATGATTATTTCACGGTTACAGCGGTCAGCGGCAATACATTCACCGTAGATCTTGGCGTCCTGCCGGCTGTGGGTATGACCACAGGTATTGTCGGCCAGAGCGCATATCCTCCCTATGATACCATTACCGCTGGCGAGCAGGATCGAACCTTTCAAAACGGTTCGATTAGCGCCAATCTTAGCCTTAACCCCAGTTCCACTTATTATGATTTCCAGGTGACCATGGCGGTACGGGCGGAAGATGGAACCGTATCCACCAGTGTGGTCAATTACCGGGTGGAGAGTCCCCTTAAAAATACCCGCAATGATCGTTTTTCTGCCAATGCGGTTATCTCGGGAAGCGCTACCGTCGTTCCCTCCAGCAACACTCAGGGATATCTGCGCGCCATGCTGGTGGATGCTGATGGCAACGAGCTGAATAAGACCAATGGCGAATACGGCGATCAGGCAGGATATCTTAAAATTGTTACACGCAACCCTGAATATACCGTTGTTATTGATGAACTTGGCAGTTCCCAGCTTGGGTTACCCAGCAATATTCCGCCCGAAAAAGGTACCGGGCGTGGATTCTCCTGGTATTTTGAACTCAACAACTTTTTCAAGAGCAACGATCCTACCCCTACTGGCGATACGCTGAAAAATTCTGCACTTTATATGGCGGTAGAGGACCGGCTGCAGGACAACCCCAGCCTCTTATCTACCGGCAATTTGCAGCTATCCAATCAGCCAAGCAGTTCTTATGCCGACCCGCTTTATACCTATGAGCGCTATTCCGGCGACAACAGCATTGCACAAAAGCTGGCAAAGCTCGGCATTGAGGCCATCGATTTCTCTGCTGCCGGCGGCCTGCCCGATATGTCGCTCAGCTTCAACGGCTATGCCGGCGAGATGTTGGGTTACATGACAAGCCAGACCGTTGCGGCTTCTTCTACGCTGGACAATGCGCAGATACTTTTGAGCGGCTACAATGAACGGTCCGACGCCATCAGCGGCGTGAATCTCGATGAAGAACTTGCCAATATGATTATTTACCAGAATGCCTACACCGCCTCTGCCCGGGTAATCAAGGTGACCGACGAACTCTTCGATACCCTGCTGCAAATGACTTAAATGATAAGAAAAGGAAACAGCCATGACAATACAGCGTATTAGCACCTTCGCAGTCCATCAGCGGACCCAGGGTGATGTAAGCCGCGTTCAAACCGATCTATTCGGGCTGCAGAAGCAGCTTTCCAGCGGTTTTAAGACTGATACGTTCAGCGGGCTGAACGGTCAGGTAGAACAATTCACCTCTTTAGAGGCTAAAATCCGCAAGTCAGACGTTTACATTGAAAACAACAGCGTGGCGCTTTCCAGGCTCAATACCACGCAAGTGACCATGGATAAAATTATTCAGACGGTAGACTCCATAGAAGATTTGATGACCCTGCGTCGTAACCCGGCCAATGCGCAGAGCATGAATTTCCCACAGCAGCTTGACGGTCTTCGCACTGTTATCAACTCTCTGCTCAATACCAGTTTTGAAGGTCGTTATATCTTCGGTGGCACTAACACGAATACCCCTCCCGTGATTGAACCAACACCAGACCCTGCCGCCGTAGGCGTACCGGATGATGGATATTATCAGGGCAGCAAGGAAGATGTGACGCTTCGCGCCCAGGATAACCTGGAGATCGCCTATGGCTTACGCGCCGATGAAACCGGGTTTCAGAAAGTATACGCGGCGATTTCCATGGCTCTGAAAGGCCATGCAAGCAACAGCGACACCGCTATTTCTGACTCGCAGCAATTATTGCAAGATGGCCTGCAGGATATTCTCGCCGCACAGGCCCGCGTTAACAGTAATATCGTTGCAGTACAAAATATTAATGAACGACACAGCGATCTGAAGCTCTACTGGAAAGGCGTCAGCGAAGAGGTGATTAAGACGGATATTGTCAGTACTTCCACCAGCGTGGCGGAAGATCAGGCAATCCTTCAGGCCACTTTTCAGAGCTTTGCCACCATCAACCGTCTCCGGCTGGTAGATTTCCTCTAGGATAGAATAAACAACAAATAGTTATTACAGGGAAAGCATGTTATGTTAATGACCGAAGCCACCAGCAGCACATCAGACGTTGCATTAGCCGCCAGAATAGGGAAAATGCCACATACTATGAGACAGGTTACCTCCGAGAATGCAAAAGAAGCCAAGCTGGAGATGTTTGAAACCCGCTTTGGCGCTATAGAGCTTGATACCAGCAACCCGTTAGTTTTTGAACATGGGTTGCTTGGCATGCCCGATAGCAGGCTTTTTGCGTTGACGGATTTTCCCAATCCCAAGCTTGGGAATTTCAAGCTGCTGCAGTCACTGGAAGATAAAACTCTTTCCTTTATTATCCTGCCTGTAATGATGGATAATGGCATTATTGCACGCGATGATCTGGAGAAAGCCGCAGCGGATACGGGAATCGAACTGAAAGATATGACCACTTTTCTTATTGTTTCTGTTCACCGCACCCCCAGCGAAACAAAACTTTCGGTCAACGCCCGTGCGCCGCTGTTAATTGACGCAAGCAATCGCAGTGCAATGCAATACGTCTTTCAGCATAGCCGCTACAAGGTACAGCAATTCCTGAACGGATAAGCTGAAACTGCCTGGATTTAATTTTATGTCACTATTGCAACGCGTACAATTTTTGGAAGCGTTCAGCTGCCTTGGCGATAAATGCGAGGATACATGCTGTAAGGGCTGGGGCATGCAGATTGATGCTGCCATGGTGGAAAAATACCGCCAGCAAGCGCCGGAATTGCTGGATGCAGTTACCAGCGGAGAAGCTGAACACATCATGCGGCGTGATGCGGAAACTGATTATTGCGTCAAATTCGATAATGGATGGTGCGGCATTCACAAAAAATATGGCGATGCATTTCTGGGCGATGCCTGCCACTTTTTTCCGCGCATCACCCGCCAGATAGGCACTGAGATTCACCAGACGGCGAGCCTTTCCTGCCCTGAGGTAGTGCGTTGCATCCTGCAGGCGGAAGCGCCTTTTGCCGCGGTTAACAGTGAAACCTTGCGCCTGCCGCAGGAGATAAAAAATTATTGTGATGGATCACTGAGTGAAGCAGACATGCTGGCCACTCATCAAACTTTTTTAACAGCAGCTGAAAGTCCTGATGCTACAGCAGAGCATATTGCATGCCGGCTTCTCATTGTCGCGGAAGCATTAGAACGCATTGATAAATCCTCCTGGCCGGCCGCGGCGGCTTTTTATCTTAAAAGCGCAGATGATCGCCTGCCCTCCACCGTATCAAATAAGCAGGATTATTTTCTTTTGCTCCAGTCTCTCACTGGACTTATTGCAGCTACCAGAAAAGCTGCCAGGCCCCGGCTGGAAGAAATTATCAACACAATTCACCAGGCCATGGCGCTTACCAGACCTCAAGACCCGACTCTGCCTTATACAGTATCGCAAGAGAATTTCGACCGCATTCAGAATATGCAGCGCCTGTGGGAGCAGCATTCATCTTTCCTACAGCCAAAACTGAAACGCTGGCTCCAGGCCCAGCTTTCCGTCGCTTTTTTTCCTTTTTCAGGTTTTGGCAACACCCTCTCCCAGCGCGCCGCCATTATAGGGATACGCCTTTCCCTCCTTAAACTGGCTCTGATGGCTGAACTGCAGGTACATGGATCAGTCAGTGATGATAATTTCGTGAGGCTAATCCAGAGTCTTGCCCGTTTTCTCGATCATTTGGCAGATCCCACCCTTTCTTTGCACATTTATGAGGAAACAGGCTGGCTTAAGCCAAGCGGACTGCGGTCATTGCTTGGGGATAACTTATTGGGTGACAAATGAATTTCTTTATGAGAGAATTTTATTTATCAGGTTTAACCAAATATTAAGGGGTTTGGCGTAATCCTGTAGAAGTGACCGGAGTGGTCATAACTTTATTAGTGAGCAGTAGCTCCATCATATCAACATCCAAGTAGGAGAAACCAAAATGGGCTTAAATTCCATTAATACCAACATTGCTGCGTATTATGCGCAGATGAATATTGGCAAAGCTTCAACCAGTGCATCCAGCTCCATCGGACGCCTTTCCAGCGGTAACCGCATCGTTCGCGCTTCGGACGACGTAGCGGCCCTCTCGGTCGGTACTTCGCTGCGTACGCAGGTAACCACACTGCGTCAGGCACTTGTTAACACCAGCCAGGGCTCCAGCCTTCTGCAGGTTGCTGACGGCGCCCTGAGCCAGATCACCGATATTCTGCAACGTCAGAAAGCCATTGCCGTACAAGCCGGCTCCGGCTCACTCAGCTCTGCGGAACGCGGCTTCCTTAACCAGGAATTCCAGAATCTGAAAGACCAGATCGACCAAATCGCTACCACCACCAACTTCAATAACGTTAAGCTGCTTGGTGGCGGCCTTGGCACCAAAACATCTTTGGTTCAACTGGATACTTCGGCTGCATTCTTTGATCCGACCTCATCTACCAACGCCACCTCGACCTTCTCAGTTGCTTCCGAGATTGCTATTCAGGGCTTCAACCTCACTGACGGTACCATTCTTGGTGCTTCCGGCGCAGGTGCTGCAGCACCTGGCGAGGTCATGCTCGTAACCGATTCCACCGGTGCGACCGAAGTTGCAGATGCTGGCTTTAACAACGTCAATGGCGCTGTTTATGGCCAGTTCTCTAACTTCCGCATCTCCAACGTAACTTATGCGGTTGCAGCAACGATTACTGCGACGCTCAACGGCGTTGAGTTCTCGGGTACGGTTGCTGACCAGGCCACTCAAGCTGTACTGAGCAACGGCACCACCTTTATTCAGTTGGGTATCACCACGCTGGATCTGACGGATGATGCAACCACTCAGATTTCGCAACAGCAGCTGGCACAGGACTTCAAAGACACCGGCATCATGCACACTACGACGGTAACTGGCGTCAATTTTGACGGCACTCGCCTGCATGACGTTATCGGTGCCAACGGCGGTATCGCAATGCTGCGCGTTATGGATCCGACCAACGTTGAAATCCGTGACTTCCGCTATGTCAGCAACAACGGTGCAGCTGATACCAATACTCTGACTGTACAGATTAATGGTAAAACCTTCACCGCCACCGTTAACGACGCAGTTGCAGACGGCGATGTCCTGGTGTTCGAAGCTGGTAACGGCGAAGCACTGACCATTGATTTGACCGGTCTGTCCACTGCCGCTGCCAACCCCAACACCGACTTAACCAACATTCGTATCGACCTGAATGAGCGTGCTGACTTTATCAATGCGCTTAACATCGGCTTCTCGAGAGCGGGTAGCGGTTTAAGCTTCGCTGTGGGTTCGCAAGTGAGCGATTCCATTAACGTACGCATCCGCAGTGCAGATTCTACCTCGCTGTACAACGGTGCAAACCTTAACGTATCTACGGCAGTTGATGCTGCTGCAGCTGCTAATGCACTGGATACCGCGATTAAAACGGTTTCGGCTATCCGCGCTGACGTTGGTGCACTGCAATCACGCTTCAACTTCGCTGCTGCGAACGTTGAAAGCTCCATCCAGAACCAGGATGCTGCTCGTGGCGTACTGCTCGACACCGACATCGCTGCCGAGTCGAGCGCCTTCGCAACCGCGCAGGTTCAACTGCAAGCCGGTATCTCGGTACTGGCTCAGGCCAACCTGCTGCCGCAAAACCTGCTCAAACTGATCGGGTAATAAGCGGTAACAACCCTTAGGAAAGCGGGGGTCCGGCAAATCGGATCCCCGCCCACCTAAAAAATTAGAATACCAGGAGAATAGTTATGGATATCAATCTTGCAGTAAATGCAGTTAAACCTAATCCTACCAATCCGTTATTTTCCGCCCCCAAACGCAGCGACGTCGTTAAAGAAGTCGCTCCCCAGGCTAAAAATGCGGAAGTTGATCCGGCTGTGCAGGAGCAGCAGGTCAAGGATTTAAGCGAACCTGAAAAGGTGCGCTACGAAAACGTATTAAAAACCGTGCAGACGCAAAGCGCCCGGAACTACTTTGTTGTTGGCGACTCAACCTTTACCATCTTTAAGGATATGAGCGGCCAGTTTGTTACCCGGTTCACCAGCCTTCGCGACGGCAAGGTTACTTACATACCGGAACCTGCAGTTCTGGAATTCATGCAGCATACCGCCGATCAACGTGCGGCGCTGGTTGAAGTTCAGGTCTAGACGGTTACGGTCCTGTTCAGTATAGTATCAGTCGGCCGATAGATTGCCGGCACAGGGAGAAAATGTGTCATGATTACGCGGGTACAGTTCGGTAATATTTTCAATGTAGGCGGTCGCCAGGTATTGGGTGGCTCCAATTCGGGCTACGATACTCAGTCCCTTATCGAAGGCCTGACAACTGCAAAACGTCTGCCTGCAGTGAAAATGGAAGATACACTGAAGCTGGATGCCAGCAAACAGGAAGCCTACACCAAACTGAAAAAAATATTAGGCACCTTCAAGGAAACTGCCGATCACCTGCGTAATCCCCCAGGGGTCCAGAATAGTTCCAATAATATATTCAGCTATCGTGCAGGCAGCCTTTCCAGCAGTTCCGCTGTTGCCGCTGAGAACTATCTGGATGCTACGATTGAGCCGGGTACTGATCTTAGCAATTACACAATCACTGTAGATCAGCTGGCAACCTATAACCTGAAAACCACCGCACCCTTTGCGCTTGCAAGTCTTAACACTTCGGTAGTGGGCGGCGCTGGCCCCCTCAATGCGGGCACCTGGGCTATTGGCCCGCACGGCACCTCCATTACCCTGAATAATGGCGATACGCTTCAGCAAGTAGTGAATAAATTCAATGCTGTGTCTGATACCAGCGAGATCAGGGCCTCCGCCATTCAGGTTAGCCCCGGCAATTACGCATTGCAGCTAAAATCCACCACTACCGGTGCGGCAATGAACTATGCCCTTCCCGGCGGCCTGCTCAATATCGGGCTGGATGTCAACCAGTCTGCTGTGAATGCAGAGCTTACTATTGATAACACCACCATTATCCGCTCCACCAACAGCATTTCCGATGCGATTGATGGCATTACCTTCGATCTTAAACAGCCGACGCCGATGGGAACATCGCTGACACTGGATGTTAAACCCGATACCGAAATCGTAAAAAATGCGATTCTCAATTTTGTGGATAGCTATAACGAATTGCGCGTATTCATCTCTCAGCAGACCGAGCTTGGTGACGATGGCAAGCCCGCGGAAACGGCTGTTTTATACAAATCCGGAGCACTTCGCAGCACGCTATCGAATGTCGTCGCAGAAATGTCCCATGTGGTGGATGGCATTACGGGTGGCGACCCTGATCGCCTGTCTGAGCTGGGTATCACTTTTACTGATTTCCCCGGCGATGATGAAACCCCCTTCACCCGTAACATTCTTACGGTGGATGAAGATGTTCTCGATGGGAAACTTGCCTCTGATTTTGATGCAGTGCGCAAAGTGTTTGAATTTGATTTTTCTTCCAGTGACAGTGAAGTGCAGGTTTTCAAGCGCACTAACTCTCTGGATATCTCTTCTTTCTCGCTCAATATTGATATCACTGGCGGAGTTTACCAGGCGACTTACAACCCGGGGACCGGGCCGGTCACTGTTAATCTCACCGGCTCGGCCATTTCCGGCGGTGGTTATCTGCTAACCGGTCAGACCGGAACAGTGCTCGAGGGATTGCAGATGATTTACAGCGGCACGACCAATACCACCTCCAGCATCAATATTTCACAGGGTATCGGCGACCGCATATTCAACTCGCTTGAGGATTTACTTAACGAAGATACAGGTCAGGTTCCGCTTGAGGTTAACAGCCTTACCGATTCCGACAAACGGCTTCAGGAAGAGATCGACCGTATTGATGAGCTAGTTGCGCGCTATCGCGATCAGCTGCTTTCAAAATTCACTGCGCTGGAAAATGCGCTCGCGTCAATTAACACGGTATTACAAAGCTTAGACGCACAGGCAAATGCCAATGCGAATGGCTAGGAGATAAAGTATGCCGCCAATGCAACAGGGGAGTTATATGGTGTTTGACAGAACGGCTCAGTATCAGGCTTATAACCTTGCCTCTCACACCGTTCCTAAAACCAAGCAAATCGTGATGCTTTATGATGGTGTGATTCGGTTCATGCAACAGGCGCGCGAAGCAATTATTCAAAATAAAATCGAGGATCGCTTTAACCTGCTGGTTCGCGCTTCCGAAATTGTTGTAAGTCTGCAGGCATGCCTTGATCATGAAAGCGGCGGTGACATCGCCCGCATTCTTCATGATTACTATACTTCGATAGATATGCGTATTTTGTCCATTCACCGCAGCAATAGCCTGGAGATGTGCGACAGCGTGATTTCTGAACTGCGCGAAATGCGCGAGGCCTGGCATCATGTCGATACCACTATTGATAAGCAGCCTGCGACTACTCCCAAGCGCCCGCTTGAAGTACCGGCTGCGGATGCTCCCGCTGCAGCGCCGGCTGCGGCATCGCCAAATCAGAACGGCTCTCTTCAGGTTTCAGCATAAAAAAAATCATGCCGGCTCTTGCGAACCGGCATGATTTCCTCATCCCTGTTTACGTCTTTTATTGCTGCACCAGTCTCAGCAGATAGCTGGGCATCTGGTTAGATTGCGCCAAGGCGGCTACTCCTGCCTGAATCTGCACCTGTGCACTCGCAAACAATGTAGACTCAGATGCAATATCTGTATCCAGAAGCTTTCCGCGTGCTTCGTCCTGTCCAACGATTGCGCTTTCCATGGCAGCCGCTGCATAATCAAAGCGGGCCTGCAGCGCACCGATTTGCGCTTGAATTGCACCGGCTTTGGATAATGCTCCATCCAGTACCGCCTGGGTAGTGGTCGCAGTACCGGTCGTTGCAATATCAAGGGTTGCACCACTATAGAGATTCGATGCAGCCGCAGAATCGAGGTGTAATGCCAGCATGTCTTTGGTGTCGTTGCCCACATTAAAGTCCAGGCCACCACCGGCGCGTGAGAAGGCAACATTGAGCGCGTTGATGAAATCATTGCGATCGTTCATGTTAGTACGGATGTTATCGATATCCGTATTAGGAACAGCACCTGCATCCATGCCAGTAATATCAATAATCAACGCCTCACCATTGCCGTTTTCAAACACAAGCTTGGTACCTGTGCCTGGGCCAATTGAGTCGGTTACGCCCGTTGCTGAAAATGTACGGCCGTTAATGTCAACCGAGAGCACGTTCTCATCAGCGCCGCCATTACCGAGGTACCGGAAATTGCTGATATTCACATTGCCGGATTCGGCGAGGCGTACTGAAGCAATGCCAGAGGTAGCGGTACCGACAATATCGCGCATACGGGTGCCGGCAAAATCCACACCACTCACAATACCTGTGCGTAGAATAACGGTATTGCGAAAATCTGTGGCAAGTTGTGCCTCAGCTAATGCAGCGGTGCCATCATTCGTCAGGTTCATGCCCGAAGCGCGAATGTGGATATAGGTACTGCCATTGTGCAGCAGCAGCGAAGTGGCCGCAGCCGCATGCGCAACGTTTCCTGTAAACTCCACGCCATTGATTGTTGCCGTGAGGGTTGCTGAGCCGAGATAGGTAATATTGCTCAGCTTAAAGGATTCAAATTTTCCCACCAGTGACGTATTAACTGCACCATAGGCCTGGTTGGCCAGAACCGTATTGGCAGCGTCCGTAATATTAAGGAAGCCAACGGTACCCACACCGGCGCGTGAACTGCCATCCGTTTCGTCAAATGCCTGGATAGGTGTAGCACCTGCAGCAGAAACACCGGTGCTCAGGTCGCCCGCCGTGGGGTCGAAAGCTGCTGCGAGTGCGTTGGTCGTCACCAGTGTAGAGGTGGCGCCGAGCCCACCTGCCAGCAGGTTGATACCGTTAAAGTTAGTAGTGCTTGCAATCTGGTTGATTTCTTCGGTCAGCTCCTGGAATGTCTGGTTCAGGAAGCTGCGATCGGATGCGGTCAGCGAGCCTGACTGTGCCTGTACAGCCAGCGCCTTTTGCTGCGCGAGAATATCCATAATCTGATTGATACCGCCGCTGGCGACTTGCATCATGCTGGAACCCTGACTTGCATTGGCAAGTGAGCTACGCATGCCCGACAGCTGCGCCATCATGTTCATTCCGATGGAAAGCGAAGCAGGATCATCGGCAGGTGTGACATTGCGTTTGCCACTTGAAAGACGTGCGCTGGAAAGTGCGGCGATGTTAACGGAGCGGTTAAGATTGAAACCGGCGGCTGAAGAGCCAAAATTAGAGTGGATGGAACTAATGCTCATGGCAAGAAAACCCCTATGTGGATGTTTCGTTTGGCGGAGCTATATGTTCCTATGAAAGCGCCATACGTGGCGCAGCGTTCTTCACTATACGGCTGAGTTTTTAAAAATCAGTTAATCGTGCGCAAACTGGCCAATTCCCTGGATAAAGGGCTGCAGTTCCTGTTCATGGCGGCGCCATTTTTCCACCGATTTTGTATAAATCGGCTGCCGCACCTGCCATGCGCTTGCGGTAGAGACCGCACGCTCGTTCTGGTGGAACTGCAGGCAGTTATCTTCCCAGTCCAGCTCCAGGAAAGAAAGCAGTTTTTCTGTTTGTCCGCGCTGATCTGCCACCATATCTTCATAGGCAACGGTATGGATTGGCATGGGAAACACCTTCTCCCAATGCGCCATGAGCTTGCGATAACCATTGTAATAATGCGCGATGCGATCCAGCCCCAGCATCCATTCCAGCGTATTGGTGAATTTATAGGTATAGATGGAAAAGCACGTATCCATGGGATTCCGTGTGCAATGCACGATCTTGGCACGGGGAAATAATTGATAAATCAATCCCAGGCGGTAGAAATTAAAGGGCAGTTTGTCGATGGCATAACGCTGGTCTGGCGCAACGCCCTGCAGCAGAACGTTATAGTAATGATCGGCTATACGCTGCAATTGCTCATCATCTGCATCTAACAAGACTTCCGGATATTCTCGCGCCGTGCCGAACAGGTATTTCATCTGCCGGGACATGATATCCAGATCACGCAATTCACCCCGTGCCGTCACCTCAGAATGGCTGGATAAAATCTGCTCTACCAGCGTGGTGCCGGATCGCGGCATCCCCACAATAAACAACGGCTGCGTGTGCGGATGCGGTCTGGCCTTACGCAATGGCTGAGAAAAATATTCCGCCGAGAAAAATTCTATCGTCTGCGCCAGTTTACTATCCCATAATGCCGGATTGTATGCTGTTTTTTTGCGCAGGATTTCTTTCGCTTTATGCAGGAAGTGCCACCCTTGAGCATCTTCTTTTATCGCGAAATACATACTGGCAAGCGCATAATACAGCACCGTAATCTTGTCTGTTTCAGGTGGTGTAGAATCTGCCACTTTCCGCGCCTGCAACAGCAACGGATCAGATGCATCTTTTATTTTGTATATTTCTTTCAGGCCATAATAGCCGGCATAAAAATGCGGATTTCTCGATAGTGCATCACGATAAAATGTTTCCGCTTCCTCTTTATGCCCCAGAATCTGCAACAGCCCGCCGCAATTCGTCAGCAGCACAATATTATCCGGATCCCGCCTGAGCCCTTCACGGGCATATTTCAGAGCGTCATCATAGGAATTTCGGGCAAGCGCTACCTGCGTCAGGGTGTTATATGCCGAAACGCAATCCTTGTCTTTTTTGAGCGCTTCTTTCCCTGCATTTTCTGCTTCCTGCTACAAATCCAGCTTGAAATAAGCGGAAGCCAGAAGCGCCCATACGGAAGAGCTTCGCGTGTTATATTTTCTATACTCATTCAGCAAGGCAACCGCCTTATCCTGCGTGTTGAAAAGCTCCACGCATAGATGCCCCATCACCAAATAGGCTTCCGGATGCTTGGGCGCGATCGACAATATCTGCTGGGCCACCGCCTCCACCTGCTGCTGATGGCCATGCTCATAAAGTGCCAGCAGCGCCTGGAATGCCTCATACAGCTTATGCTTGACCTGCTGCTGCTCAAACGGCAGGCGGCTGATTCCCTCAAGATATTCGGGTGAGCGTAACTGCGCTACGCAATGATAGGCTGATTGGCGGTTCATAAGAGCCCGAGTCTAGCCCACAGGACAAAGCTTCTCAATGACTATTGCAGAATCAGTAAAAGCAGAACAACGGCTAAGGTCCAGGCGAGCAATAGCCAGTCGCGGTGCTGGCGTTGTCTTTCCTGCACCATGGCCGCGATTGTATCCGGATGCAGTGGAAGGCCGCCTTCTTCTATTTTCGCCAGCAGTCTTTCTGCGCGATGGAGAGTTGCCGGCAATTGCTTGAGAAACTGGCGCATTTCTCCCAGATGCATTTTTGCCTGCGCCAAAGGCCCCAGATGTTGGCGAGCCCAGTCCTGAATCAGCGGCTCAGCCATCTGCCACATATTGACCTGCGGGTTCAGCATGCGCCCTACCCCTTCCAGCATCACCAGCGTTTTCTGCAGCAATAATAATTGCGGCTGCGTCTCCATATCGAAATTTTCCGTTACCTGAAACAACTGCGCCAGCAGACGGCCTACGGAGATTTCATTCAGAGGCCTGCCTAAAATTGGCTGGCCAATTGCCCGGCAGGCGAGCGTAAATTGCTCGACAGAGTGATGCGATGGCACATAACCCGCGGCGAAATGCACTTCTGCCACATGGCGGTAATCCTCCTGCAGAAACCCGCGAAAAATTTCTGCTACGTAAATCCGCTCGGATTGGCTGATGCGCCCCATGATGCCGAAATCGACCACGGCAATCCGGCCATCTTGGAGCACGAATAAATTACCGGGATGCAGATCGGCGTGAAAAAACCCATCACGGAAAGCCTGCTTGAAAAAGCTTTCAGAAAGCGCTCGCTGCAATTGATTTAAATCATGCCCGGCGGCGCGCAAGGCTTCGATATCGCCGATGGGAATGCCATCCACATATTCCAGCGTCAGCACGCGGTCCGAAGTTAATGGCCAGTATACTTGAGGTACAAAAAACCCTTCATCCTGCGCCATGTTTTCTTTCAGTTCCAGCGCCGCACCTGCTTCAAAACGCAAATCCAGCTCGAGTTTTACGGTTGTCGCAAAACTCTGCACCACTTCCAGCGGCTTCAGGCGTTTCCAGCGCGGATTGCACTCCGCCATTTCCGCCAGCCAGAATAATAATTCCAAATCCTTTGCAAAGGCTTCCCGCACCGAAGGCCGCATAATTTTAACGGCGACTTTTTTACCTTCAGCCGTCACCGCCAGATGCACCTGCGCAATCGATGCAGCGGCTACAGGCTTGTCTTCAAACGACTGGAACAGTGATGAGACCGTACCCAAATCCTCCTGCAGAATACGCTTCGCCTGCGCTGTGGGGAAAGGGTCCAGGCTGTCCCGCAGCTGCGCCAGGTCGAGCGCAATTTCTGCCCCTACCAGATCGGCGCGGGTGGAAAGCGACTGCCCCAGCTTGATAAAAGTTGGCCCCAGCTCCTGCAGAGCTCGCGCCAGACGCAATCCTGGCCGCTCCTTACTGCGTTTTGCAAATATACGGCAGGCATTGGTAATGACCGGTGAAACGCCTGCCTCCTGTAAGGGAAAAAGGGCATCATGCCTTGCCAGTTTCCAGGCAATACACAGAAAACGAGCGCTATTGCGAAAATGGCGCAGCATTATATTTTCCAACCCTTATGCAACGCCACTACGCCAAAGGTGAACCGTTCATAATTCACGCGATCAAACCCTGCCTGCCGCAGCATATCTGCAAACTTATCCGCCTCGGGGAATTTACGAATACTTTCCACTAGATATTGATAAGAAGCCGCATCCCCGGTCACCATTTGACCCACGCGCGGAATAAGCTGGAAGGAATAAGCATCATAAATTGCATTCATTGCCGGATGCTGTGCCGTCATCGGCGAAAATTCGAGGCACAGGAACATTCCGCCCGGTTTAAGTACGCGGTATATTTCACGCAGGGCTGCGGGAATATCGGTTACGTTACGAATGCCGAACGCCATGGTGCAGGCATCAAAATTGCCGGTCGGCAACGGCAATTTTTCCGCATCGGCGCATAGCCAGGTCAGCCCCTGGGTGAAATTTCGATCTATCGCGCGTTTCTGCCCTTCCGCCAGCATACTTGCATTGATGTCGGCCACGGTAATCTGCATTTCCGGAACACGCTCCAACGCCCTGAACGCGATATCGCCCGTCCCTCCGGCCAGGTCTAACAGCTTTAGCCCGGTACGCTTTGGCAATTGAGCGACAGCAGCATTTTTCCACCAGCGGTGCAGCCCTCCGCTCATGAGGTCGTTCATCAGGTCATAGCGGCTTGCCACCGAATCGAAAACGCCGCGAACCCGCGCTGCCTTTTCGCTTTTAGGCACTTCGCTATAGCCGAAATGAGTTTTTTCCTGTTCCATCACGCGCGGCAGCATAGTGAGAGGCTGGTATTTACGCAACAATCACGCTATGAAAGCCGGATGACCTCTTTTTATCAGCTTACGACCCTCGATAATGGCCTGCGCGTAGCCAGCGAAAAATTGCTGGGTATGGAAAGTGTAACCGTGTGCGTTTCCTTCAATGTTGGCGCGCGCAATGAAGAACTGGCAGAAAACGGCCTCTCTCACTTGCTTGAGCATATGGCATTCAAGGGCACGGAGAAACGCACGGCCCGTCAGATAGCCGAGGAATTCGACATGATCGGCGGTAATGTCAACGCCTATACTTCCATGGAGCAAACCGTTTATTATGCCCGTGTGCTGCGCCGCTATCTGCCGATTGCCATGGAAATCCTGTCCGACATTCTGCAGAATTCAGTTTTTGATAAAACTGAGCTGGAGCGTGAACAGGAAGTCATAATGCAGGAAATCGCCATGAATGAGGATTCTCCGGAAGACCTCATTTTTGACTACCTGCATGAAGTAGCTTTTGCCGACCAGCCCCTGGGCCGCAGCATTCTTGGCACGCCTAAAAGCGTCGGCTCCTTCACCGCCGATCATTTACGCAATTATGTAGCGAAGCATTACCACACGCCCGCCATGGTACTTTCAGCCGCCGGCAATGTTGAGCATGAGGAACTGGTCTCCCTTGCTGAACAATATTTCAGCAATTACAATTGTACGCCTGTGGCATCGGCGCCTATTGCCACTTACCGTATCGGCCAAAAACAGGTCGAGCGCGATCTGGAGCAGCTACAGGTGATGCTGGGATTTGCAAGCCTCACTTTCCACGATCGCGACTATTACGCGCTGCAGCTGCTATCCGTCATTCTGGGCGGTGGCATGTCTTCGCGCCTTTTCCAGGAAGTGCGCGAGAAGCATGGCCTTGCCTACAGTGTAAGCTCCTTTGTTTCTTCCTATAGCGATACCGGCATGCTTGGGATCCATATTGGAACAGGAACTGAAAAAGCCGCCATGCTGTTGCCTATTATTCACCAGGAAATCAATAAGCTGCTTGAAAAAATTGATGAAACGGAGCTCAATCGTGCCCGTAACCAGCAAATTGCCAGTTTATTAATGCGACGCGAAAACCCGACTGCCATTGCTGAATGGATTGGCAAAAATCTGCAGGAATATGGTGAATACCGCGATGCAGCCACACTTATCCGTAATTTAGAGGCTGTTACGCTGGAAGATCTCCATCGCGCCGCCTGCCGTGTTTTCGCACAACCGCAGGTTAGCCTTGCCGCCCTGGGCCCTAAAGAAGGCATCCGCAATTTAACCCGTGACAACGCATTATTACGGCTTGCCTCTTAGAAGTTCTCGCATTATAAGCCGCGGCGAATGCAACTATTTCGTGTAAAAAGGATAAACCATGGCCGTACAACGCACTTTTTCCATCATCAAACCGGATGCCACCAAGCGCAATCTGACCGGTAAAATCAATGCCCGTTTCGAAGAAAACGGACTGCGCATTGTGGCTCAAAAACGCATGCGCCTGTCGCGCCTGCAAGCGGGCCAGTTCTATGCTGTGCATAAAGAGCGCCCCTTCTATAATGATCTCGTGGAATACATGGTTTCCGGCCCGGTTGTCGTGCAAGTGCTGGAAGGTGAAAACGCTGTCGCTAAAAACCGTGAAATCATGGGCGCTACCAATCCGAAAGATGCTGCTCCCGGCACTATCCGTAAAGATTTTGCTGAAAGCATTGAAGCTAATTCCGTGCACGGCTCCGATTCCGAGGAAAATGCGGCCATTGAAATCCGCTTCTTCTTCAGCGATATCGAAATCGTTGGGTAATTCAGCCGTTTGGTAGTATATTCTGCCAACGTATGAAATCGCTACTGCTTATAATCTCCGGCAGCATTGCCGCTTATAAATCGCTGGAACTGCTCCGCCTGTTAAAAACATCAGGGGTGGAACTCGATGTGATTTTAACGCGCGGAGGTGCAGAATTCATCACGCCCCTGGCGGTCTCTTCGCTGAGCGGACATAAAACCTATACCGATCTTTTCTCTCTGACCGATGAAGTCGAGATGGGTCATATTCAGCTCTCGCGCAAGCACAATGCCATTCTCGTTGCGCCCGCCTCCGCGGATCTGTTAGCGAAAATGGCTGCAGGCCTGGCTGACGATCTGGCCACCACTACCTTACTTGCCACCAATAAACCCGTCATTGTCGCTCCTGCGATGAATGCGCAGATGTGGGCACACCCCGCCACTCAGCGTAACCTGAAACAGCTGAAGCAGGATGGTATTCAAATACTGATGCCGGGCAGCGGTGAACTTGCCTGCGGCGAAGTAGGCGCCGGCCGCATGATGGAACCGGCGGAAATCATGCGCCATCTTTCCGCTTCCCTTTCATCAGGGCAATTGCGAGACACGAAGCAGCGCGGGCTGCAACGCAATCAAGGTAAGGCATCCTTAAGAATCCTGGTGACCGCCGGGCCTACCCACGAACCTATCGACCCCGTGCGCTATATTGGTAATCATTCTTCGGGCAAGCAGGGCATCGCGATTGCATCAGCGCTGGCTGCGCGTGGTGCAGAAGTGCATCTGGTACTGGGTCCCACATCCGAAATCCCGCCTGCGAATGTACACACACACCGCGTTACTACCGCGCAGGAGATGTTCGATACCTGTAGCACATTGATGCCGGTTGATGTCGCTATCTGCACGGCTGCCGTTGCGGATTGGGGGATTAAGCCCGCTTCCCGCAAATTAAAGAAACGTGCCGGCGGTGAAACGCCTCAGTTAAAGCTCACGGAAAATCCTGATATCCTGGCAATGATTTCGCATCGCTCCAAAAACCGGCCCAAACTGGTCATCGGGTTTGCTGCCGAAACAGATAACCTTGAGAAGCATGCGCGGGAAAAGCTTGCAAAAAAAGGTTGTGACTGGCTACTTGCCAATGATGTTTCCGGTGGCAAGGTCTTCGGGGCAGAAAGCAATCAGGTGTTATTCCTCTCCGGCAAAGGAAAAGCTGAAAGCTGGAAAGGCACCAAGACTGAAATTGCTGGCAAACTCGCCGATAAAATTCTAGAAAAAATAAATAACAGCTAATCAGACTATTTATGCATATCGCACTTAAACAACTACCACACGCCGTTGACCTCGCCCTCCCCGCTTATGCCACGCCGCAAAGCGCCGGCATGGATTTGTTGGCGGCAGTGAATGAACCCGTCACTCTTGCGCCGCATGAAATAAAACTTATTCCCACAGGCCTCAGCATCGCGCTTCCCGCCGGCTATGAAGCACAGGTGCGCCCGCGCTCGGGTCTTGCCCTGAAATCAGGGGTTACCGTTCTCAACAGCCCGGGCACGATTGATGCTGATTACCGCGGCGAAGTCGGTGTTATTCTTATCAACCATAGCGCTCAGCCATTCACTATTGAACGTGGCATGCGTATTGCGCAAATGATCATTGCGCGACATGAAACTGTTCAATGGAATATCGTGGAGGATCTGGAGACAACCCAGCGCGGTGCAGGCGGTTTCGGATCTACCGGTACAAAGGTCGCTTAAAAACTAGTTCCGGTTAAACCCAATCATCGCGGTTGTCAGCGCGTCGAGTTTGCGATCCACATTTTCTCCCTGCAATGGCTGGCTTTCCCGGCTCATGCGCAATTTAGGACGGCCTTTTTCAATTTTGATAATGGAGTGGCCAAGATTGCCTGGCAACCCGCCGGATAAATAATAACCGAGGCTCATAGCCGTACCAACAACTTCCGCCCAGCGGCGCTGCCGTTCGTTCAGCAGATTATAGCTCTTCCAGTTTTCTTTCCAGCGCGGCTCATAACGATGATAGAGCGCTGCAGCGAGCGCTACGCGCTCTGCATGCGAAATTCCCACCAGTGAAGATTGAAGAATCCGGTGATATACCCATTCCGCACGGAACGGACGGTGAATACGCCATGCCAGATCGCTCAGCATGCAGGCTGCATGGCGTAGTCGCAGCTCCTGTGCGTTTTCCTGCCCAAACAGGGGCGACATCCATTCGATCAAATCCGAGGGATAACCGGGATGGCGTCCATTCTGCTCCGCCAGCTCCGCACAGGACGCAATCAGCGGATCTTCCTTGCGCATATAGGGCGAGAGCTGACTGAATAATAAACCTTCGCGTATGCCGCTGGTGCTGAAGATTGTTTTTTCCGCACCAATCAATTGCAGCACTTCCATCAGCACAATCGCGGCTGCCGGCATCTGCGGCTGACGTTTGCTATCCAGCGGCAATTCCCGCAACTGTTCTTCTGTCATTTCCGAAACCTCTTTCAGCAGAGGCATCAGATCTTCTGTTTTCACTTCGTAATTATGAATCAGCGACAGCGGATAGTTATTACGGCGCATATGGACCGTTGCCAGGCCACGAAAGCTTCCGCCGACCCCATAGAACACCGGAAATTTCTTTTCTTTCAGCCAGTCCAGCTGCATGAGGTGATTACCGATGATATCGCGCATGTAGGTGCGGTTATCCCCTGCACGATCAATCAGCCTTAATGGTCCCAGCGGCATAGTTTCGAATACATCCAGCTCAGGCGCATCCAGAGAGATAAGCTCCATGCTGCCGCCACCCAGATCTCCTACCAGCCCGTGCGGCCGATAGTGAGAGGACATAATTCCTAATGCCGCATATTTTGCTTCACGCTTACCGGAAATAATTTTTATTTTTACCCCGTGGGTACGCTCCATTTCCTTCACGAAAGCGCTGCCATCATCGGCATCGCGAATTGCGGCGGTTGCCACCACATGCAACTCGACGACTTCCATCAGCTTCACGCAGGCCAGAAGCCGCGCTATAGCGCGGCGTGCCATTTTAACGCCTTCGGGGTTCAAGCGGTTGGTTTTACTTAAGCCTTTAGCCAGGCTGCAAAATGCTTTTTCATTATAGATAGCCAGCGGAATACGTTTCATTCCGTCATAGATGACCAGGCGGATAGAATTGGAGCCGATGTCAATAACCCCCACTTTTCCGTCATGGAGATAGCCGCCGAAATACTTAGAAGACAGGCTGTAAGGCATGGTTCATGCACTTAGCTATAAAAAGAATAAAGGTAAAGAATTGTTTTGCATTGCAATATGAATTTCTTGCCTGCAGGCCTACTCTATGGTTATCTTTGCGCATGACAACCCAGCTTGATGCCCCGTTTCGCGGCCATATTTACGATAACATTATAGAAACCATCGGCAACACGCCTCTGGTGCGGCTGCACCGCATTGCGGCAGCGGCTGGTGCGCAGGCCGAAGTCCTGGCGAAACTAGAATTTTTCAACCCGCTGTCTTCTGTAAAAGATCGAATTGCACTAGGCATGGTTGAAGCCGCTGAGGCAAGCGGCAAGCTGACTGCAAAAACAATTCTGGTTGAACCCACCTCAGGCAATACCGGCATTGCCCTTGCTTTTGTCTGTGCT
>WBZO01002639.1_pt1 | contig 22741 bp, 18 predicted proteins | sample 5204261 | NCBI WGS metagenome assembly WBZO01 (sample SAMN12412400, study PRJNA552823) | activated sludge metagenome | isolation source: activated sludge from anammox sidestream of wastewater treatment plant... | place: USA: North Carolina | collected 2017-09 | reverse complement strand
GTCGAGCCGCGCCAGCATCGCCTCGACCTGCTTGTGGAAATCGGGCGACAGGTTGGAAAAGTTCTCGAACGCGCTCTCGGCCAGCAGCAGCGCCGTCGCGTACTCCATCGCCATCGGCTCGGACACCCCCGAGCTCGGCATCCGGTCGAGTCTCTCGACGAGTGCCGCGGTGAGCTGCATCAACGTGCCGTGGTGGATCTCCGCGGCCTTGGCGTGCACCGACGCCAGCGTCTGCTTGAGCTTGGGCAGGTTCTCGGCGCGGCCCGAGGCCGCCTTCAGCCACGCATCCTTGGCGCCCGCGAGCTGCTCGCGCGCTTCGCGCAGGATCGGCTGCAGGCGCACGACGTCCGCCGACAACACTTCGGCGGAGGGAATGAGCCCGGACAGCCGGAACACGCGCTGGACCGCCTGCACCTGTGGCCCGACCGGCGCACTGATCGCCACGTAATACAGGACCTCACGACGCAGGCGATCGGCAACCTTGCCGCTGCCTTCGGCGACGCGTCGAATCTGCAGATCGACGCGCGCCATGAGCTGCTTGACGCCGAATCCGGCGTCGAGGCCCTTCTCGTCGAGTGCCTCGAGCAGCGCACCCACCGTCCACCAGAACGCGCGCAGGGGGCCGTGCAGGGCAACGTCCTCGATCCCGGTGACGGCATCGCGCATCGTCGTCGCGCCGGCTTCGTCGCCGCGCAACCACGCGAGAAGACCGCGCTGGAAGAGCCGACGCTGCTTGACGACGAGCGACGGCAAGCGGCCTGCCGGAACCGGTTCGCGCTGCACGAGGCGCGGCGCTCGCGGCGACAGGTCGGGATAGAAGAGGTCGGTGGGGGCCGCCGCCTTGACGCCGCGCGCCACCTGCATCGCCTCGTACTCGGGGTAGAGCTTGAGCGGGACCGGCGGCGCGCCGTTCACGATCTCGTCCAGGAAGATACGCAATTTCCGTCCGGCCCGATCGATGACGTCGCACGCCGCCGCCGCGCTCGTCGCCGGGAGATCCTCGAGCCGCAGAAGCTGGCGCTCGAGCTCGTCGGTGTAGGCCACAACGGCGTCGAGGCCCACCATCTGGATCGCGCCGGCCGCCTGATGCACGTGCGCGCGCGCGTGCTTCAGTGCATTGCCCTCCCCCGGCGCCGCCTTGAACTGCGCGAGCGCTTCGAGGCCCTTCGCAAGAGCCTGGTCGATCTCGGCTTGCACCCACGACAGCGGGCCAAGGTCGAAGGAAGCGGAATCGGGCATGGGCAATTCCGGTTACACCTTGAAGCCGGCCACCGACGAGCGCAGTTCCTGCGCGAGCTTGGTCAACTGTCCGATCGACACGTTGGTCTGCTTGGTGCCTTCGGTGGTTTCCTCGGTGATCTGCAGGATGCCCTGCATGCCCCGGGTCACGTCGGTCACCGAAGTGGACTGCATGTGCGTCTGCGTCGAGATGCGCGAGATGAGGTCGGCGAGGTCGCGTGACACCGTTTGGATCTCGGCGAGCGCCTGCCCCGCGGCGTCGGACAGCTTCGTGCCCTCGACCACGCCGACGGTCGACTTCTCCATGGCCGCGACCGCGTCCTGCGTATCCGCCTGAATCGTCTTGACGATGACCTCGATCTGTTTCGTCGCCTCGCCCGAGCGTTCGGCGAGCCGCTGCACTTCCTCGGCAACCACCGTGAAGCCGCGACCCGCCTCGCCGGCGGAGGCGGCCTGGATCGCAGCGTTCAATGCGAGCACGTTGGTCTGCTCGGTGATGTCCGAGATGAGCTCGACGATCTCGCCGATCTCCATCGACGACTCGCCCAGGCGCTTGATCCGCTTCGACGTATCCTGGATCTGCGAACGGATCTCGTTCATCCCCGCGATCTGGTTCTGCACGACCGTGCCGCCCTTCTCGGCGGCAGCGAGCGACTGCTGCGCCACACGTGCCGACTGGTTCGCGGTCTGCGACACGTCGTTGATCGATTGCGCCATCTGCAGCACCGACGCCGACGCCTGCTGGATCTCGCGGTTCTGCCGCTGCGACGCCTCGTACAGCCGATTGGAGATCGCCTGCGTTTCCTGCGTCGCCCGGTTCACCTGGTCGGTCGCCGAGTTGATTCCGCGCACCAGCGTGCGCAATTCCTCGATCGTGAAGTTGATCGAGTCGGCAATCGCGCCGGTCACGTCCTCGGTCACCGACGCCTGCACGGTCAGGTCGCCGTCCGCGAGGTTGCCCATCTCGTTGAGCAGCCGCAGGATCGCCTCCTGATTGCGCTTGTTCTCGCTTTCGCTGTCGATCGCACGCAACCGCGCATCGTCGAGAAAGACCTTGCCGAGCAGCACGAGCGCGGCCAGCGCCAGGAGCGCAAAGACGATGGCCGCGACGCGCGTCCAGGCGCGGACGGGGCTGCCTTCGTAGCTCTCGGCGAGCTTGGTGCTGTCGGCGAGGAGCGCGTCGGCTTCGGTGTTGACGCTGCGGGCCGCCTGCTTGGCGACGACGAGCTTCGGCATGTTCTCCAGGATCGTCGACGTGCCGGTCTCGTACGCCGCGAAGCGCTTCTGGAGGTCGACCAGCGTCGCGCGCGCCTCGTCGCCGCGCACGGCGGGCAGGCGCAGCGTATCGCTGCCACGGATGAGGCCGGCGACGATGTCGCGGAACGTGCGGGTGTCGCGACCCAGGAGGAAGGCGACCTCGGGATCGATCTCGTCGGATGACGCGAGTGCGTTCGCGTTCTTGGCGATGCGCTGCGAGAGCACCGAGAGCTGGTTCGCGAAATCGACCTCGCGCAGCGTGCCACCGCTTTGCGCGATCTGCGCCGCCGCCTGCTGCGAGAGTTCGAGCAGCGTGTTGTTGCCGGTGTTGAGCGTCTCCAGCCCCTTGGCGAGCGTGGTCAGGCTCGACTCGTTGTCGACGAGCTCGCGCGCCGCGCGGTCCACGCGCTCCCAGCGCGCATTCACGTCGTTGATAAGCTTGGTCGTCGCGGCATCGTGCGTGGCGTCCAGACTCACACCCCGGATCGTGCCGCCCGTTCGCAACGCCTCGAAGTTGGTCTTGAACTTCTCGCGACTGTCCTTCACGGTCGCAAAGCCCGCGGCCTGGCCCTGCGCCGCGATGGCGCTCCCCCGGGCGAGGCGCTGCGAGAGCATCTGCATTTCGGTCGCCGTCGCCGCGGCCGCCGCCGACTGCGTCGACTGGCGCGCGTCCAGGTACACCATGAGGACCGCCAGGAGCAGAAGGACGATCATCACCACGCCCAGCACCTGGAACTGCTTGACCACCGTGAGGTGACCGATGATGGGCAAACGCTTGGGCTGCGCGGCGGGGACCGCGGCCGCACGCGCCTGCTCCATGATCGTGGGCGACGCCAGGGGATCGTACCCCGCGGTCGCGGCCGCCGCGCCCATCCTCACCTGCGTGGTGGGGAGCTCGAGGTCGTCGTCGAGGTCCTTGGCCTTGTCGCCGCCAAACAATTTTCCGAGTTTGAGTGCCATGATGCCTTTGTCTCCCGCCGCTGGCCGGTGCCCGCCGCAGCGTTCTCCCTAGAGTCCGACCTGCAAGAAGGCAGGGTCGCGTGCGAGCACGGCGAGATCGATTTCCTGCCACGCTTCGCCATCACCGTCCATCCAGCGCGCGCCGTACCATGCCGGCGCCTCGCCGGCGGACCCGACCGGTGCCAATTGCGACACGTTGCGCAAGCCCAGGACGCGCGGCACGACCAGTCCGGCATTGAGATCGCCGGTGCGCGGCCCGAACAGGACCAGACGCGCCTGATTGCCGACGGCACCGCTCGCGTGTCCGAGGAAGCGCGCGAAATCGATGACGCTGTAGAGATTGCCTCGGATGTTTGCGACGCCGAGGTACCAGGGGCGGGTGAGCGGCACCGCGACCACCGGCGGCAACGGGACCACCTCGCCGGCGTCGGCGAGGCGGATGAGCCACCGGGCGTCACCGCAGTCGAGCCCGAGCCGCGACGACTCGACCTGCGCCGCGGTCTTCGCGGCGAGTCGGGTGGCGAGCTCCTGCTGGAAGGTGCGGAGATCGAGCTTGGCGGCGCGGGCCATGGTCGACGGGGTGCGCGGTCAGGCGACGGCAGCGATCTTCTCGAGGAGCTCGTCGCGATCGACGGGCTTCACGATGTAGTCGCGGGCGCCTTGCCGCATTCCCCAGATCTTGTCGGTCTCCTGGCTCTTCGACGTGCACAGGATGATCGGAATGGACCGCGTCTCCGGATCGCGGCTGATGGCGCGCGTCGCCTGGAAGCCGTTGAGCCCCGGCATCACCACGTCCATCACGATGACGTCGGGCTTCAGCGCCTTCGCCTTGCGAATCGCATCCTCGCCGTTGTCGCTCGTCATCACCTCATGGCCCGATTTCGTCAGCATGTCGTTCAGGACGTGCCGCTCGGTCGGCGAATCGTCGACGACGAGGATGCGCTTGGGCGCCGCCTTGGCGACGACCTTGCGCGCCCCCACGACCTCGGCCGCGGTCGGCGGTACCCGTCCTTCCTCCACGCCCCTAACGCCCTTGACCACTGCGCACCTCTCGTCCAATCGTTGCGAAGACCCGGCCGACGGCCGATGCCGCGGGACGCTCGCGCTGCCGGATCACGCCGTGCACGGCACGACCCGTCGCGCTCACGCCGCCGCCTGGTTCACGTGCGTCGCCACCGCCTTCAGGAGACTGTCCTTGGTGAACGGCTTCGTGAGGTACTGGTCCGACCCGACCATCCGCCCGCGGGCGCGGTCGAACAGGCCGTCCTTCGACGAGAGCATGACCACCGGCGTATCCCGGAAATGGCTGTTCTTCTTGATGAGCGCGCACGTCTGGTAGCCGTCGAGTCGCGGCATCATGATGTCGACGAAGACGACGTCCGGCCGGTGATCGGCGATCTTGGCGAGGGCATCGAAGCCGTCGTCGGCGAGGATGACCGTGCACCCCGCCTGCAGCAGGAAGATCTCCGCACTGCGGCGAATCGTGTTCGAGTCGTCGATCACCATCACCTTGATGCCCTGTAGAGGGTTCTGGTCCGCCACTGGCCCGCGCTCCTTCCCGTTTCCTTGCAACGACTGACGACCACTGCCGACGCGCCACCGCGGAACCCGCCTCGACCGCCCGCCACCGGACCCGGCTTCGCCCGCTGGCCGGCCCAAGCTGTCGTGTTCAAGTCTGCCATGGCACCGACACCTTGCCTAGAGCACAAAGCTTGCCGGAAATGACTCGGCAGTCGGGAAAAAACGAAAGTGCAACGGCGCGACACCTTTGTGTCCGCGTCACGTGACGCACTGCGGCAATCCATGCCGCGGGCGGGCGCGCCCTCCTCGCGGTGCGCCGCAGAGGGCGCAAAGTGCCGTCGCCCGCGCGCGCAAGCCGCCCCGAGCGCCGGTCAGCGCCCGAGAAACATGTCGTAGGCGAGGTTGGCGCTCTCGTCGACGTACGCATACCCCAGGCGTCCGAGGAAGCGCCGGAAGTCCGCCTTGTCCTTCGGCGGCACCTGCATGCCGACCAGGACACGACCGTAATCCGCGCCGTGATTGCGGTAATGGAAGAGGCTGATGTTCCACCCGGCGCTCATGCTGCTGAGAAAGCGCGCCAGCGCTCCCGGTCGCTCGGGAAACTCGAAGCGGTAGAGCAATTCGTGCTCGGCCGCCGGGGCGTGCCCGCCCACGAGGTAGCGGACGTGCAGCTTGGCCATCTCGTTGTCGGACAGGTCGTACGCCTCGATGCCGTGACGGTGGAACTGCGCGAGGAGGTCCGCCGTCGCCTTGCGGCCGGCGACTTCCACGCCGACGAAAAGGTGCGCCCGTGCCGGATCGGCGTAGCGGTAGTTGAATTCGGTGATGCTGCGCTTGCCGAGCAAGGTGCAAAACTCGCGGAAGCTCCCCGGGCGCTCGGGAATCGTGACGGCAAAGATCGCCTCGCGGGCCTCACCCAACTCTGCGCGCTCGGCAACGAAGCGCAGGCGGTCGAAGTTCATGTTGGCGCCGCTCGCGATCGCCACGTACGTGCGCCCGGGCGCGCGCTGCCGCTCGCCGTAACGCTTGATGCCCGCCACCGCGAGCGCGCCGGCGGGCTCGAGGATCGAACGGGTGTCGGCGAAGACATCCTTGATCGCCGCGCAGATCGCGTCCGAGTCGACGGTGATCATGCCGTCGACGAGATCGCGGGCGAGGCGCAGGGTCTCCTTGCCGACCTGCTTGACGGCAACGCCGTCGGCGAAGAGCCCGACCTGCGACAGCCGCACGCGGCGACCGGCCGCGATCGAGCGCGCCATCGCATCCGAGTCGCTCGGCTGCACGCCGATCACCTTGACCTGCGGGCGAACGCGCTTGACGTAGGCGGCAATGCCCGAGATGAGGCCGCCGCCGCCAACGGGGACGAAGATCGCGTCGAGCGGCCCCGGGCACTGGCGCAGGATCTCCATGCCGATCGTGCCTTGCCCCGCGATGACGTCGGGGTCGTCGTACGGATGCACGAAGGTGGCGCCGCTGCTCGCCTGGCGCCGCTGCGCCTCGTCGTAAGCGTCGGAATACGAGTCGCCATGCAGGAGCACCTTCGCGCCGCGCGCCTCGACCGCGGCGATCTTGATCTGTGGCGTGGTGACCGGCATCACGATCGTCGCCGCGCAGCCCAACCGTTGCGCGGCGAGAGCCACGCCCTGCGCGTGATTGCCGGCGGACGCGGCGATCACGCCCTTCGCGCGCGCTGCGACCGGCAGATGCGCCATCTTGTTGTACGCCCCGCGCAGCTTGAACGAGAAGACCGACTGCGCGTCCTCGCGCTTCAGCAGGACCCGATGCCCGAGGCGACGTGACAGCGTGATCGCCTCGTCGAGCGGTGACTCGAAGGCGACGTCGTAGACCTTGGCGGTGAGGATCTTCTGGAGATAATCGGGCGGCATGGCAGCGGGAACGCGCGAAGGCGAGCGAGCCGGCGAGAGTAACAGGCGCGCATGCCGCTCTCGCGCAACGCCTATACGCAACCGGCGCGACGCGAGCTCATGCCGCGCCGACACGACCCGCCCCAAGCACGCCGCGAGGCGGCCGTCTGCTAGTCTTCCCCCGCGCGCTTGCAAGGCCACCTGAACACCGCATGCGTCACCTCCCCCGAACCCTCGCCCGCTTCGCCGCACGCGCCCGACCCGAGACGCTGGCCGTCGTCGATCTGGGCAGCAACAGCTTCCGGCTCGAGATCGGTCGCGTCGAGGGGACCCAGATCTTCAGCCTCGACACGTGGCGCGAGACGATCCGACTGGGGGCGGGGATCGATGCCAAGGGCAACCTCACGCTCGCCGCCCGCAAGGCCGCGCTCGCCTGCCTCGCGCGCTTCCGCGAACGGCTCTCGGGACTGCATCCCTCGGCGGTTCGCGCCGTCGCGACCAACACCTTCCGCGTGGCGCGCAACGCCGGCTCGTTCCTCCCGCAGGCCGAGGCTGCGCTCGGATTTCCCATCGACGTCATCGGCGGACACGAGGAAGCGCGCCTCATCTACCTCGGCGTGGCGCACGTCCTTCCGGTGGCGCGCGAGCCACGGCTCGTGATCGACATCGGCGGCGGGTCGACCGAATTCATCGTCGGCCGCGGCATGGTCCCCGAACGCCTCGCCTCACTCAAGCTGGGCTGCGTGACCATGACCTCGATGTTCTTCGCGAGCGGTTCGCTGCGCGCCTCGGCGTTTCGCAAGGCCGAAACGCACGCCCGAGCCGAGATCGAAGCGATCGCTCGCGAGTTCGGGCGCGAGCACTGGAAGGCGGCCTTCGCCTCCTCGGGTACGGCACTCGCGCTCGCCGCGCTCCTGGAGGAGAACGGATGGTCCGCCGGGGGCATCACGGCGCAGGGCCTAGCCCAATTGCGGCGGCGGATGATCGAGGCCGGTCGCGCCGATCGCCTGGCACCGCTCGGCGTCAAGCCGGAACGCGCTCCGGTATTGGCCGGCGGTTTCGCCGTGATGGCCGCGGCCGTCGCCGAATTGCGCATCGCGCGCATCGATCCCGTTGGTGGCGCGCTGCGTCTGGGTGTCCTCTACGACCTCCTGGGTCGCACCGCGCAGCGCGATACGCGGGCGCTGACCGTGGCGAGCCTGTCCGAGCGCTACCACATCGATCGTGCGCACGCGAGGCGCGTCGCGGCGATGGCGCGCGCGCTCTACTTGGCCGCGTCACCGGCGCCGGATACGCGGCACGCGCAACTCGTCGAGTGGGCGGGGCTCCTGCACGAAATCGGCCAGACGGTCTCGCACATCGGCTTTCACAAGCACGGCGCGTACATCATCCACAACACCGACATGCCGGGATTCTCGGCGCAGGAGCAGCGCTACATCGCCGCGCTCGTCCTCGGGTGCCGCGGCAGCCTCGCGAAAGCGATTCCCGCGATCCGCGAGGCCGACACGGCTGCGCAGGTGCTGGCGCTGAGGCTCGCCGTGCTGTTCCACCACGCCCGCCGCGCGGTCGAGGTCCCCCGCGTCTCGCTGCGCGTCCACAAGTCGATTCGCTTTCGCCTGGCGCAACGTTGGCTCAAGCAGCATCCCCTGACCGCGCACCTCCTCGACCTCGAGCGCGCGCAGTGGCGGGCGGCAGGACGAAGCTGGAAGGCGTGACCACCGCCTAGATGAACTCCGGCGCGAGGACCGCCTTGACGACCACGGCGTCGCCCGCGTCGCGCGCGCGCACCGACAGCCACCACACCGCACCCTTCCGGACCGACCAGTACGTTTCCTCGCCGCAGAGCAGCAGCGACGCGACGAGCCCGAGCGTCGGTTGATGGCCGACGACGAGCGCGGGTTCGCGCGCATCGGGCCAGTTCGCTGCGGCAAGCACCGCGGTGGCGCTCGCGCCCGGCGCGATTTCCGGCAGCGTGCGGAATTTTCGTCCGAGCGCCTGCGCGGTTTGCTGCGCGCGGTCGGCGGGCGACACGAGGATGCGGCAGGTGTCGGGCAGGCGCGCATCGAGCCACGTTGCCATCCGCGCGGCCTGCTTCACGCCCTTGGCGGTCAGGCGCCGGGTGAGATCCACCTCACCCACCTCGGCCTCCGCGTGCCGCCAAAGGATCAGGTCCATGCCGTCGCGCGCCACAGGCATGGACCTCGTGTCTCGCGCTCCAGCGCATCGAGATACGCCTCGTGGGCGGCGCGCTCCTCGGCCGTGGGCGCGATGATCGCGATCGAGGCGCGCCCGGCAGCCAGCGTCGGCAGCGCGAGCGCGACCAACCCTCCGACCTCACCCATGTCGATCGTGAGCGACTCCTGGCCACGGGTCATCGCGAGGTAAACCTCGGCCAACAGTTGCGCGTCGAGCAAGGCACCGTGCAGCGTGCGCTGCGCATTCGACACGCCGAAACGCTCGCACAGCGCGTCGAGATTGTTGCGCTTGCCCGGGAACATTTCGCGGGCGAGCGCCAGCGTATCGATGACGCCGTCGTGGAGCGTCGCCGACGGTGGCCCGTCGACGAGCTCGAACTCGTGATCGATGAATGCGATGTCGAACGGCGCGTTGTGGATCACCCATTGCGCGCCCCGCAGGAACTCGACGATCTCGGCGGCGTGATCACGAAATCGCGGCCGACCCTTGAGGTCGTCCCAGGTCTTGCCGTGAACCTCGGTCGCGCCGGCGTCGATCTCGCGCTCCGGATCGAAGTGCAGATGGAGCGTCCGTCCGGTCGGACGCCGATCGACGAGTTCCAGTGCCGCGAATTCGATGATGCGATGTGCATCGCGCGGATCGAGGCCGGTCGTCTCGGTGTCGATGATGAGCTGGCGCATCGGGGTACCCCATGCATCGCCGCGGCTAGCGGCGATACTTCTGTATCGTCGACTGGATCTCCTCGATCGCATGCTCGATCTCGTCGTCGGTGAGGTCGCGCTGCGTCCCCTTGCGATCGGTGAGCGTGAGCGTGCGCTCGATCTGCGTCTCGAAGTCGCCGATGCCGAGCGACTCGGTGACCGTCGTCGTCTGCTCGTCGGTCAGGGTCTCCGGCCCCCAGCGCACGACGATTGCCGACAGGTTGTCGCCCTCGGGGCCACCGCGCTTCTCGCCTTCGCGCATCATCTGCGGTGCCGTGGTCAGGATCGGCGTCGAGGTGAGCCAGGTGGCGATCTCGTGCTGGTCCATGACGCTCCACAGGCCATCGGTGCACAGCACGAGGATGTCGCCGTTACGAAGCGGCGTTCGTCGTGACAGGTCGATCACCGGATCGACGAGCCCGCCGAGGCAGCTGAAGATCTTGTTGCGGTCGGGATGCGCCGCCACCTCCCCGGCACCGATGATGCCCTGGTCGACCAGGTACTGCACTTTCGAGTGATCCTTCGTCGCCCCGATGAGTCCGCCCTGACGGAAGAGGTAGAGGCGCGAGTCGCCGACGTGACACCAGTACGCGTGCCCGGCCTGGACGATGCACGCGACGCAGGTCGTGCGCGGGGTTTCCAGCATCGAGAACTGGTTCGCGTACGAGCCCAGCGCCGCGTGCGCGCGCAGCATCGTATCCTGCAGGAACTTGAGCGGATTCTTGAGGATCGGCTTGGCCTCCTGCTGGAAGCGCTCGATGAACAGGCGCGCCGCGATCTGCGCGGCGATCTCGCCTCCGGCGTGACCGCCCATGCCGTCCGCGACGACGAGGAGGAGCGTGTCGCGACTGTAGGTATACGCGATGCGGTCCTGGTTCGTCTTGCGCGACCCCTTGCGCGACTCCTGGAAGATCGTGAAGCGCATGCGCGGACGTGAATTCGCGATACCGAAAGCGAAGGGCGGAAACCTCAGGCGCCGATCTCGGAGAAGAGCATCTTCTTCAGGCTGCCGAAGAAGCCGAGTTTGCGTTTGATCGGCGGGATGTCGCGGATCGCCTTCTGCAGCGCGAACACGCTTTGCGGGCGCTCGAGCGGATCGAGGCGCAGACACCAGTCGATCACCTCGAGGATGTTGTCCGAGTATTGGCCGGCCCAGATTTTCTTGGCCGAGACGAGATGGTCCTCGGATACGCGCGCGTCGGCCGCCTGCGGGGCGAAGGCGGCAAGACAGGCGAACATCGACGCACCCACGCCGTAGACGTCGGTCCAAGGTCCCAAACGGTCGGGCTCGCGGTACTGCTCGGGTGCGGCGAAGCCCGGCGTGTACATCGGTGCGAGCTTGGGTCGCGCACTGGTGAGCGTCTGGCGCGCGGCGCCGAAGTCGAGCAGCACCGGGCTGCCGTCGGTGCGCAGGTAGATGTTCGCGGGCTTGATGTCGAGGTGCAGGAGCTTGTGCGTGTGCACCTCGCGCAGGCCGTTCAGGAGGTGCATGAACACGTGGCGCACCAGCCGCTCCGACATCTGGTCCTGCCGCATCTGGATGTGCTGCTGCAGCGTGCGGCCGCGCTCGTAGCGCATCACCATGTACACCGTTTCGTTGGCGCGGAAGAAGTTCAGCACGCGCACCACGTTCGGATGATTGATCTTCGCGAGCGCGCGACCCTCCTCGAAGAAGCACTTCATTCCGTACCGGAACGAGGTCAGGTTCTCGGCCGAACTCGCGCGCACGATGTCACCCTCGGTACGCAGCACGAGCGACGAAGGCAGGTATTCCTTGATCGCCACCGGCACGCCTTCCTCGTCGAAGGCGCGGTACACGATCGAGAAACCGCCGCGGCTGATCTGCCGGTCGATCCGGTAGTTGAGGAGCTGGTAACCCCCGGCGAGGGCCTGATTGGTGACGGGCATGGAAGTCGATGCGTTGTGCCGGGAAACCGCGGGTGGCGGTCGGTCGTGGGGTCGGTGGGGTCGGGGCGAGACGGGTGGACGGGGCGTGGATCCATGCCGCGATCCACTGGCGATGGCTGCCATGTTGCAATTCGCATGCCACCATCGACATGCCGGCTTGCGCGGTCCGCCGTTAACGCCTACATTCTCGGCAACCCGATCGCGAAAGTAAAGAATCACCCTCTTGTGGCGGCTTTCACCGCCAGCGCACCGCTTCGGCCGCTCCCGCGAAAAGTGGAAGATTCTCGTCCGACCCGGCCCTGGTGAAGGGGCCTTATCTCCCGGAAAAGACCTGATGATCGTAAGCATGACCGGCTTTGCGGCGACCACGGCCGAATTGCCGGGCCTTACCCTGAGTGTGGACCTGCGCTCGGTCAATCACCGCTTTCTCGATATCGCCCTGCGCCTGCCCGACGAAGTGCGTGCCCTGGAGCCCGCCCTGCGCGAGACGCTCGCCGCCGCGCTGCGCCGCGGCAAGGTCGAATGCCGCGTCGCGCTCAACCGCACCCAGCAGGGCGCGGCAAGTCTCGCCGTGGATCCGCAGCGCGTCGCCGACCTTGCGCTGGCCGCGACGGAAGTCACGCGCAGCGTGCCCACGGCCCGGCCGCTGTCGGTTCACGAGATCTTGCGCTGGCCGGGGGTCCTTGCCGAGCCGACGATTCCATCGACCTTGCTCGCGGAGCATCTGACCGCCCTCGTCGCCGAAGCCCTGCGCGAACTCGCGGCGGCGCGTCGTCGCGAAGGCGAAAAGACCGCGGCGGTGCTCCTCGCCTGTTGCAACGGCATCGAGACGCAGGTCGCGCGCGTGCTGCCCCGCGTGCCGGCGATCCACGCCGCGTACTCCGACAAGCTCGCGACACGCTTGCGCGAGGCGAACCTCGATCCCAACGAGGACCGGCTCAAGCAGGAACTCGCGCTGTTTGCCACCAAGGTCGACGTCGCCGAGGAACTCGCGCGCCTCACAGCCCACGTCGCCGAGGTCCGCCGCGTGATCGCCGCCGGCGGCAGCGCCGGCAAGCGACTCGACTTCCTCGCGCAGGAGCTGCATCGCGAAGCCAATACGCTGGGTTCGAAGTCGGTCGACGCCGAGGTCACGCAGGCCTCGCTCGAACTGAAGGTCCTGATCGAGCAGCTGCGCGAGCAGGTGCAAAACGTCGAGTGACGTTCCGGGTGCGGCGGGTACCTGGACCCGGGATTCGTACCGAACCTGGCGAGGGTGATCGCGCGCGATTCGCCGCTACCGACATCGCATCGCCTGGGCGAGACACGCGGGGGGCGTGCGTTGCGGCAGGCGCAGCGGAGCGCTCCGACGGTCGGTTGGGGCAGCGAACTTGGTAGAATCACGGGCACTCTTTCCTCGCGCCGGCTTCCATGCGTATGCGTGCCGCAGTGCCCGTCGGAGCGCGTCGGGGCGCCCGACTCGCGAGCTTCCTCGCGCTGCTGCTGTGCGTGGCGCCGGCCAGTGCGCTCGACGGCGAAGCCTTCCCCGACGTCCGTGCGGTGCACGTGGAAGCGGCCGCCCCTCCCGCCAAGGGGTCACCGACACTACGCAAGACGTACTGGAAGCTCGTGGCCCTCGACGGCAAGCCCGCGCGCACGTTCAAGGATCAGCGCGAACCGCACGTCGTCCTCGACGGCAATGACACACGGGTGAGCGGCAGCGGCGGCTGCAACAACCTCGTCGGCGGCTTCGAACTCGACGGCGCGCGTCTGCACTTCACGCGGATGGCGGGAACGATGATGATGTGTCCCGACGGCATGGAGCAGGAGGCCGCCTTCGTCAAGGCGCTCGAGAGGACCGCGCGCTACCGCATCGCCGGCGATGCGCTGACGCTCATCGATGCCAAGGGCAAGGCGATCGCCAAATTCCGCGCCGGAACCGCGCGCTAAGACCGGACGGCGCGTGCGCGACACCCGCGACCCCGTGATCACCCCGACGGTCATCGCCACCCAGGCGCCGCCGGCGTCGGGCTGCCTCTTCGTGCTCGCCGCCCCGTCGGGTGGCGGCAAGACGAGTCTCGTCAAGGCGCTCCTCGAGCGCGAGCCCGGCATGCGACTGTCGGTGTCGTACACCACGCGCGCGCCACGCGCCGGCGAGCGCGACGGCATCGACTACCACTTCGTCGACGAGGCGACGTTCATGACGCTGCGCCAGCGCGGCGAGTTTCTCGAGCACGCGCACGTTCACGGCAACTGGTACGCGACTTCGGCGACGTGGCTCGCGGCGGAAGTGGCCGCCGGGCACGACGTCCTGCTCGAAATCGACTGGCAGGGGGCGCACCAGGTCCGTCGGCTCATTCCGGGCGCGGTCCTGATCTTCATCCTGCCGCCGTCGCTCGCCTCGCTCGAGGAGCGGCTCAATCGGCGCGGCCAGGACGCCTCGGAGGTGATCGCCCGCCGTGTGGAGGCCGCGCGCGAGGAGATGCGCCACGTCGGCGAGTTCGATTATGTTATTATGAATCAGGACTTTGCGAGAGCAGTCGACGATCTTTCCGTGATCGTGCGGGCGGCCCGACTCGCCGCGCCGCGGCAGCAAGCGCGCCACGCCGCACTCATCGCCGAACTCTTGCGCCCTTAATTCATTGGAGCACCCATGGCCCGCATCACCATCGAGGATTGCCTCGCCAAGATTCCCAATCGCTTCGAGCTGACGCTCGCGGCGACCAACCGCGCGCGCCAGATCACCGCGGGCTCGGCCCCGATGGTCGACGCCGATCGCGACAAACCGACCGTCATCGCGCTGCGCGAGATGGCCGCCGGCAAGATCGGGATCGAGATGTTGACCAAGACCGGGCCGACGCTGCCGACCGCGAGCATTTGATCCCGCGCGATCCCGGACGCATGTAGAGCGTATGTCCGAGATCGCGGAGTTCACCAAGCGCCTGGGCCACTACCTCCCGGCGCCCGACGTCGCGCTCGTCAATCGCGCCTTCGAGTTCTCGGAGACGGCGCACCGCGGCCAGTTCCGGAAGTCCGGCGAACCCTACATCACGCATCCCTTGGCGGTCGCGTCGATCCTGTCGCAATGGCGACTCGACGCGCAGGGACTTGCCGCGGCGCTCCTCCACGACGTGATGGAGGACAGCGCGGTCAGCAAGAGCGAGCTGGAGAAGCGATTTGGCGAGCCGGTGGCCGAGATGGTCGACGGCGTCTCGAAGCTCAACCAGATCGAGTTCACGAGCCGCGAGGAGGTGCAGGCGGAGAGCTTTCGCAAGATGCTCCTCGCGATGGCGCATGACGTCCGCGTCATCCTGATCAAGCTCGCGGACCGCCTGCACAACATGCGCACGCTCGATGCGATGGCGCCGGCGCAGCGCAAGCGCATCGCGAAGGAGACGCTCGACATCTACGCGCCGATCGCCAATCGGCTGGGGCTCAACTCGCTGTACCTCGAGCTGCAGAACCTGTCGTTCAAGCAGCTCAATCCGATGCGCTACCGCGTCCTCGCCTCGTCGATCAAGGCGGCGCGCGGCAACCGGCGCGAGGTGATGAATCGACTGCTCGACGTGATCCGCGAGGGGCTCGCCCGCGAGAACGTCGTCGCGGTCGTCAACGGCCGCGAGAAGTCGCTGTACTCCGTCTACAGCAAGATGCGCGAGAAGCGCTGCACCTTCACGCAGGTATTCGACATCTACGGCGTGCGCGTCCTGGTTTCCGACAAGACCAACTGCTACGCGGCGCTCGGCGTCCTGCACGAGCTGTACAAGCCGATCCCGGGGAAGTTCAAGGATTACATCGCGATCCCCAAGGCCAACGGCTACCAGTCGCTGCACACGACGCTCTTCGGTCCGTTCGGCACGCCGCTCGAGATCCAGATCCGCACGCACGACATGCACCGCGTCGCCGAAGCGGGTGTCGCCGCGCACTGGCTGTACAAGGCGGGCGGCGAGCTCGACCTCGCCGAGGCGCAGCGCGAGACGTCACGCTGGCTGCAAAGCCTCCTCGAGATCCAGTCCGATACCAAGGACTCGATGGAGTTCCTGGAGAACGTCAAGGGCGACCTCTTCCCTGACGAGATCTACGTCTTCACGCCGAAGGGCAAGATCATGGCGCTCCCGCGCGGCGCGACCGCGGTCGACTTCGCCTACGGCGTGCACACCGACATCGGTCACCACTGCGTCGCGGCCCGCATCAACTACGAGCTGCTGCCGCTGCGCACCGAGCTCAAGAACGGCGACCACGTCGAGATCCTGACCTCGCCCACCGCCCGTCCGAACCCGTCGTGGCTCTCGTTCGTGACGACCGGCAAGGCACGCTCGCGCATCCGCCATTACCTGAAGGGCCTGCAGCAGAAGGAATCGGCGGCGCTCGGCGAGCGCCTTCTCAACCAGGCGCTCGCCACGCTCAAGGTCGAGCCGCAGGCCGTCTCCTGGGATCGCTGGGAGGCGCTCGCCCGGGAGTACGGCGCGAAGAGTCAGCTCGACATCCTGGCCGACATTGGCCTCGGCAAACGGCTGTCGTTCGTGGTCGCGCAGGCGCTCACCAAGGTCCCGGGCAATCCCGACGACCCGGCGCAGGCGCCACCGATGCCCGGCAAGCTCGGCGCGCTCACGCTGCGCGGCGTCGAAGGGGTTGCGATCCAGTACGCGAAGTGCTGCCGCCCGATTCCGGGCGACGCGATCGTCGGCCAGTTCCGGCGTGGTCAGGGGCTGCTCGTGCACACGCGCGACTGCGTCACGCTGAAGAAGCAGCGGGGCGAGCCGGGCGAGCTCGTCGACGTCGAGTGGGCACCCGACGTGCAGGGCGTTTTCGAAACGGGCATCCGCCTCCTCGTCGCGGACCGCGTGGGGCTCCTCGCCGAGATCGCCACGGCGATCGGTGACGCCGAGGCGAATATCGACACGGTGTCGATGGAACGCCCCGACGGGGCCGAGGTGATCGCGATGTTCTTCGGCGTCCAGGTGCGCGATCGCCGCCACCTCGCGCAGGTGCTGCGCGCGCTGCGGCGCGTGCCGGACGTCAAGCGCGCCGTGCGCACGCGCACGTAGCGCGGCGCGTGCCCGCGCGGTCTACGCCGCCGGCGCGGCGAGGAGCTTTTGCAGTTCGCCGCTCGTGTACATCTCGCGCACGATGTCGCAGCCGCCCACGAACTCGCCGTTGACGTAGAGCTGCGGGATTGTCGGCCAGTTGGCGTAATCCTTGATGCCCTGGCGGATCTCGTCGTCGGCCAGCACGTTCACCGAGTAGTACTCGGTCATCCCGCAACGCTTCAGGATCTCGGCCACGGTTGCCGAAAAGCCGCACTGCGGAAACTGCGGCGTGCCCTTCATGTACAGCACCACGGGATGCGTGGTGACCTGGGTGCGGATCGTGTCTTGAACGCTCATGGATGCTCCGGCGCGATGGATGCCTGATTCTACCTTCTGTGGGGACGGCGCCCGGCCGCTTCAACCCGCGTACCGGCGCGTGCCGGCGGCCACGACGTAGTCGGGCCGGCCGGTCGCAAGCCACGTCACGATGTTTTGCGCCGCCTTGCGCCGCAACTCCTTTTCCGCCTCGACCGAATAGAACGCCGCGTGCGGCGTCAGGATGACGCGCGGATGCGCGAGCAGCGGCGAATCCCGAGGGACGGGCTCGTCGGGCAGCACGTCGAGTCCGGCCGCGCGGACCGATCCCGAGGCAAGCCCCGCCGCGAGCCCCGGGACGTCCACGATGGCTCCGCGCGCGGTATTGACGAAGTACGTGCCGGGCTTCATCGCCGCGAAGAACGCGGCGTCGAGCATCCCGCGCGTCTCGCGCGTGAGCGGGGTGTGCACCGACACGACGTCGGCGGCCCTCGCGAGATCGGCGAGCGAATGCACGCGTTCGACGTACGCCGGGAAGTCGCCGTCGATGAGATAGGGATCGTAGGCGATCACGCGGCGGAACGTATCGCGGGAGAGGTGCGCCATCCGCTTGCCGATGCGCCCGAGCCCGATGATCCCGAGCGTCAGCGACGAGGCGCGCGGGATCGCGCCAGCCGACTCGAAGTGCCACGTTCCGGCCCGCACGTCGCGATCGTACGTGACGACGTTGCGGATCGACGCGAGCGCGAGCGCCAGCGCATGCGTTGCGACCTCACCCACGCCGTAGTCCGGCGAGTTCGCGACCCACACCCCCGCGGCGGCGCAGGCATCGGTGTCCACCGTGTCGAAGCCCGCGCCGATGCGGCTCACGATCCCGACGTCGGGGAGCGCCGCGATCACCTTGCCGGTGATCGGTGCGTACTGCAGGAGGATCGCGCAACAGCCCTTGCCCTCGCGGATCACGTCGTCTTCGGTCTTGCACTGTGCGGTGACGACCTCGACCCCGGCCGGATCGAAGACCGCGCGCTCGAGGTCGATGTCGGGATAGTCGTAGTCGGCAAAAAGGATGCGCTTCATGGAGTGTTTCGGTGCGGAGGGAGACGTCGGGCGCGCCCGGCGCGGCGCGAAGAGCGTGTGAGGGTACGGGCAGACCGCGTCTGGGGTCAAGGCGCGAACGGACTTGCCCCGGCGGACTTGCCCCGGCGGCCTGGCATTCGGTCCGCCCGCGAGCGGGCCTGGAACTTCCCGGGCGGCGCAGCGGTCTCGTCTCTTGGGGTAGTCGTGCTCGCGGCAGGGGGATTCCCAAACTCGCGCGCTTCGCGTATGCTCCCAAAGGTGTTTTGTTTCAAGTACTTTAAGCACGCCCAGGCCCGGTCAGCGGCGCGGCAGTTGTCGCGCCGCTTGTGATTGCGGTTCCGTACTTTTCTGTCCTTGAGAATGAAACATGGGGCGGGCACCCGCCCGCCGATCACTTATCTTGAGGAAATTCGGAAATGGCAACTGGTACCGTGAAGTGGTTCAACGATGCGAAGGGCTTCGGCTTCATCACGCCCGACGGCGGAGGCGAGGATCTCTTCGCACATTTCTCCGCAATCAACATGCCGGGGTTCAAGACGTTGAAGGAAGGCCAGAAGGTCTCCTTCGAAGTCACGCAGGGCCCCAAGGGCAAGCAGGCGAGCAACATCCAGGCGAGCTAGCCGCCCGCCGATCGCGTAAGGTCGGTCGCCTTCGTCGACCTCGTCGCCCGCTCGCTGCGGGCAGCGATCCCACCGGAGTGCGCCGTCCAAGGCGCACCCAACGAAAAAGCCGGGCACTGCCCGGCTTTTTCTTGTTGCGCGATACGGCCGTGACCGTCAGCGAATCCCCGCACGCTGCCGGCGAAGCTGCCAGCCACCGGCGAGCGCGAGGGCGAGCGCCGCGAGGAAGAGCGCGAGCGGCGAATCGACCGGGACGGGCTGCGTCGGTCCGGGCGGCGTCACCGGCTGGATCGGCGTGACCACCGTCGACGAATCCCCGCCCGGATCACCGCCACCTTCGACGTGCGCGACGTTGATGACGTTGCCCGACGCCGAAGCCGAGACGTCGACCGTCAACGTGATCGGCGGATAGCTCGCGCCCGGCGCCAGCGGATCGCTGCGCGTGCACGGTCCCGCCGGCTGCGTGCAGGTCCAGCCCGGTCCCCCGATGCTCGTCGCCGTGAGGCCTGCCGGCACGGTGTCGGTCACCGTCACGACGCCCGAGGTCGGGATCGTCCCGTGGTTGGTCACCACGATCGTGTACGTCGCGCCCTTCTGGCCCGGGGTGAACGACCCGTTCGCCGTCTTCACGATCCCGAGATCGACACGCGGTGTTCCGCCACCGACGGGGACGACGACCGTCGACGTGTTGTTGTCGAGGTTGGGATCGTCCACGCCCGGCGGCGGCGTGATCGTCGCCGTATTGCTGAGCGAACCGCTGGCCGATGTGGACACGGTGGCCGTGACGGTGAAGGTCGCGCTCCCCCCTGCCGGCACGTTCACCGGTACGTTGAGGTTGCCCGCCCCCGACGCGGGACAGCTCGCTCCGGCGGAGGCCACGCAGGTCCAGGTCACGTTGCTCAACGTGCTGGCGAACGCATCGGTGACGATCGCGCCGACCACCGGCGTCGGGCCCGCATTGTGCGCGACGATCGTGTAGCTGATCGTCCCGCCCGGCGTGACCGTCGAACTCCCCGCGGTCTTCACGACCGACAGGTCGGCCTGCGGGACGCTCCCCGTGGTGACCGTGAGCGGCGCACTCGCCGGCGGCGCGTTGCCGAGCGAAGTCTCGAGCGCACCGGTGGTGTTGACCACGGTCCCCGGCGTCGACGACGTGATCGTGACCACGATCGTGCAGCCGCCCGCGGGAAGCACCGACCCGGCCGCCTTGGTGAGGCTCGTCGCGCCGACGGTCACGTCGTTGCACGTGCCCGTGTTCCCCGAGGTGATGGTGACCCCCGCGGGCATCGTGTCGACGAACGCGGCAGTGAGCGTCGCGGCTGACGTCGCCGGATTGCCGAGTGTGAGCGTGAGCGTCGCGGTGCCTCCCGGCGCGATCGTCGCCGGGGCAATCGTCTTGCCCAGCGTGATCGCCGTCGTGCCGAGCCGGTTGCTGTCCGACGCGGAAGCGCTCGCCCCCGATCGCCGGTCGGCGACGTGCACCGTGTTGACGAGCGGATCGGTGGTCATCCCGGCCGCGAAGGCCACGGGGACCTGGAACGTCAGCGTGCTGCCGCCGCCCGCGGGGACGACCGAGCCGGTGGTTCCAAACGAGCCCGAACCCACGGCACCGCCGTTGATCGTGCCGCAGCTCGCGGTTCCGCTCGGCGTGCACGTGATCGGGGCCGAGATCGACACCCCAGGCGGGAGCACCTCGCTCACCTCCACGCTCACGGCATCGGTGATGCCGCTATTGCCGACGACGATGACGTACGTCGCGTTGCCGCCAGGCGTGTACCAGTCCTGACCGTCGGTCTTGGTGATGGTGAGCGCCACCTCGCGTGCGAGCGTGTTGCTGTCGCTGCCGCTCGCCGTCGCATCCGAGGCAAGGTCGGTCGCCGTCGCCGTGTTGATGAGCGGGTTGCTGTCGAGGCTGCCGGCAAAGGCGACCGGCGCCGTGAACACGAGCGCGTTGCCCGCGCCCGCGGCGATCGCCGCCCCGGTCGTGCCCAACACGCCCTGCCCGGCCGTTCCGGTCACGCTGCCGCACAGCGCGACGCCGTTGGCCGCGCAGGTGACCGTGCCGGTCAACGTGACGCCGACAGGCAGCGCGTCCTGGACGGTGACGTCGAGCGCGTCCGACGTACCGGTGTTGGTCACGGTGATCACGTAGGTCGCCGTACCCCCCGGCACGTACGTCGGGCTGTTGTCGGTCTTGGTGACCGCGAGGCTCACGTTCGCCGAGCGCCCATTGCTGTCGGAACCCGAACCGGTCGCGCCGCTCGGCGTATCGGTCGCGGTCGCGGTGTTGACCAGCGGATCGGTCGCAAGGTCGGCGGCAAACGCCACCGGCGCCGTGAAGACGAGCGCGTTGGCGCTGCCCGGAACGATGACCGCACCGGTCGTGCCGAGGTTCGTGCCTCCCGCCGCACCGGTCACGGTGCCGCAGTTGGATCCCCCCGCCGTGGTGCAGGTGACGGTACCGGTGAGCGCAACACCCGCCGGCAGCGCATCGGTCACGCTGACGCTCGCCGCGGTCGACAACCCGGTGTTGGCGACCGTGATCGTGTACGTCGCGGTCCCCCCCGGCGTGTACGTCGCGCTGCCGTCGGTCTTCGTCACCGCGAGCGAGACGTCGCGCGCCAACGTATTGGAGTCGCTGCCGCTCGTCGTGCTGCCCGAGGGCACGTCGGTCGCGCTCGCGGTATTGACGAGCGGATCGGTCGTCATGCCCGGCGCAAAGGCCACCGGGACGGTGAAGACCAGCGCGTCGCCCGCACCCGTCCCCAGCATCGCTCCGGTGGTGCCGAACGTCGAGCCCCCCGTGCCGCCGGTGACCGTGCCGCAGGCCGCGGCGCCGGTGGCCGCACAGGTCGCGGCGCCGGTGAGCGTCACTCCCGCGGGCAGCGTGTCGGCGACCGTCAGGTTGGTCGAGTCCGACGGCCCGGTATTGCGCACGGTGACGGCATACGTCGCGGTGCCGCCCGGCGTGTAGGTATTGCTGCCGTCGGTCTTGGTCAAGACGAGTGCCACGCGCGGCGCCGGCGAGCTGCTGTCGGTGCCGAAGGCGGGCGGGCTCGACGGTGCAATCGCGCTGGCCGTGTTCATCAGGGGGTCGTCCGTGAGCGACGAGTCGTACTCCACCGGGACGGTGAACACGATCGAGTGGCCCGCGCCGGCGGCAATCGAGGCGCCCGTCGTCCCGAACACGGGCTGTCCGGCGATGCCGGACACGCTGCCGCAGTTGGCGGTGCCGTTGGCGGCACAGGTCACCGTCCCGTTGAGCATCACCCCAGGAGGCAGGAGATCATGCACTTCGACGTTGCTGGCCGCCGACGGACCACCGTTGGTCACGGTGACGACGTACGTGCCGGTGCCGCCGGGAACGTACGTGGCGCTGTTGTCGGTCTTGGTCACCGCGAGACTCGACACCACCGCCGGTGCGGTACTCGCGCTCGACGTGTTGTTGTCGGGATTGGGGTCCTGCGTCGACGAACTGATCGTCGCGGTGTTGAGATAGGGCCCCGTCGGCTGCACCGTGGCCACGATCGCGAGCGTCGCGGTGGCGCCGCTCGCGAAGTTGCCGATCGTCCACACGCCGCTGCCGTACGTCCCCACCGATGGCGTCGCGCTCACCAGCGAATAGCCCGCCGGCAAGGCATCGGCCACCTGCGCTGCCACCGCCGCGTCGGGACCCAGGTTCTGCGCCGTGAGCGTGAACGTGACGTTGGCGCCAACGGCGGGCGCACCGTTGTCGACCACCTTGTTGATCGCAAGGTCGGCCTGCGGCGTCACGTCAGTGCGCGCGGTCGACGTGTTGTTGCCCGGGACGAGGTCGATCTCGTTCACGGTCGCCACCGTTGCCGTATTCACCAGCGGGTTGGCGCCGTTGTACGGCTGGTTGACCGTGACGTTGATCGCGAGCGCCGTGCTGTCACCGCTCGCGAGCGCGCCGAGCGTGCAGGTGACGACACCGACGCTGAAGACGCAGCCCGGGCTCGCGCTGACGAAGGTCACCCCGGCCGGCAACGTGTCGGAAACGACGGCGCCGGTCGACCAATGCGGGCCGTTGTTGGTGATCGTGAGGTTCCAGG
>WBZO01002638.1_pt1 | contig 22741 bp, 18 predicted proteins | sample 5204261 | NCBI WGS metagenome assembly WBZO01 (sample SAMN12412400, study PRJNA552823) | activated sludge metagenome | isolation source: activated sludge from anammox sidestream of wastewater treatment plant... | place: USA: North Carolina | collected 2017-09 | reverse complement strand
AGATTAAGTCCATAAACTGCTGTAAATAGATTAGCAAGTAGCCACCGCTTCGATTCGGTAAATTGGCGTTATTGAGACGTTGATCAACCGAAGGAGAGAAGCGATGGCTGAAATCGATATTAGCGTAAACAAGGCGTTGTTGTCTGGCTTGTTGGATAGTCAGGATGGATTGGCGAAACTGGTGGAGGCAGTACTGAACCAGATTTTGGAAGCGCAGGTAACGGAAGTGCTGGGGGCCGGGCGGCACGAACGTTCAGAAGAGCGGACGGGCTATCGCAACGGCCATCGTCCGAGGACACTCTACACACGGGTAGGTCCGGTAACGCTGTTGGTGCCGCAAACGCGGGACGGCAGTTTCTCGACGGACATCTTCAGGCGTTACCAACGGAGCGAACAGGCCTTTGTGTTGGCACTCATGGAAATGGTCGTGCAAGGTGTTTCCACGCGCAAGGTGGCGGCGATCACAGAAGAGCTGTGTGGCGTGAGTTTCTCCAAATCGACGGTCAGCAGTCTGTGTGCGGGACTCGATGACCGTGTCCGAGCCTTCAACGAACGAAGTCTGGAAGGCGAATACCCGTTCGTGCTGGTCGATGCGATGTTCATTCAGAGTCGGCAGGACGACCGTGTCGTGATGCGCACCGTGCTGATCGTCAGTGGGGTGCGCAACGACGGTTACCGGGAAATACTTGGCGTGAAAATCGGCGACAGTGAGAGCTTTGCCACCTGGGATGAAACTTTTCGCTGGCTGAAGCGCCGCGGACTCAAAGGCGTCGCCTTTGTCATCTCAGATCAGCATACTGGATTGCGCGAGGCGGTAGCCAGGCAGTTTCACAACGCCACCTGGCAGCGCTGCCAGGTCCATCTGATGCGCAATATCCTGGATAGTTGCAGTACCAAGGTCAGAACAGAGGTGGTGACGGCAGCTAAGCTGGTCTTCCAGGCTGCTGACCTGCCGGAAGCGCGGCGCCGGCTGGCCGAGTTCGGCGAGCGCTTTGCCAAGAGCGCGCCCAAAGCGGTTGCTTGCCTCGAATCCGGGTTTGAGGATGCCATGGCGGTCATGGTGTTGCCAGAGAAGTATCGTAAACGGTTGCGTACGACCAATATGCAGGAGCGGCTCAACGAGGAAATCCGTCGCCGGGAGCGCGTCATCCGCATCTTCCCGAATGATGAGTCAGCCCTGCGCCTGATCGGCACTTTGTTGGCTGAGCAAAATGAAGTCTGGTTGGAACGGAAGTATCTGGACATGCAGGCGTATCACGAATGGGCGGCGGTCCGTGCCGCCGCCCGAGAGGATAACAATGTAGTTGCCCTCTCAGACTAAAAATCAATCGTCATTCACCGGATCGGAGCAGATTTACAGCAATTTTCGGACTTGACCCTGAGCCATTAATGATATTTTGTTTTCTTATGAAACTTTTGCAAAATATAGTAGTAGAGCGATGGCTCAAGGTGAAAATCGGTAAGAAAGCGGAGTTTATGCATAATAAACGTGCATTTCGAGCTTATTTTTAACACAAAAAGACAGTACAGATGGTTTTGCAGAGGCTCCTTAAGAATATGAAAAATTGCCTCAACTACTATGTTTGTAAATCTTTAGGAGGGATTATTTATTCAGATTTTTTTGAAATAGTAAAGCAAGGATTTGGAAGATTTAAGCGGTTCTATCTGGTCGCAGATACTGATGGAAGTTTATGTAAAAAAGGTGGGCATAAAAAATACCTCATAGTACTTGTTTTAAGAATTTTTCAACAATTCTATGAGGTATTTTAAGAATAATTTATTTTACAATAGCTTTTAGCTCTCCGCTTTGGTAGCGATTTGCCATGGTTTCCAATGAGATTGGCTTAATTTTTCCAGCCCAACCTGCAGAACCAAAGGCTTCAAAGCGTGCTTTGCAAATATCTTTCGCGGCAGCTGTCGCATCCTTTAGGAATTTGCGAGGATCAAATTCACTTTTGTTTTTTACCAAATGACGGCGAATAGCTCCAGTCATGGCTAAGCGAATATCCGTATCAATATTGACTTTACGTACACCATACTTAATACCTTGCTGAATTTCCTCTACTGGTACGCCATAAGTTTCTTTCATTTCTCCGCCATATTCTCGGATAATTTCTAACCATTCTTGCGGAACTGAGCTGGATCCGTGCATTACTAAGTGGGTATTGGGAATTCTTTGATGGATTTCCTTAATTCGTTCAATGGCCAAAATATCGCCTGTTGGTTTACGGGTAAATTTGTATGCACCATGAGAAGTACCAATTGCAATTGCGAGTGCATCTACACCAGTTTTTCTAACAAAATCTGCAGCCTCTTCAGGGTCGGTTAAGAGCTGGTCATGTGAAAGCTGTCCTTCTGCACCATGCCCATCTTCTGCTTCACCTTTACCGGATTCTAGAGAGCCTAGGCAACCTAGTTCCCCTTCAACGGAGACACCTACTGCGTGCGCCATTTCGACTACTTTAGAAGTGACATTTACATTGTACTCAAAAGAAGAGGGTGTCTTTCCATCTTCTTTGAGTGAGCCATCCATCATTACGCTAGAAAAACCGCTGCGGATTGCATTGATACATACAGCAGGGGAGGCGCCATGATCCTGATGCATGACAACGGGAATATGTGGGTAGGCTTCAACCGCTGCCGCGATCAGATGACGCAAAAATGCTTCGCCAGCGTATTTACGTGCACCAGCAGATCCCTGCATGATTACTGGACTATCGCATTCATCAGCTGCCTGCATAATCGCATGAATTTGTTCAAGGTTGTTGACGTTAAAAGCTGGAAGCCCATATCCGTTTTCAGCTGCATGATCTAGTAACTGGCGTAATGATACGAGTGCCATTCAAGTCTCCTTTATATGAATATGAAATTAATATATTGATTTTTTAAATTCAAATTTACTGATTGTAAACTACTTTATTATCAATTATTCAGTAGTGATATTGCTTACCTATTTATAAATTTAGAGGACCAGAAAAAGTCTGCTGAGTTGTTTCTTTTTGTGTAGTTACTCTAGGACCGCCTACTCTGACAAGTTTCATGGTGTTTGTTCCACCTGATTTACCAACTGGTTCACCAATTGTCATGATAATTAAATCTTCATTTCGTACTGCTCCACGTCTGAGCAACTCATCTTCTGCCATACCGAGAATAATTTCCGGATCACATAATCCTTGCCCAAATTTTATGGGATAAACACCACGAAATAGCGTAACCTTGCTTAGAGTATCTTCTTGTGGACTTAGGGCAAAAATAGGAACTTTTGAGCTTCTACGAGACATGAACAAGGCAGTTACTCCGCTCTGCGTTAATGCTGCAATCGCACGAATCTTGAGTGAACCAGCAGTGTGCATAGTAGCTCTTGCAATAGCGTCTTCAATACTGACAGGTTGTGTATCTGGAGTGCGATGGGGGCTCAGGTTAACCGTATATTCTTTTTCTGCTTCCAAACAAACTCTTGCCATGGCTGCTACTGCTTCTATCGGATATTGTCCCGCAGCGGATTCGGCTGATAACATAACAGCATCCGTACCATCCAATACAGCATTAGCAACGTCAGATACTTCTGCGCGCGTAGGGATGGGACTGGATATCATTGATTCCATCATCTGCGTAGCAGTAATTACGAGTTTATTCGCTTCACGTGCAGATCGTATCATTCGTTTTTGTAGAGCGGGAACAGCAGCATCACCGACTTCAACTGCTAGATCACCGCGTGCAACCATAATTGCGTCAGAAGCACTTAAGATATCATCTAATGCTAGGATGGCTTCCGAGCGCTCAATCTTTGCCATGAGTAAGCTATGTCCTTGTGCATCCTGCATTAATGCACGTGCTCGCCTAATATCCTCACCCGAGCGAGGAAATGATACAGCGAGATAATCTGCTCGCATAATTGCTGCTGTTTTTATATCTTGTAGATCTTTTGCAGTTAGCGCTGGCGCACTTAAACCGCCACCTTTCCGGTTAATACCTTTATTATTGGAAAGTACCCCTCCTTGTGTGACTTCACAATAAATTTCACTTTCTCTGACTTTGGTAACAGTTAGAACGATACGACCATCATCTAGCAGAAGAACAGCACCCGCTTCAACATCATTGGGTAATTCTCGGTAATCTAGTCCAACTCGTTCCTGATTACCTATTTCACACGCTGCATCGAGAATAAATTCATCTCCAGGTTTGAGTGTAATTTTTCCTTGAGCAAATTTCCCGATACGAATTTTGGGACCTTGCAAATCGGCTAACACACCAACAGTGCGACCCAAGGAGTTGGCAAGAGAACGAACTAACTCAACAACAGCAATATGTTCATCTTTTGTTCCGTGTGAAAAGTTGATACGTACGACATCAACTCCCGCTTCAATCATTTGTCCCAAAATTTCTGGATGACTAGAAGCTGGCCCTAAGGTCGCTACAATTTTTGTTCTTCGCATCATTTCTGGAATTCCTGAAAGGAAATTTTCTCAGATTTCACTGTGCACGCTGTTCTAATATTTCAACAGCAGGTAGTTTTTTTCCTTCTAAAAACTCCAGGAACGCTCCCCCAGCGGTGGATATATATGAAACTTTATCGTAGATATCGTATTTTTGAATGGCTGCAATCGTATCACCGCCGCCAGCCAGGGTAAAAGCTTTGGTTTCAGCGATTGCTTTGGCAATCGCACGTGTTCCTTCTCCGAATTGATCAAATTCAAATACACCAACTGGACCATTCCAGACTACCGTACCAGCTTTCATGATAATGTCGACGAGTTCCTGAGCGCTTTTGGGACCAATATCAAAAATCATATCGTCGTCAGAAACAGCATTTGCATCCTTTAGAACGGCAGGTTCATCTGCGGCAAACTTTTTGCCAACGACAACGTCAACAGCAATGGGAATGATTGCATTACGTTGATTCATTTTATCCATCAAAGATTTTGCTATAGGAACTAACTCATCTTCGCACAGGGATTTTCCAACATTTTTTCCGGCAGCTTTGAGAAAAGTATTGGCAATTCCTCCACCCACTACAAGTTGATCAACTTTTTCTGTGAGCGATTCTAGAACAGTCAATTTAGTAGAAACTTTAGATCCCCCTACGATTGCTACTAGTGGGCGCGCTGGTTGATGCAAGGCTTTGGTTAACGCATCAAGTTCTTCGGTAAGCAAAATACCAGCACAGGCAATAGGCGCGTACTTGGCTATACCATATGTTGAAGCCTCTGCGCGATGTGCTGTGCCAAAAGCATCCATTACAAATACATCACATAGATTGGCATATTTTTTTGCAGTTTCCTCAAGGTTTTTTTTCTCACCTTTGTTAATTCTACAATTTTCTAGTATAACCAATTCCCCAGGTGCAACTTCAAATCCGCCATCTACCCAATCTTTGATTAATCGAACCGGTTTCCCCAATCTACGGCTAATATCATCAGCAACTGGCTGGAGAGAATTTTCTTCAGTCCATACACCTTCTTCTGGACGCCCCAGATGGGAGGTTACCATGACTCGTGCACCTTGCTTCAAGCAATGGTTTATAGTTGCCATGGATGCGGTAATACGTGCATCTGAAGTTACTTTACCTTCTTTCACGGGAACGTTCAGATCAGCACGAATAAAAACACGTTTATTACTAAGATCTAGATCGACAAGTTTAATAACTGACACGTTGGCTCCATTTTCAATTGGCTTATAGATTGATAAGGTAATTTTAGATGAAAGATAAAATTAATTTATTACTCAATAAAGATAAATAATTTACCTGTTCATAGAGCAACACTGTTTAAATTAATTCTCTTATTGATTGATTTATCTAAAATCTATACTAGAGTTGAGAAGAAAAACATTTTCTGTTTACTTAACGTAAGAAAGCTGTAATCAGCTTTTATTACTGATTACAGCATAACTTCTAAGATAATAAATAACTAATTAGTTATTTACCCTAATGAATACGTCTATCCCTTAATTTTAATTAGCGTGACCGGCAACTACACGTACCATTTCTAGAACTTTATTGGAATAACCCCATTCATTATCATACCAAGCAACTACTTTTACAAAGTTATTGTCTAGTTGAATACCAGCTTCTGCATCAAATACTGATGTACGTGTTTCTCCACGAAAATCAGTGGAAACAACCTTTTGATCGGTAAATCCTAAAACTCCTTTCATGGGACCTTCAGAGGCAGCCTTCATTGCGTCACGAATTTCATCGTAGGTTGCGTCTTTTTCTAATTCTACTGTCAAATCTACGACTGAAACATCAGAAGTAGGTACACGAAAAGCCATACCAGTTAGCTTTTTATTTAGTTCAGGAATGACTACACCAACAGCCTTGGCGGCACCCGTAGAAGAAGGAATGATATTTTCAAGAATTCCACGTCCACCGCGCCAGTCTTTATTGGAAGGACCATCAACAGTTTTCTGAGTAGCTGTAGCAGCATGTACAGTTGTCATTAAACCACGTTTTATTCCCCAATTATCATTTAATACTTTTGCTATTGGTGCCAGGCAGTTTGTGGTACATGAGGCATTTGAAATGATTGCTTCGCCTTTATAGGTTTTATCATTTACACCATAGACAAACATAGGGGTATCATCTTTTGACGGGGCGGTCATAACGACCTTGGGTGCACCAGCCTTAATGTGTTTCTCACAAGATTCTTTTGTCAAGAATAATCCAGTAGCTTCTACTACCACATCAACATTCACTTCTTTCCAGTTTAACTCAGCTGGATCTTTAATGGAGGTTAGACGTATTCTTTTGCCATTTACTATTAGAGTGCTGTCTTCTACGGAAACATCCCCTTTGAAACGACCGTGAACGGAATCATGCTGCAGCATATAAGCTAGATAGTCTGGTTCCAATAAATCGTTAATTGCAACAACTTCTATATCATCAAATTCTTCTATAGAAGCACGAAAAACCATCCGTCCGATACGACCAAAACCGTTAATACCAACTCTTATTGTCATTCCTTGATCTCCATATTTTTTACTAAAAATCTATTTTTCAGATAAGAAGGGAATTTTCCGTATTTATATGATTCTTTTTACTGCGTTTACGACGTTTTCAACAGTAAAACCAAAATATTCGAATAATTTCTCTGCGGGTGCAGATTCTCCGAATTTATCAATACCAATTACTTCTCCTTCGAGCCCAACATACTTGCGCCAAAAATCAGAGACACCTGCTTCTACAGCTATGCGCTTGATTCCTTTAGGGAGGACTTTATCTTGATATGCTTGATCTTGCTTATCAAAAATATTAGTGCAGGGCATGGATACAACACGTACTGCGATACCGTTTTCAGCTAGTACTTTCTGAGCATCCATTGCCAGTCCAACTTCTGATCCGGTTGCAATAATAACAGCTTGCGGATTTCCATTCGCCGCTTCAGATAGAATATATCCTCCCTTTTTAATGAGGCTGATTGTTGCTGCGTCTCGTTTTTGGAAAGGAAGGTTTTGGCGGCTAAATACGAGAGAAGTCGGACCCTCTCTACGTTCTATCGCTGCTATCCACGAAATAACAGATTCAACTGTATCACATGGTCGCCACACTTCCATGTTAGGAATCATGCGTAACGTGGCGGTTTGCTCTATCGGTTGGTGTGTTGGGCCATCTTCTCCCAATCCGATTGAATCGTGGGTAAATACGAAAATATTACGAATTTTCATCAATGCAGCCATGCGTAAAGCATTGCGCGCATATTCTGAAAACATTAGGAAGGTTCCGCCATAGGGAATGATTCCACCATGGAGTGATAAGCCATTCATAATGGCGCTCATACCAAATTCCCGTACTCCGTAATGAATGTAATTTCCCATGGCATCACCACTAATTGATTTGGATCCTGTCCACATAGTAAGGTTTGATCCTGCCAAATCTGCTGATCCACCAATGAGCTCAGGTAGTACAGGCGCTAATGCTTCAATTGAATTTTGCGATGCTTTTCTAGTAGCGATATTTTCTTCTCTAGCGTTGATTTGACTGATTACTCCTTCAATGTGATCAACCCATTTGATAGGTAATTCACCAGCCATACGGCGAGTAAACTCCATAGCTTCGGCGGGATATTTTTTGCTGTATTCCGAGAACATGGTGTCCCAATCAGATTCTAACTTTTGTCCTTTAGCACGAGCATCCCATGCATCATAAACTTCTTGAGGTATCTCAAAAGGTAAGTAGTTCCAACCTATATGTGGACGTGCAGCTGCAATTTCGTCTTTCCCAAGTGCCGCGCCGTGAATAGAGCTAGTGTTAGCTTTGTTAGGCGAACCCATTCCGATTACTGTTTTGCAGCATATTAATGTGGGTTTGTCTTGTACTTTTTGAGCAGATTCGATTGCCGCTTGAATTGCCACGGGATCATGACCATTGACATGTGGAACAACATGCCATCCATAAGATTCAAAGCGTTTAGGAGTATCATCTGTGAACCACCCTTCGACATGCCCATCTATTGAAATGCCATTGTCGTCATAAAAACAAATGAGCTTGCCTAATTGGAATGTGCCTGCTAATGAGCAAGCTTCATGCGAGATGCCTTCCATTAAATCTCCGTCACCTAGGAAGACGTAGGTATGGTGATCCACGATCGGAAAATAAGGTCGATTAAACTCTGCAGCTAAGATTTTTTCTGCCAATGCCATCCCAACAGCATTAGTAATGCCTTGCCCTAATGGACCTGTTGTAGTTTCAACGCCAGGAGTATAGCCATACTCAGGATGTCCTGGAGTTTTTGAATGAAGTTGACGGAAATTTTTTATATCTTCAATAGATAAATCATAGCCAGTAAGATGAAGTAGTGCGTATAACAGCATAGATCCATGACCGTTTGATAGCACGAAACGGTCACGATTCGCCCACTTGGGGTTTGCCGGGTTGTGACGCATGTGATGAATCCATAATACCTCGGCAATTTCCGCCATACCCATAGGCATGCCTGGATGACCAGAATTGGCTTTCTGAACGGCATCCATAGCTAGTGCGCGAATTGCACTGGTTAAATTATTGAATACTGGTGCACCAAAATCGTTAAATGCTTCCTTCATTTGTTCTTGTCCTCAATTATTCAAAAACCGCCGCCCGCAATGTGATGCACCACACGATGACCAACAAAAACCGGCAAAAATAAGTATTATCTCTTAACTCCAGTCTGTTCACAATATAGGATACAATTTCTCTTATATTTTTGATTGCCAGTCAGGTTTAAGCCAAAGATCGTGGTAAAATGATTTGTTGAAAGGTATTATCCTGCTTCTTAATTTCTACTATCTACCATCTGGAAGAGTGGCCGAGTGGTTGAAGGCACTGGTCTTGAAAACCAGCAACAGGAAACTGTTCGTGGGTTCGAATCCCACCTCTTCCGCCATTTGTAGTTTTGCGAGAATATCGATGATCTTTGCGAATCACCTTTTTGAAGGATAAATGGAGTATAGATCTAATTCATGCTCATGCTGCGTGGCTTTCTTTATTCTTTACTTTGGTGACAGCAAGAATTTGTTGTTCTTGAGAAGGATGGGACGATTGTGCAAAATACTTGCTACACGAAAAATCAAGATATTAGCTAATATCAAAATTGGAGAAATTTAATAATGAGTGTTCCTCTTTTACAGCAATACCGGGTAGGTAGTTATTTATTGAAGCAAAAGCTTCGTGGTAATAAACGTTATCCGCTGGTATTGATGCTTGAACCGTTATTTCAGTGTAATTTGGCCTGTGCGGGTTGTGGCAAGATCGATTATCCAGAAGAAACATTGCGTCGCCGTCTGAGTGTGGATGAATGCCTACAGGCTGTAGATGAATGTGGTGCACCAGTCGTTTCCATTGCGGGAGGAGAGCCGCTCATTCATAAGGAAATGCCACAAATTGTAAAAGGGATCATCCAGCGTAAAAAATTTGTATATCTCTGTACCAATGCATTATTACTGGATGCACGTATGGATGATTATCAACCTTCTCCCTATCTGACGTTTTCTATCCATCTGGATGGTAATCGTGAGCGACACGATGCATCAGTATGTCGAGAAGGTGTGTATGACAAGGTTATCCCAGTAATTAAACAAGCGCTTCAGCGAGGCTTTAGAGTAACTGTGAACTGCACCTTGTTTCAAAATGAGACAGCAGAAGAAGTGGCTGCATTTTTTGATACTGTCACAGAGCTTGGTGTAGAAGGAATCAACGTATCTCCAGGATTTAGCTATGAACATGCTCCACGGCAAGATGTATTTTTGCAAAGATCGGTAAGTAAACGATTATTTCGTTCAATTTTTCAAATCGGAAAGAAGCGCAAAACTCCTTGGAAATTTAACCATTCTAGTTTGTATTTAGATTTTCTTGCGGGGAACCAAAGCTATCAATGTACTCCATGGGGAAACCCTACGCGTAATTTATTCGGCTGGCAACGACCTTGTTATTTACTAGTTGACGAAGGTTATGCAGCGAGTTTCCGGGAGCTCATGGAGGAAACAGATTGGGATAAGTATGGTGTAGGAAATAATCCTAAATGCGCTAACTGTATGGCGCATTGTGGGTTCGAACCAACTGCTATTAACGACACTTTTTCCCATCCTTTTAAAGCATTACGAGTAAGCATGCGTGGTCCTCGTGTAGAAGGACCGATGGCGTTAGATCCGTTGCAAACAAATAATGGAGCTCAATCAGATACAAATAAACGGAAACCTTTTCCTGTACCGGTAACTGTTGAGCATAAGGTGGTGACGCCCACTTCTGATCATTCATCCCGTTCAGATAATTAACAATTTATCTTAATCCAGAAAAAGTCATCTTGCTTACCGAAAATTATGGTTATGCTGACTATATGTATGGCTTTGGCTGGTATGTTCTGCTGGTTAGCTATTCTGTTGGCTCCATGGCGAGCATGGAGCGTACGTGAGCAGCTTGAGGCTACAGTCGATATAAAAAAGCAGTTTAATGATGTTACGGTCTTGATTCCAGCTCGTAATGAAGCACAGTTTATCGATCAGACACTTAGTAGCCTTCAAGCCCAGGGTCAAGGTTTGCGGATTATCGTAATTGACGATCAATCCGAAGATTGTACTGCAGCGCTGGCTAAAAGATCTGGAGTAGAGATTATTTCTGGGACAACACCCCCTAAAGATTGGAGTGGAAAGCTATGGGCTCTAGATCAGGGGTTGCAAAAGGTACATACGCGATACACTTTGTTGCTAGATGCGGATATTAGCTTGTCGCCCGGTATTCTAAAAGCCCTGTTGAATAAAGCACAACAAGAGAATTTATCGTTGGTGTCACTTATGGCGGAATTACCAGTTCAACGTTTTTTTGAGCGATTATTAGTACCAGCCTTTATATTCTTTTTTAAGTTGTTATATCCTTTTGGGCTATCCAATAATCCAAAATCTCGAGTGGCAGCAGCTGCGGGAGGGTGCATCTTAGTTGAAACGAATATACTGAAATCTATAAATGCCTTTGCCAGTATTCACCATGCACTGATTGATGATTGTATGCTGGCTGAACAGGTTAAGCGCGCAGGTTTTAATACTTGGATCGGATTAAGTCATGCGGTGCGGAGTCATCGAGGTTATGACAGCTTCACTGCAATTTGGAATACAGTCGCTCGTACTGCTTTTACTCAGTTACATTATTCTTTGTCATTATTGCTTTTGTGTACAGTGATTATGGTTAGCATGTTTTGGTATGCACCATTATCTGTAATTATTTATACCGATACGATTTTTGTAGTTTGTGGTGTTTTTACCTGGTTAGCTATGTTCATTGTTTATATTCCCGTACTCAATTTTTATAGAAGTTCGTGGTTTTGGGTGATTGTGTTGCCTGTTATTGGGACGTTGTATTTGTTGATGACTTGGACATCTGCCTTTAGATATTGGCGGGGTATTCGGGCGCAATGGAAAAATAGAAGCTATCAAGTTGCTAAACATGACTCATAAAATATTTAAACTACTAGCAATAATTATGTTGATGGTGATCGCTAGTGGATTACAGGCAGAATCATCTGAAAATGAGAATGCCGCGCAAGTAATCACCACTTTGCAAAATGGGCTAATCCAGGCTATGCAACAAGGACAGAAAATTGGTTATGCTGGTCGAGTAGCATTGCTTACCCCTATTATTCAGCAAACACATGATCTTACAGCAATTATCCGTTCTGTCTTAGGTTCACAGTGGACAAAACTTAGTTCTGATCAGCAACAAGCCATTACACAGACATTCCAAGCAAATAGTATTGCAACCTATGCAGATCGGTTTGATCAATATGAGGGAGAACAATTTAAGTTTATAGAACAGACACAACTGCCGCGTGAACGTATGTTAATTCGCAGTCAACTTATTCGTACTGATGGCGATCCTGTGAATTTTGATTATGTGATGAACAGAACTGATAAAGGTTGGCGCATTATTAATATTGTGGTTGATGGGGTAAGTGACCTCGCTTTAAAGCGAGCTGAATACAGTGCTGTATTACAAAAAGATGGTATTGCTGCTCTGATTGATATGTTGAGACAAAAAACAGCGCGCATGGAACAAAGTCAATAATTACTTATCTGCGTTTGCCTAGAGATAGATAGCTCAAATATTTCACAGCTAAAGAAATTTATACATGGAACAATTCGCTAAGGAAACATTGCCCGTTAGCCTTGAAGATGAGATGAAACGCTCTTATCTCGATTATGCGATGAGTGTTATCGTGGGTCGGGCTTTGCCTGATGTACGTGATGGATTAAAACCGGTACATCGGCGCGTACTTTATGCCATGCATGAGCTATCTAATGATTGGAATCGACCTTATAAAAAATCGGCTCGTATTGTTGGTGATGTAATCGGTAAATACCATCCACATGGTGATACCGCTGTTTATGACACGATCGTACGCATGGCTCAGCCTTTTTCTTTGCGCTACATGCTAGTAGATGGGCAAGGTAATTTTGGTTCGATTGATGGTGATAATGCGGCTGCCATGCGTTATACCGAAATTAGGATGTCGCGTATCGCTCATGAATTATTAGCTGATTTAGATAAAAATACAGTTGATTTTGGACCTAACTATGATGGTTCTGAGCAGGAACCGTTAATTCTGCCGGCAAAAATACCTAACTTGCTAATTAATGGATCATCCGGCATCGCAGTGGGAATGGCAACTAATATCCCACCTCATAATATTAGCGAGGTAGTCGATGCTTGCCTGCTATTATTGAGTGATCCTGATATCGATATCAATGGATTGATGGCTTGTATTCCAGCTCCTGATTTTCCAACTGCCGGCATTATTTATGGTGTATCTGGTATCAAGGATGGATATCAGACAGGAAGAGGGCGCGTTGTTATGCGCGCTAGAACACATTTTGAAGAGCTGGATAAAGGGAATCGCCATTGCATCATTATTGATGAGTTGCCCTATCAGGTAAACAAGACCAATCTGTTGGTCCGGATTGGAGAGCTAGTAAGAGATAAGAAAATAGAAGGGATCTCTGATTTACGCGATGAATCAGATAAATCCGGGATGCGCGTAGTTATTGAGCTGAAGCGTGGAGAAATGCCAGAAGTTATCTTGAATAATCTGTACAAAGAAACTCAGATGCAGGATACATTTGGCATTAACATGGTGGCGCTAGTTGATGGACAGCCGCGTTTGCTTAATCTAAAGCAAATGCTAGATTATTTTCTGCGCCATCGTCGCGAAGTTATAACGCGGCGCACCGTATTTGAACTCAGAAAAGCACGAGAACGTGGTCATTTGCTGGAAGGATTGGCAGTTGCATTATCCAATGTAGATGAAATTATTGCCTTAATCAAAGCAGCGCCGACGCCAGCTGAGGCTAAGAAAGCATTGATGGCAAGAGCATGGCGTTCTTCTCTGGTTGAAGAAATGCTACGTCGTGCAATGATTGATGCAGCTGCATTTCGTCCAGAAACACTGGTAGCTGGATTAGGAATGTCAAATCAGGGATATCGCTTGTCTGATGCACAAGCCCAGGCAATTCTTGATCTCAGATTGCAGCGGCTCACGGGATTGGAGCAGGAAAAAATTATCTCCGAATACAAAGAGATACTAGATAGGATTCAGGATCTGTTGAATATATTAGACAATCCGCAGCGTATTACTGCCATTATTGTTGAAGAATTAACTGCAATTAAAGGGCAATTTAGTGACTCCAGACGTAGTGAAGTAGTGATCGATGCGCAAGATTTAAATACAGAGGATTTAATTACACCTGCTGATATGGTTGTAACGTTATCGCATGCTGGCTATATCAAATCGCAGCTGCTGGATGATTATCAAGCACAAAAGCGTGGAGGACGTGGTAAACAGGCAATTACTACACGCGAAGATGATTTTATTGACAATTTGTTCATTGCCAATACGCATGATTTCATTTTGTGTTTTTCTAGCCTTGGGCGAGTTTACTGGATTAAGGTATATAACGTGCCGCAAGGCAGCCGTACTTCCCGCGGTAAACCTATTAATAATCTCGTGCCACTGGAACCACATGAAAAGATCAATGCTGTTCTGCCAGTTAAATCTTTTGATGATACTCGTTTTGTATTCATGGCAACTGCTGGTGGTACGGTTAAAAAGACACCATTATCAGAGTTTTCCCGACCTCGAACTAGTGGAATCATTGCAATAGCGCTGGATGAAGGTGATTATCTGATCGGAGTTGCGCTTACCGAAGGTAAGCATGATGTCATGCTGTTTTCTGATGCAGGTAAGGCAATGCGCTTTGATGAAAATGATGTGCGCCCGACAGGGCGTACTGCTCGTGGAGTCAGAGGTATGAAGTTAGGGCCAGGGCAGAAGGTCATTTCGTTATTGGTTGCAGATAGTGAAGATATAGCAGTGTTAACCGCAACCGAGAATGGCTACGGAAAACGTACCTCTATTACTGAATACACTCGGCATAATCGAGGTACGCAGGGCATGATTGCGATTAACACCAATATTCGTAATGGCAAAGTTGTTGCCGCACAATTGGTTGAGCCTAATGATGAAATCATGTTGATTACGACGGGCGGTATCATGATTCGTACACGCGTTAGTGAAATTCGTGAAATGGGGCGGGCAACTCAGGGAGTGATATTAATTAATTTGGATGTAGGCGAAAAACTTGCGGGATTGGAGAGAATTGTTGAAACAGATGAAAATTAACCTAAGCTGGTGAAGCATGAGAAAAATATATAACTTCAGTGCGGGACCAGCAGTTTTACCGAAAGAAGTATTAGAACAAGCGCGTGAAGAAATGTTGGATTGGCATGGCAGTGGTATGTCAGTCATGGAAATGAGCCATCGTGGAAAAGAATTCATGTCTATAGCGGATAATGCCGAATCTGCTTTACGTGAGCTAGCTCATATTCCGCCAAACTATAAAGTGCTGTTTCTTCAAGGCGGTGCTTCTAGTCAATTTGCTGCTGTACCAATGAATTTACTTGGGGAAAATACGCAAGCAGACTACGTGCATACTGGTCAATGGTCGAAAAAGGCAGCTGCTGAAGCCAGCCAATATGCTTCTGTTCATGTTGCTGCTTCATCACAACATAATGGCTTTAACTCAGTTCCTGTGCTGGAAGAATGGCATATTTCGCCTGGCACGGCTTATGTACACTACACGCCCAATGAAACAATTGGTGGTGTTGAATTCCAATGGACTCCTGATTTATCCGCGGTACCTGGTAATCATGGTGATATTCCATTGGTTGCAGATATGTCATCTAATTTCTTGTCGCGACCATTTGATGTCAGTAAATTTGGATTGATTTATGCTGGAGCACAGAAAAATGTAGGACCAGCTGGGTTAGTAATTGTGATTATCCGGGAAGATTTACTGAATATCCCACCGCTTCCAGGTACGCCAACCATGTATCGTTATAAGACACATGCGGATAATGCTTCGATGTACAATACGCCGCCTACTTATGCCATTTATATTATGGGTCTTGTCATGGAATGGCTAAAGAAACAGGGGGGATTGGCTGCAATTGAGCAGCGTAATATTGCTAAAGCTAAGCTGCTTTATGATTTGCTAGACACCAGTAGTTTTTATCATTGCCCAGTTAATCGGGCAGATCGGTCAAGAATGAATATTCCGTTTACGCTGAGTGATGCCAGTCTTGATGAGGTATTCCTAAAACAGGCTCAGACACGCGGGTTACTTCAATTGAAAGGGCATCGGTCAGTCGGAGGCATGCGCGCATCAATTTATAACGCTATGCCATTAGAGGGCGTGCAGACATTAGTAACATTCATGCAAGAATTTGAGAAAAATCATGCCTGACAATATTCAGAAAATCTGCAAGGTTCTTACTCTCAATTCGATTGCATCTGTTGGACTTAAGCGTCTACCTGCCAACCTTTTTCAGATTGGTTCTGATATTTCCAATCCTGATGTGATATTGGTGCGTTCGCATAATATGCACGATATGGAGATACCTGATAGCGTAATAGCAATTGGTCGTGCGGGTGCAGGGACCAATAATATTCCTGTTAATCAGATGAGTGCACGTGGTATTCCTGTTTTTAATACACCTGGGGCTAATGCTAACGCTGTTAAAGAGCTTGTGTTAGCTGGTATGTTGATGGCATCTCGTAACCTGATTCCAGCTTTGCGTTTTGTTGATGCTTTGGAAGGAGATGATCACTCCTTTAATTTACAGGTTGAAGCAGGTAAAAAACAGTTTTCTGGTTTGGAGCTGCCTGGGCGAACATTAGGGGTCATTGGTCTTGGTAAGATCGGCAGGCCTGTAGCTGATGCAGCGATCAAACTCGGCATGAAAGTGTTGGGCTTCGATCCCAAAATTACGATTGATGCAGCGTGGAGTTTATCAGCAGAAGTTCAGAGAGCTAATCAGATTGAAGATCTGGTGCGCCGTAGTAACTTTATTACTCTGCACGTACCCTTAAATGATTCTACTCGACATCTAATAAACAGCACGTTGATCGCACAAATGCAAAAGAATACGATTTTGCTGAATTTTTCACGTAATGCTGTGGTTGATGAGGATGCTGTACTGGCAGGTATCGAAAAGGGGATTATTAAGAACTATGTTTGTGATTTTCCAGATCAAAAATTGAAGCAGCATCCGGCAGTGATTGCTTTGCCTCATCTCGGAGCTTCTACACGCGAAGCAGAAGAAAATTGCGCAATGATGATTGCTGATCAGATTATGGATTACGTAACTCACGGCAATATTAGTTATACCGTGAATTTTCCTGATGTTGTAATGGAGCGTGGAACTCCGTTTCGGGTGGCTGTGGCTAATGCCAATGTTCCTAATTTACTTGGTCAAATATCGACTCGCATGGCAGATATCGGTCTGAATATTCATAATATGATTAATAAATCCCGTGGGGAAATGGCCTATACATTAGTTGATACTGATAGAGCTGTTCCTCCTGAGATTATTGATGCTATCTCCAAAATTACAGGCGTGCTAATGATTCGTTATTTGCCAGCTGCTGTACCTTCTGAGCCTGAGCGAATATAGAGTTAGAAGATCTAGTTGAAATTTTATTACTCTTATTGATGACGGAACAGCTTATACAATTGCGTAACGAAATCGATGCAATTGATGATGAATTGCTTCGATTAATTAATACTCGTGCGCAGCTTGCACAACAAATTGGTCGGCAGAAATCTGGCACTACCTATCGACCAGAACGCGAAGCACAAATTTTTTCTCGCTTGCAGCAAGCTAATACTGGACCATTACGTAATGAACAGGTTGTGCATTTATTTACTGAAGTCATATCACTTTGTCGTGCACTAGAAGAACCTTTGGTTGTTGCTTATCTAGGTCCACAAGGAACATTTTCTGAAGAGGCAGTGACTAAGCGCTTTGGTAGTGCAGTTACTTCAATACCTTGTAATTCGATAGATGATATTTTTCGTAAAGTAGAATCTGGTACGGCGGGTTATGGTGTTGTCCCTGTTGAGAATTCAACTGAAGGTGCAGTAGGCAGAACAATGGATTTGTTGCTGCAGACACCCTTGAAAATATGTGGTGAACTACAGCTTCCTATTCATCAATGCCTGATGGCGCATTGTGCTGATTTAGCTTCTATTCAAAAAATTTATTCACATCCGCAATCATTTGCGCAGTGTCAAACATGGCTTAATGAAAAGCTGCCGACGGTGGATCGTATCAATGCTGCCAGTAATGCAGATGCTGCACGTCAAGCTGCTGCAGACAGTAATGCTGCGGCAATAGCCGGAAAAAAAGCAGCTGAAGTCTTTGGATTGGAGATATGTGCTAGCAATATCGAGGATAATCCAAACAATATGACCCGATTTTTGATAGTGGGGCAGCAGGAAGTTGCTCCTTCTGGCAGAGATAAAACCTCACTTGCTATGGCTACGCACAATCGACCGGGAGCCGTTTATGAGCTTCTGGCACCATTTGCACAACATCGTGTCAGTATGACACGTCTGGAATCACGTCCTTCACGTGCCAGCTTGTGGGAATATGTTTTTTTTACAGATATTGAAGGACATCAAAAAGATGAAAACGTGGCAAAAGCACTCCAAACACTACGTGACAATGCTACCTTTCTGAAGGTTTTTGGTTCTTATCCTGCAGCATAAATTATAAATTCCTGAACGAAAGACTATTTATTTCTGAATATTATGAACCTTTTTGAACTGGCTCCGGAATACATCCGAGCAATCCAACCCTATCAACCAGGTAAGCCAATATCGGAACTAGTCAGAGATCTCGGTCTGGATAAAAATGAAGTGATCAAACTAGCTTCTAATGAAAATCCATTAGGGACTAGCCCATTGGCAAAGGAAGCGATGATTCAAGCACTTAATGAATCTTCGCGTTATCCAGATGGTAGTGGTTTTGAATTGAAAGCAGCTTTATCCGAGCGCTTAGGAGTATCAACTGAGCAAATTGTACTCGGCAACGGTTCCAATGACGTACTGGAGCTTGCTTCCCGTATTTTTCTAAAACCAGGAACAAGTGCGATTTATTCACAGTATGCTTTTGCTATTTATCCGCTTTTAGCCCAGGCAGTAGGTGCGCGCGGGGTAACTGTACCTGCCAAAAATTACGGGCATGACCTGGAAGCTATGTTAGATGCTATTACTCCAGAAACACGCATCATATTTATTGCCAATCCTAATAACCCAACCGGCACTTTGTGTGATGCTAGAGATTTGTTGCGTTTTATTGAATGTGTGCCATCGGATGTATTGGTTATTCTGGATCAAGCCTATGATGAATACCTACCAGAAGCAAATAAGACAAATAGCGTCGCTTGGCTGAAAAATTTTAAAAATCTAGTCATTACGCATACTTTTTCTAAAGCCTATGGCTTGGCCAGTGTGCGGGTTGGATTTGCCCTAGCGCATGCTGATATTGCTAACTTAATGAATCGTATCCGCCAACCTTTCAATGTCAATAGTATTGGCCTGGCAGCAGCGCAAGCAGCGCTTGATGATGTTGAATTTGTCAAATTGTCCTATATGACTAATCGGGTTGGTATGCAACAAATGATCGCAGGGTTAGATCATCTGGGAGTGGGTTATATCCCTTCTTTTGGTAATTTTGTTAGTATTCAAATTGATGGTCATCAGGCTGATACGCTGAAAGTCTACAAAAACCTGTTGCAGCAGGGCGTAATTGTACGACCACTGGGTAATTATGGGATGCCTAATCATTTGCGGGTAACTATCGGGATTGAAGAAGAAAATAAGAAGTTTTTATACGCACTGGAACAAGCATTGAAACAACCCGATTGACCATTAACGCGTACGCATCCTATATGACCTCACCCAGTATTTCCAAGCTGGTTATTGTCGGAGTAGGGTTAATTGGTGGCTCATTTGCGCTTGCCTTGCGCCGAGCTAAGTTGGTAGATCATATCGTCGGAATTGGTCGTAGCCCAGAAAACATGCAACGTGCCCTTGAGCTGGGCATCATTGATGAACAAACTAGTGATTTCTCTGTAGCGCTATCGGGCGCAAACTTTGTCTTGCTTGCTGTTCCTGTGAAGCAAACTGCCCGCATCATGCAACAGATGCGGCCTTATCTGGAAGATCACACCGTGGTTTCAGATGTAGGAAGTACCAAACAAAATGTAGTCCAGGCCGCACGTGAAAACATGGGCGAGCATATTAAGCGTTTTATTCCTGCCCATCCTATTGCCGGTACTGAATTTAGTGGTGCAGAAGCGGCTTTTCCAGAGTTGTTCCAGGGCAAACCTGTAATTCTGACACCATTGCAGGAAAATGATCAGCAGGCTGTAGATGATATTGCTGCGCTTTGGCGAAGCTGTGGAGCCTGGGTTTCATCCATGCAACCTACGCAACATGATCAATTACTTGCAGCAATCAGTCACTTACCGCATATACTGGCATTCTCATTGATGCAGCATATTTGTACGTTAAGCCAGACCATGAATGAAGATGATCCTCTCGCACTGCTACGTTTTGCTGGTAGTAGTCTGGATGATATGACTCGCATTACTGCCAGCTCTCCGGAGATGTGGCGAGATATCTGCCTGGAAAACCGTGCAGCTTTACTTACGCAAATTGAAGCCTATCAGCAAGAATTATCTGCGCTGCAACAAATGTTAGCCAATCATGATGGCGAATCGTTACAAAAGCTGTTTTCAGCGATGCGCGCTATCAGACAAAATTGGGTTGCATCCAAAAATAACTCTTAGTGTTATTAATATCATTATCTGGATAATTTAATCAGATTGAGATTTTTTCTTCTTGGCGCGTGGATGGGCTTGATCATAAACACTTGCTAAATGTTGAAAATCCAGATGTGTATAAGCCTGAGTGCTACGAATACTGCTGTGTCCAAGCATTTCCTGAACAGCACGTAAATCACCGCTCGATTGTAGTAAATGAGAAGCAAATGAATGGCGCAGTGCATGTGGGTGTACGCGATCATCGAGATTTTGTAGCTGTGCGCGTTGTTGTAAGCGATAAGCAACTGTACGAGGGTGGATATGACGACCACGCTTTGATAAGAATAGTGCTGTTTCACCTGGTGTTGACCATGTACTGCGTAATCGTAGCCATGCTTGTAATGCATGTAATGCGAGTTCACCCACCGGCACAATTCGAGTTTTATTTCCCTTCCCTGTCACGCGTACAGTTCCTTCGTCAAAGTTAATATCTGTTAACTGTAGTTGCGTGAGCTCGGCTAATCGTAAGCCAGATGAATAAAATAATTCAAACATTGCTAGATCGCGTACTGCCAGCGTATTAGCTGGATCGAAGGCAAGTAACTGTGCTGCTTCATCTGGTGAAAGTGCATGCGGTAGCTTTTGTGGTGATTTAGGAACGCGTATATCCAAACAAGGATTGTTGTTATGGTGATGATGACGAATCAAATAACGGTAAAATCCGCGCCAAGCGGATAACATTCGAGCCAGACTTCTACCGGAAAGACCATCACCATGCAAGCGTGCAATAAAGTGACGAATGTCGTGTGCATGTAACGCAATTAGCGAAGCATCAGAAATTTTGTCTTCATTTCGTGCTGCGATACAACGTACCAGTGTGATGAGGTCACGTCGATAATGCCGTTGCGTTTGAATAGATAGGCTACGTGTACTAGCCAGATAAACTAGATATTCACTAAGCAGTGGTGGAAGAACAGGTGATGCCTGCTCATCATAGGGTCGATTCACACGATACTATTTCAAGTGGTTGTTGGATCAATCGTAGGATTGAGCTACTGACCATATCCCCTAGTCGTTCCAAGTAGAGTGTCCCCATATCAGGAAAGAAACGTTCTACTTCCGGGCTAGCCATTACCAGTAAGCCAAAACAGAGCTGTTTTTTTAATGGAATTATCGCAAAGGATTGCAGATATTTTGCATCTTCTCCGAACCATTGCTTAATTTCATTATCAGTTCCAGGGCCACAGTAAGGATGGAACATACTTTGCGCTAAGCTACGGATATCGTTACTGACCTGATCAAATTCCGGAGAGGGTAGATCTGGCTGGATATTAAATTCGTCTGTTTGCCACAAGCGTAATACAACATGAGGGATAGAAAAATCTTCACATAAATGGTACTGCAATCCATGTAGCATTTCAGCTAATGAGTTGAAACTTAGTAATGCTACTGTCAAACGATGCATTTTTTCACCAATGACATCGTTCTTCTCTCCTACATTAACTAGCTCTTGCAACCTGTTTTGCAAAAGCCTGTTTTTTTCACGCAGCATCGATACCTGTCGCTCATTGATCGAAATCGCACGACCCTCATAAGGATGTGGAAAACGGAGAGTTTCCATCAAATCAGGATGTTCCTCAAAGAATTGTGGGTGATCTTGCAAATATTGGGCAACTTCTTCGGAGGTGGTCATGTGCTTATTCATGTCATGATTATGATGTGATTATCTTACCACGGAGGAATATTGGGTAGATGTTGATGTGTATTGAGTATTCGTTATTTTTAGAAATTCAGAAAATACCTGAGTAAATTAGATTTCTACGGAATCTATAATTAATTAGTCGTCCCTGAAAAAATCCCGTCTTTCATTGATTTTTGAGATGAGCCGTCTAAATTTTTGAGATTCACGAGAATCAAGTCGTACGAGCAGTCATTTTTATCGAAAGACCGCTCTGATGAATGTATTTTCATAAGAAAACAGGAACCAGAAAATGGCTGCCAGCCATTTTTTCAAATTCCAGGCGCAAGCGGCCATCAGAAGGTTGATATGGTCACCGATGGCACCTTTCAGATAATTCCTTGCCATACGGTAATCCGATTTCAAATGACCG
>WBZO01002635.1_pt1 | contig 22767 bp, 22 predicted proteins | sample 5204261 | NCBI WGS metagenome assembly WBZO01 (sample SAMN12412400, study PRJNA552823) | activated sludge metagenome | isolation source: activated sludge from anammox sidestream of wastewater treatment plant... | place: USA: North Carolina | collected 2017-09 | reverse complement strand
AAGGGCTCGCCGTTCACCCGCTACATCCCGGTGCCGAACAGCCCGCACGGCATCAACACCGCGCCCGACGGCATCCACGTGGTGGCCAACGGCAAGCTGTCGCCCACGGTTACCGTGTTCGACGTGCGGCGCTTCGACGACCTGTTCGACGACAAGATCAAGCCACGCGACACGGTGGTCGCCGAGCCCGAACTCGGCCTGGGTCCGCTGCACACGGCGTTCGACGGGCGCGGCAACGCCTACACGACGCTGTTCATCGACAGCCAGGTCTGCAAGTGGTCGATCGCCAAGGCGATCGAGAAGTTCAACGGCAAGGATGTCGACCCGATCATCCAGAAGCTCGACGTCCACTACCAGCCCGGCCACAACCACACGTCGATGGGGCAGACGAAGGAGGCCGACGGCAAGTGGCTGATCTCGCTGAACAAGTTCTCGAAGGACCGGTTCCTGAACGTCGGCCCGCTGAAGGCCGAATGCGACCAGCTGATCGACATCTCGGGCGACCGCATGGTGCTGGTGCACGACTCGCCGAGCTTCGCCGAACCGCACGACGCCACCATCGTGCACCGCTCGAAGGTCAACCCGATCGACATCTGGAAGCGCGACGACCCGATGTGGGAGGACGCGCGGCGCCAGGCCAAGGCCGACGGCGTCGACCTCGACACCGACTCGAAGGTGATTCGCGACGGCAACAAGGTGCGCGTCTACATGTTCTCGGTCGCGCCCACCTTCAGCATGACCGACTTCACCGTGAAGGAGGGCGACGAGGTCACGGTCTACGTCACCAACCGCGACCAGGTCCAGGACCTCACCCACGGATTCACGATCGTCAACTACGGGATCGCGATGGAGATCGGCCCGCAGGCCACCGCGTCGGTGACTTTCAAGGCCGACCGGCCCGGCGTGTTCTGGTACTACTGCCAGTGGTTCTGCCACGCGCTGCACATGGAAATGAAGGGGCGCATGCTGGTCGAACCGCGCCGGCGATGACGCATGGGCATGCGTGGCGTCGCGGCGGCCGCTGCGCTCGCGGCCGCGCTCGCGGTCCCGTCGGCGCCCGCTGTCGTGGTCGCGCCGGGGGCGCGCGAGCCGGTCGTGGCGCCGGGTGAGCGCACCGCGGCACGATCGGGCGATCGCCTCGTGGCCGCCGGCGAGCACGTCGTGGCGGCCGGCGAGCCGATCCAGCCGTTGCTCGATGCGCTGCCGCCTGGCGCCACCGTGCGGCTCGCGCCGGGCCGGCATGCCGGTCCGCTGCACATCGACCGGCCGCTCACGTTGCTGGGCGAGGCCGGTGCAGTGCTCGCGGGCCCGGGCACCGGCAGCGTGGTGCTCGTCACCGCGCCCGACGTGCGCATCGAGGGGCTGGAGATCACCGGGTCGGGGCTCGACGCACCGGAGATGGACTCGGCGATCCGGCTCTCGCAGACCGCCGAGCGTGCGCGCATCCGCTCGAACCGGCTGGTCGGCAACCTGTTCGGTGTCTACGTGCACGGCGCGGCCGGTTCGATCATCGAGAACAACCTGATCGAGGGGCGGCGCGACCTGCGGCTCTCGGAGGCCGGCAACGGCGTGTCGATCTGGAACGCGCCCGGCGCGCAGGTGATCGGCAACGCGATCAGGTACGGGCGCGACGGCATCTTCGTGAAGACCAGTTCGCACAACCTGTTCGCGAACAACAGCTTCGACGAGTTGCGCTTCGCGATCCACTACATGTACACCAACGACAGCCGCATCGTCGGCAACCGTTCGCGGGGCAACCACGTCGGCTGGGCGATCATGTATTCCGACCGGCTCGAGATCCGCGGCAACGTCTCCGACGACGACCGCGACCATGGCCTGATGCTCAATTCGACCAACCGCTCTCAGGTGATCGGCAACGTCGTGCGCCGCGGGCACGAGAAGTGCGTGTTCGTCTACGCCGCCAACGGCAACCTGTTGAAGGACAACTGGTTCGAAGGATGCCCGATCGGGATCCACTTCACTGCGGGCTCCGAAGGCAACACGATGACCGGCAACGCCTTCGTCGGCAACCGCACGCAGGTGAAGTACGTCGGCACGCGCTACCTCGACTGGGCGCACGAGGGCCGCGGCAACTACTGGAGCGACAACCCGGCGTTCGACCTCGACGGCGACGGCATCGCCGACCGCCCGTACCGGCCGAACGACGTGATGGATGCGATCCTCTGGACGCTTCCGGCGGCCAAGGCGCTGATCAACAGCCCGGCCGTCCAGATGGTGCGCTGGGCGCAGGCGCGCTTTCCGGCGCTCTATCCGGGTGGGGTCGTCGACAGCGCGCCGCTGATGCGCCCGGTCACGGTGCCGCCGCCTGCATCGCCATGACGATCGTCGCGCAATGGAGTTCGGTCACGAAGCGTTATCGCGGCGTGACCGCGGTCGAGGGCGTCTCGCTCGGACTCGAGGCGGGGCAGGTGACCGCGCTGGTGGGCCACAACGGCGCGGGCAAGACCACGCTGATCAAGCTGTTGCTCGGGCTGATCCGGCCGACCGAGGGCAGCGTGCGCATCTCCGGCATCGATCCGGCGGGCAACCGCGGTGCCGAGGCGCGCCGCGCAATCGGATTCCTTCCCGAGAGCGTCGCGTTTCACGGCGCGATGACCGGCAGCGAACTGATGGCCTTTCACGCGCGGCTCAAGGGCGAATCCTGCCGCGGCAACGCCGCGCTGCTCGAGCGGGTCGGCATCGCGCACGCGGCGAACCGGCGCGTGGCGACTTATTCGAAGGGCATGCGGCAGCGCCTGGGCATCGCGCAGGCGCTGATCGGCGCACCCCGGCTGTTGCTGTTCGACGAGCCGACCAGCGGGCTCGATCCGGCTTCGCGCAGCGACGTCTACCGGATGATCGACGCGCTTCGGATCGGTGGCGCCACCGTGCTCGTCTGCACGCATGCGCTGGCCGAGGTGCAGGATCGGGTCGACCGGGCCGCGATCATGCACCGTGGACATCTGCTGGCCGCCGGCACGCTCGCCGACCTGCGCCGGGGCACGGCCGCCGAGGCGCGCATCCGCGTGCGCGTGCGGCCGTCCATGGCCGAGCAGGTGCTGGCCGGCCTTCCCCTCGGGGTGCGCTGCGCCGAACGCGACGACGTGTCGCTGGCGCTGGAGGTCGCGGCGGGCGCGAAGATGCCGGTGCTGCGTGCGCTCGCGCAGGCGGGCGAACTGGTCGAAGACGTCGAGACCAGCGCGCCAGGGCTGCAGGAGATCTACGACGGGCTCGTCGGCGCCACGGGAGAGCCGGCATGAACGCGCTGGTGATCGCCGCACAGGAGGTCCGGGTCGGCATGCGCAACCGGTGGGTGCTCGCGACCACCGTGCTGATGGCAGCGCTCGCATTGTCGCTGGCGCTGCTCGGCAGCGCGCCCACCGGCACCGTGAAGGCCGATCCGCTCGCGGTCACCGTCGTGAGCCTCGCGAGCCTCACCATCTTCCTGGTGCCGCTGATCGCGCTGCTGCTGTCGTTCGACGCGATCGTCGGCGAGCACGAGCGCGGCACGCTGATGCTTCTGTTGTCGTACCCGGTCGCACGCTGGCAGGTGGTCGTCGGCAAGTGCCTCGGGCAGGTCGCGATCCTCGCCGTGGCGACGGTCATCGGCTATGGCGCTGCCGCTGGCGCCCTTGCCCTGAAGGCCGGAATCGGGCCACAGGCCTGGTCGGCGTATGCGGCCATGGTGCTCACCTCGATCATGCTCGGTGCCGCGTTCGTGTCGCTGGGGTGCCTGGCGAGCACGCTGGTGCAGGAACGTGCGACCGCCGCCGGGCTCGCGGTGGGCCTCTGGCTGTTCTTCGTGCTGATCTACGACACTGCGCTTCTCGGCGTGCTCGTTGCCGACCAGGGCCGCATCGTCGACAAGACGATGCTCGACGCGCTGTTGCTGCTCAACCCCGCCGACGTCTACCGGCTGTTCAACATGACTTCCAGCCACGCGGTGTCGGTCTACAGCGGGATGGCCGGCCCCGGCGATCCGGCGGCACTGCCGGCCCCGGTGTTCCTGGCGGTGCTCGCCGCCTGGATCGTCGTGCCGCTGGCGATGGCGATCGTCGCTTTCAGGAGGAGGCCGTTGTGAGTTCGTCGCGCGCGATGCGGGTCGCGATCCCCATCGTGGCAGTCGTCGTGGTGCTCGCCGTGGCAGCCGTGGCCGGTTGCGACCGGCGTTCGGCGGAGCGATCCCGGCCGTCGCCCTCCGAGGTGCTCGCCGAGGCCACCGGCTACTACTGCGGCATGCGGCTTGCCGAGCACGAGGGGCCCAAGGGCCAGGTGTACCTGGCGAGTCGGAGCGATCCGATCTGGTTCTCGTCGGTGCGCGACACGATCGCATTCCTGCGGGCCCCGGAGGAGCCGCGCGACATCGTCGCGGTCTATGTCAACGACATGGGCCGTTCGGCCAGCTGGCAGCAGCCCGATCGCGGCGCCTGGGTCGATGCGAGGACGGCCTGGTTCGTGATCGAGAGCCAGGCGCGCGGCGGAATGGGCGCGCCCGAAGCGGTGCCGTTCTCCGAGCAGGCCGCGGCCGAGGCGTTCCGTGTTTCGCACGGCGGCCGCGTGGTCCGCCTCGACGAGATCCCGGACGACTACCTGTTCGGCTTGCCCGAGCAGCAGGCCGGGGCGCCGGCCCCTGTAACGCATTGAGGAGAGCAGTCATGGCCGATCGCCGACGCTTCCTGTCGATCGTCGCCGCATGCGCGGCGTCAGCACCGTTCGCCGGCGCGCGCGCCGGCGCTGCCGCCGAGGCCGTCGCATGGAGGGGCACGGCAATGGGTGCGCTGGCGTCGATGACGCTGGTCCACCCCGACCGCGAGCAGGCGCAGGCGCTCGCGCAGCGCTGCGTCGACGAGATCCGCCGGCTCGAGTCGGTGTTCAGCCTGTACCGCCCCGATTCGTCGCTGTCGCGGCTGAACGCCGCGGGCGAATTGCGCGACCCGCCGGTCGAACTGGTCGAGCTGATGTCGCAAAGCCTCGATCTGGCGCGATCGAGCGGAGGTGCTTTCGATCCGACGGTGCAGCCGCTCTATCGGCTCTACGCTGCGCACTTCGCGCTGCCCGACGCGTCCGCCGCCGGCCCGTCGGCGGCAGCGATTTCAGCCACGCTGCGCAACGTGGGGTTTGCCGGCGTCGAGCTTCGCGCCGACCACATCCGGTTGCGGCGCCCCGGCATGGGCATCACGCTGAACGGTATCGCGCAGGGCTTCGTGACCGACCGGGTGGCCGACCTGCTGCGCGACGCGGGTCTCGTGAACCTGATGATCGACGTCGGTGAAGCGCGCGCGCACGGCCGAAGCGCCAGGGGCGATGCGTGGCGCGCGGCGATCGCCGACCCGCGCCAGCCGCAGAGCGTGCTGCTCGAGCTGCCGCTGGGCGAGGACGCCGGCGCGTTGCCCGCACTGGCCACGTCGGCCGGATACGGCACCACCTTCGGCACCGATCCGCGCATTCATCACCTGTTCGACCCGGGTACGGGTCGCAGCGCGAACCGCTATCTGTCGGTTTCGGTCGCGGCACCGCGCGCCGCCATGGCCGACGGCCTGTCCACCGCGCTGTCGGTCATGCCCCGCGAGCGCGCCGCCAGGCTGCTTGCCGACTATCCGTCGGTACGCGCCTGGTTCGTCCAGCCCGACGGCGAGGTCACGGTGCTGGGTCGTGGCGCACGGGCCGACGGTGCGATGCGCGGGCGCGCGTAGCGCTCGGGCCCCAGACCGTCCGTGCTGATCGCAGGCTGGCGCCCGGCGATCCGGTCGGCCAGCAGTTGCCCGGAGCCGCAGGCCATCGTCCAGCCGAGCGTGCCGTGGCCGGTGTTCAGCCACAGGTTGCGCTGCAGCGCTCGTCCGACGATCGGCGTGCCGTCGGGGGTCATCGGGCGCAGGCCGGTCCAGAACGTGGCGGCGTGCAGATCGCCGGCGCCCGGAAACAGGCTCTCGACCACCATCTCGAGCGTCTCGCGGCGGCGCGGGTTCAGCGACAGGTCGAAGCCCGCGACCTCGGCCATGCCGCCGACGCGGATCCTGTCGTCGAAGCGGGTGATTGCGATCTTGTAGGTCTCGTCCATCACCGTCGACACCGGCGCGCGCGACGCGTCGACGACCGGAATCGTCAGCGAATAGCCTTTCAGCGGATAGACCGGCAGCGACAGTCGGGCCGATCTCGCCAGTTCGCGCGAATAACTGCCGAGCGCGATCACGTAGTGATCGGCGCTGTGCAACATGCCGTCGATCGCCACGCCGTCGACGCGGCCGTCGCCGGCGACAATGCCCTCGATCGAGCGGCCGAACTCGAAGCGCACGCCGAGCGTGCGGCAGCGATCAGCCAGCTTCGTGGTGAACAACTGGCAGTCGCCGGTCTCGTCGCCGGGTAGCCGCAGCGCGCCGACCAGCGTATCGGCCACGCGCACGAGCGCCGGCTCGACTTGAGCGAGATCCCCGCGCCCGAGCAGCTCGAAGGGCACGCCGACTTCGCGCAGCACCTCGATGTCGCGCCGGGCCGCCTCGAGCTGGGCCTCCGTGCGGAACACCTGCAGCGTGCCGAGCTGGCGACCCTCGTACTCGATCCCGGTCTCGGCGCGCAGCGCGGCCAGGCAGTCGCGGCTGTACTCGGCCAGCCGCAGCATCCGCTCCTTGTTGACGGCGTAGCGCGAAGCGGTGCAGTTCGCGAGCATCTGCGCCATCCATTGCAGCTGGAACAGCGTTCCGTCGGGGCGGATCGCCAGCGGCGCATGCCGCTGGAACAGCCACTTCAGCGCCTTCAGCGGAATGCCGGGGGCGGCCCATGGCGTCGAATAGCCGGGCGAGACCTGGCCGGCATTGGCGAAGCTGGTTTCCATGGCTGCGGCCGGCTGCCGGTCGACCACCGTCACCTGCATGCCGGCACGCGCCAGATACCAGGCGCTGGTCACGCCGATGACGCCGCTGCCGAGAACCAGGACACGCATCGCTCGCACTCCGCCGGGGTTGCGGGCGCATCGCGCCCGATGAGCGGATTGTCCCGCGAGAGGAGGGAAAACTTTTGACGTATTTTCTCGAAGCGCTAGAATTTCTCGTGAAAACTCAAAGTTTCTGGTGAAAAATCCTTGAGACATCGCGCCCAGCAGGTGACGGACCTCGACCGCATCGACCGCAACATCCTGCGGCTGCTGCAGGCGCAAGGGCGAATGTCGATGACCGAGCTCGCCGACCGTGTCGGGCTATCGGTGACGCCGTGCAGCGAGCGCGTCAAGCGCCTGGAGCGCGACGGCTTCATCCTCGGCTACCACGCGCGGCTCGATCCGCATCGACTCGGCCAGCACCTGCTGGTGTTCGTCGAAATCAAGCTCGCGGCCAAGTCGGGTGCGATCTTCGACGACTTCCGGCGCGAGGTGCTGAAGTTGCCCAACGTGCTCGAATGCCACCTCGTGTCGGGCGAATTCGACTACCTGATCAAGGCGCGCATCCCCGAGATGGGCGCCTACCGTAAACTGCTCGGCGACATGCTGCTTGCGCTGCCCGGCGCGCGCGAGTCGCGCAGCTACATGGTGATGGAAGAGATCAAGGAAAGCCTGGTGCTCGATCTGCCCGAAACGCAGGCGCGCGCATGACGACGGCCGATGCGCATCGGGCTGCGCGCATCGAGGTGATCGCGCCATCGGGCGCGCACCTGTCGCTCGACGCCTTCGATGCGGGCGTGGCCGCGCTGCGCGCGCGCGGCTACTCGGTGCATTGCGCCGTCCCGCGCGAGGCCTGGCAGCGCTTTTCCGACACCGACGACGCGCGGCTCGCGCAGATCCACCGCGCGGCCCGCGCCACCGACATCGATGCGGTGATGATCGTGCGCGGGGGCTATGGGCTGTCGCGGCTGCTCGATCGCATCGACTGGGGACTGGTCGCCGCTTCGGCCACACGCGGCGTGCGCTGGGTCGGCTACAGCGACTTCACTGCCTTCCAATTGGCGCTGCTGGCGCGAACCGGGGCACCGAGCTTTGCCGGTCCCGGCGTGAGTGGCGATTTCGGCGTCGCGCAGCCCGATGAGTTCATGCTCGAACACTTCGACGCGCTGATGGCGGGACGGCTGCTGCCGGTGCAGTGGACCGAACAGCATCCGGCGACTGCGCCGAAGCCGGCCGCGGCGATCGACGGCACGGTCTGGGGCGGCAACCTGTCGCTGGTTGCAGCTGCGGTGGGCACGCCTTACCTGCCGCAGATCGAGGACGGGCTGCTCTTCCTCGAAGACGTCGCCGAGCACCCGTACCGCATCGAGCGGATGCTGCACCACCTGCTGTACGCGGGCGTGCTCGCGCGCCAGCGCGCGATCGTGCTCGGCGCGTTCACCGACTGGAAGGCCGCGCCGCACGACAACGGCTACGGCCTGGATTCGGTGGTCGAGTACTTCCGCTCGCGGCTGTCGGTGCCGATCGTCACCGGCCTGCCGTTCGGCCACGTTGCGCGCAAGGCGGTGCTCGGCGCAGGGATGCGCTATCGCCTTTCGCTGACGGTCGAATCCCGCGCGGGGGACGAGACGGTCGCGCGCCTCGTCCCCCTCTGAACGCCGACTGAATCGGCGATCCGCTCGCTGCGATCCGGTGTCGCGTCAATCGATCTTCGCACCCGAAGCCTTCACCACCTTCGCCCATTTCGCGATCTCTGCGTCGATGTATTTCGCGAAATCTTCGGGCGTGTTGGCCACCGGCTCGGCGCCCTGGCCGAGCAGTTTTTCGCGCACGTCGGGACGGGCCCAGGCCTGCGCGATCACGTTGCGTGTGCGCTCGACGATTTCTTTCGGCGTGCCCGCAGGCGCCACCAGCCCGAACCACGAACTGGCCTCGTAGCCCGGCACGCCGGCCTCGGCCACCGTCGGCACGTCGGGCAGCGCCGCCGCGCGCTTCGCGCTGGTCACCGCCAGCGCGCGCAGCTTGCCGGCCTTGATCTGCGGCATCGCCGAAGGCAGGTTGTCGAACATCAGCTGCGTCTGGTTGGCGATCAGGTCGGCGAGCGCGGGTGCGCTGCCCCGGTACGGGATGTGCGTCATGAACGTGCCGGTCATCGACTTGAACAGTTCCGCCGCCAGGTGGATCGAGGTGCCGTTGCCCGACGACGCGTAGTTCAGCTTGCCGGGATTGGCCTTCAGCAGCGCGATCAGTTCCTTCACCGTGTGCGCCTTCACCGACGGGTTCACCACGATCACGTTCGGCACCAGCGCCAGCAGCGTGACCGGCGCGAAGTCCTTCACCGGGTCGTACGGCAGCTTGCTGTACAGCGAGGCGTTGATGCCGTGCGTGCCGACGGTGCATACCAGCATCGTGTAGCCGTCGGGCGCCGAGCGCGCGACCGCCTCGGTTCCGATGTTGCCGCCCGCGCCGCCGCGGTTCTCGACGACGACCGTCGCGCCTAGCGCCTTGCCGAGTTCCTCGGCGGCCAGGCGCCCGATGATGTCGGTCGTGCCGCCGGCCGGAAACGGAACCACGAATCGCACGGGCTTCGATGGCCAGGCCGGCTGGGCAAGCACGCCTCTGGAAATCGGCAGCATCGCGGCGCCGGCGGCGGCAGCGGCGCCGAACGAGAAGCGGCGGCGGGTGATCGTGTCTGGCATCGCGTGGGCTCCTTCTGCGGTTGCGGGTTCGATCAGGCCGATGAATCGATGCGCCTCTCCTCGACCGCGTGGCACGCAGCCAGGCCGCCGCCCGCAGTCGCGAGCAGCGCCGGCCGCTCGCGCCGGCAACGGTCGTCGGCCCACGGGCAGCGCGGGTGGAACGCGCAGCCGTGCGGCGGATCGAGCGGATTGGGAACCTCCCCGGCCACCGGCCTGCGCGCCCGGCCGGTCATGCCCAGGTCGGGAATCGCGTCGAGCAGCATGCGAGTGTACGGATGCCGCGGCGACGCGAACAGTGTCTTCTTCGGCGCCATCTCGACGATGCGTCCGAGGTACATCACGCCGACGCGATCGGCGACGTGGTGCACCACCGCGAGGTTGTGCGAGATGAACAGGTAGGTGAGGTCCTCCTGCCGCTGCAGCTCGCGCATCAGGTTCAGCACCTGCGCCTGCACCGACACGTCGAGCGCCGAAGTGGGCTCGTCGCAGACCAGGAACTCGGGCCGCGACGCGAGCGCGCGCGCGATCGAGATCCGCTGGCGCTGCCCGCCCGAGAACTGGTGCGGAAAGCGCTCGGCGTCGGCCGGCGCCAGCCCGACGTGGCGCAGCAGCTCGTCCACGCGCGCGCGGATCGCCCCGTCGCCGTCGATCAGCCGGTGCACGCGGATCGGCTCGGCGACGATCGCGGCGACTTTCCAGCGCGGGTTCAGGCTCGCGTACGGGTCCTGGAAGATCATCTGCATGCGCCGGCGTAGCGCACCGCCCTGCGGGCCGCGCAGCTGTGCCAGATCGTGCTGGTCGAAGCGCACAGTCCCGCGGCTGGGCCGGTACAGCCCGACCAGCATCCGCGCCACCGTCGACTTGCCGCATCCCGACTCGCCAACGAGCGCGAGTGTCTCGCCACGCGCGATCGAGAAACTCACGCCGTCGACGGCACGCAGGAGCCGTCGCGGCTTGCGTTCGAGCACGCGTTCGAGCCACGGCGCCGAGACGTCGAAGCTTTTCGCGACGTCATCGACCTCGACCAGCGGGGCCGCAGCGTTCGCGCTCATCGGGCGGCAGGTCCCGGAGCCGCCGGCTGCGCGCGTGCCAGCTCCGGGTCCAGCAGCAGGCAGGCGGCGCGCGACGAACCGGCGTCGAGCAGTTCCGGGCGCCGCTCGCGGCAGACCGGCACCGCGTGCGGACAGCGCGGATGGAACGTGCAGCCAGGCGGAATCGCGTCGAGCCTGGGCATCGCACCGTCGATCTGCGCAAGCCGCTCGCAGTCGTCGGCAATCGACGGAATCGAGCCCATGAGGCCTGCCGTGTACGGATGGACCGGCCGGTGGATCAGGTCGGCGACCGGCCCGACTTCGACGATCCGGCCGGCGTACATCACCGCCACGCGGTCGGCGGTTTCCGCGATCACGCCCATGTCGTGCGTGACCAGCATCACCGCGGTGCCGTGTTCGCGGCAGAGTGTCTTCAGCAGCGTGATGATCTGTGCCTGGATCGACACGTCGAGCGCGGTGGTCGGCTCGTCGGCGACCACCAGTTTCGGGTCGGCCGCGAGCGCCAGCGCGATCACCACCCTCTGGCGCATGCCGCCGGAGAACTGGTGCGGATAGTGGTCGATGCGCGCCTCGGCCGCGGGGATGCCGGTCGCCTTCAGCAACTCGATCGCGCGCTCGCGCGCTCGCGCCCGTCCGAGCCCGAGGTGCACCTCGATCGTCTCGACCATCTGCCGGCCCACGGTGTAGAGCGGGTTCAGCGAGGTGAGCGGATCCTGGAAGATCGCGCCGATCTCGCGTCCGCGCACCTTGCGCATCTGTGCTGGCGGCAGGTTGTCGATGCGCCGGCCCGACAGCAGGATCTCGCCTCCGGCAATGCACCCAGGCGGTTCGAGCAGGCCGATGATCGCCGCGCCGGTCAGCGACTTCCCCGCGCCCGATTCGCCGACCACGCCGAGCACCTCGCCCGGCGCGATCGAGAACGACACGTCGTCGATCGCCACCAGCGTGCCGCGGCGCGTGGAAAACTCGACGCGCAGGTTGCGCACCTCCAGGAGAGAAGCGGGAAGGGGATCCGAGCGAGAAGGGAGAACGGAGACGGGGGAAAGGGCGGGCATGACGTGGGGCGGCGGGTTCGTTCGGGCTGTGCAGGTTCAGCGCAGCCTGGGGTTGAGTGCGTCGCGCAGCCAGTCGCCGAGCAGGTTTACCGACATGCAAAGCAGCACCAGGGCGAGGCCCGGGAAGACCACGAGCCACCATTCGCCCGAGTAGAGGAAGTTGTTGCCGTTGTTGATCATCGTGCCCAGCGACGGCGAGGTCGGCGGCACGCCGACGCCGAGGAACGACAGCGTCGCCTCGGTGATGATCGCCTGCGCCACGTTGATCGTCGCGATCACCAGCACCGGTCCGAGCACGTTCGGCAGCACGTGGCCGGTCATGATCTGCCACGGCCGCACGCCGATCACCCGCGCCGCCTGCACGTACTCGCGGTTCTTCTCCACCAGCGTCGAGCCGCGCACGGTGCGCGCGTATTGCACCCAGTTCGCCAGCCCGATCGAGCCCACCAGCACCCCGATCGCCAGCCATTCGCTGTGCGACTCGCGCGGCAGGACCGCGCGCGCCGCACCGTCGATCAGCAGCGCGATCAGGATCGCCGGGAACGACAACTGCACGTCGGCCACGCGCATGATGAACGCATCGAGCCGCCCGCCGACGTAGCCCGATACCAGTCCCAGCGTGACGCCGAGCAGCATCGCCAGCAGCACCGAGGCCACCCCGACCAGCAGCGAGATCCGCGACCCGTACAGAATCGTCGACAGGACGTCGCGTCCCTGGTCGTCGGTGCCGAACAGATACGACCAGCGGCCCTCGTCCAGCCACGCCGGCGGCAACAGCGAGTCGTTCAGCGACAGCGAAGCCAGGTCGAACGGCCGGTGCGGCGCCACCCACGGCGCAAACAGCGCGCCGACGATCATCGCCACTGCGACCACCGCCGCACCGATCGCCACCGGACTGGTACGAAACCCGTACCAGAGGTCGCCCGCAAAGAACCGCCGCAACGCGCCCGGCGGTCGAGTCGCCACCGCCGCCCGCACCCGACTACTTCACCACCACCCACTTGAACAGGTTGAAGTTGTCCGGCAACTGCACCACCGAAACGTTCTTCCTCATCCCCCAGGCCAGCGCCTGCTGATGCAGCGGCAGGTGCCCGACTTCGTCCTGGTGGATCTTGAACGCTTCGGCAATCATCGCGTTGCGTTTCGTCTGGTCGGTCTCGGACTGCACCAGCTTCGTCAGTTCGTCCACCCGCGCATTGCTGTATCCGCCCAGGTTGAACTGCCCGCGGCCCGACGGGTCGGGCGTGCCGATGATCGCGTTCAGCACGTTGTGCGCGTCGTAGGTGGCCGGCGTCCAGCCCAGCAGGTAGAACGACGTGTTGCGCGACAGGATCTTCGGGAAGTAGGTGCCCTTGGTCTCGGCCTCGAGGTTCACCTTGACGCCCACCCGCGCGAGCATGCCCGCCACCGCCTGGCAGATCTCGCCGTCGTTGACGTAGCGGTCGTTCGGGCAGTTCATCTTCAGCTCGAAGCCGTTCGGATAGCCGGCTTCGGCGAGCAGCTTCTTCGAAGCCTCGGGGTCATGGGGCAGGCGCTTGTTCAGCTCGGCCGGAAAGCCCTTGATGCCCGGCGCGATCATCAGTGCGGTGGGCGTGGCCGCGCCGCGCATGATGCGCGTCTTGATCGCCTCGATGTCGATCGCCTGGAAGAACGCGCGGCGTACCCGCACGTCCTTGAACGGGTTCTTGCCCTTGACGTTCGAGAACAGCAACTCGTTGCGCGCCTGGTCCATGCCGAGGAAGATCGTGCGCAGCTCCGGCCCCTGCATGATGTTCAGGTTCGGGTTCTGCTTCAGGCGCGCGACGTCCTGCACCGGCACCGGCTGCATGAAGTCGATCTCGCCCGAGACCAGCGCGGCCACGCGCGTCGCGTCGGCGCCGATCGGCGTGAACACCACCTCGTCGATGTTGGTCTCGACCTTGTCCCAGTAGTTCAGGTTGCGCACCAGCACCGTGCGCACGCCCGGATCGCGCGACTTCAGCCGGAACGGGCCGGTTCCGTTGGCCCGGAACGAGGCCGCGTTCTCGATGCCCTTGCGCTTGTCGACCGGCTTGTCGGCGCGATTTTCCTCGCACCACTTCTTGCTCATGATGTAGACGAGCGAGATCACGTCGGGAAGGATCGGGAACGGGTTCTTCGTCACGATCTCGACGGTGTCGGCGTCGACCTTCCTCACCTGCGCGATGTCGCTGGTGTACGACTTCATGTCCGAACCGTCGCCGGCGGCGCGCGCGAACGTGAACAGCACGTCGTCGGCGGTGAACGGCGTGCCGTCGTGGAAGGTCACGCCGCGCCGCAGCTCGAATCGCCAGGTGGTGGGGTTCACCTGCGTCCATTTGGTGGCCAGCCCCGGCACCAGGCCGAGCTTCTTGTCGTGCGCGACCAGCGGTTCGTAGATGTTCCCGGTGAACGACAGCTGCAGCGACTCGTTCAGCGAATGCGGATCCATCGACAGCGCATCGCCCTGGTCGGCGATGCGGAAGGTCTTCGCCTGCGCGGTGCCGGCGGCCAGCGTGCCGACGGCTGCGCCGAGCGCGAGGCTCGCGGCGATCGCAAAGGCGAGCTTGCGCAGGGTAGGCGCCGTGGCAGGTGCATGCGTGTGGGTCATCTCGGGTCTCCTCGTCGGATCTTCGTCTTCGGGTGGTACTCGGGGTGGGCTCGTTCTGGACACCAGCGGGCCGGCAGCCTCAGCCGGTGGATCCCACCGCCATCGACTGCTCGGCCAAGCGAGCGAACAGCGCCGCGCCCAGCGGCAGGATCGCGTCGTTGAAATCGTAGCGGCTGCCGTGCAGCAGGCAGCCGGTTTCGGCGCCGCCCTGTCCGATGCGGAAGTACGCGCCCGGGCGCACGTGCAGCATGAAGGAGAAATCTTCGGCGCCCATGCTCGGTTCGAGGTCGCGCACCACGTGCGCGGCGCCGACCAGCTCTTCGGCGACGTGCGCGCCGAACAGCGCCTCGCGCCGGCTGTTGATCGTCGCCGGATAGATGCGCTCGTACAGCACCTCGGCGGTCGCGCCGAAGGCGGCGGCGATCGAGCCGACGAGCGCGCGCAGCCGCTGCTCGATCATGTCCTGCGTCTCGGCCCGGAAGGTGCGCACCGTGCCGACCAGTTTCGCCTCGTTCGGGATCACGCTCATCGCGCCGGGGTGCCCGGCCTGCATCGAGCACAGGCTCACCACCGCGGAGTCGATCGGGCTCACGTTGCGCGAGACGATCGACTGCGCGGCGGTGATCACGTGCGCGGCGACCAGCACCGGGTCGACCGCCAGGTACGGATGCGCGCCGTGCCCGCCGCGCCCGGTGATGGTGATCGTGATCCGGTCGGCGGCGGCCATCATCGGCCCGGGCCGCACCGCGAACGTGCCCGGCGGCAGCGCCGGCCAGTTGTGCATCGCATAGACGCTGTCGCAGGGAAACCGCTCGAACAGGCCGTCGTCGATCATGGCCTGTGCGCCGGCGAAGCCCTCCTCGCCGGGCTGGAAGATCAGGTGCGCAGTGCCGTCGAAGTCGCGGTGCTCGGCCAGGTAGCGCGCCGCGCCGAGCAGCATCGTCACGTGGCCGTCGTGGCCGCAGCCGTGCATCGCTCCGGCCTTGCGCGAACGGTGCGGGAGGTCGTTCTCCTCGTGCATCGGCAGCGCGTCCATGTCGGCGCGCAGGCCGATCGTGCGGCTGCTGTGCGTCTGTCGGCCGCGGATCACCCCGACCAGTCCGGTGCGGCCGATGCCGCGATGGACCTCGTCGACGCCGTAGCGCGCCAGCTGCCGCGCGATCAGCTCGCCGGTGAAGTGCTCCTCGAAGCCCAGCTCGGGATTGGCGTGCAGCGCGTGGCGCAGCGCGGTGAGGTCGCGGTGCCAGCCGCGCAGCGTGGCGAGCACGCGCTGCGCGTCCGGCTGGCGATCGGTCGTTGCGGCCACGGGAGGTTCGACGGTGCTCATCGGCTACGCTTTCACTGCACGGCTACCGCGCGGTCGGCGCGCAGCCGCGGGTCGACCGCGAAGTACAGCATGTCGACCGCCAGGTTGATCGTCACGAAGACCAGCGCGATCAGGCACAGGTAGGCCGCCATGATCGGAATGTCGGCGAACTGCACCGCCTGGATGAACAGCAGCCCCATGCCGGGCCACTGGAACACCGTCTCGGTGACGATCGCGAACGCGATGATGCTGCCCAGCTGAAGACCCGTGATCGTGATGACCGGCACGAGCGTGTTCTTCAGCGCGTGGCCGAAGTGCACCGTGCGCTCGGGCAACCCGCGCGCGCGCGCGAACCTGACGTAGTCGCTGCGCAGCACCTCCAGCATCTCGGAGCGCACCAGCCGCATGATCAGCGTCATCTGGAACAGCGCGAGCGTGATCGCCGGCAGCAGCAGGTGCGCCAGTCCGTCGCGGGTGAGCAGGCCGGTGGTCCACCAGCCGATCGCCACGGTTTCGCCGCGGCCGTACGAAGGCAGCCAGCCCAGCACGACCGCGAAGAGCAGGATCAGGAAGATGCCGATCAGGAAGGTCGGCAGCGAGACGCCGATCAGCGAGCCGGCCAGCAGCAGCTGCGACAGCACCCCGCGCCGGCGCAGCGCGGTGTAGACGCCCAGCGGCACGCCGATCACGAGCGCCAGCAGTGCCGCCGCGAGCGACAGCTCGAGCGTGGCCGGGAAGCGCTCGCGGATCAGCGTCGACACCTTGCGCCCCTGTCGATAGGAAAGGCCGAATTCGCCCTGCACCGCGTTGCCGAGGAAATGGGCGAACTGCAGGTGGAACGGGTCGTCGAGGCCGAGGTCGCGGCGAAGCTCGGCGCGCTGCTCGGGCGTGGCATCCTGGCCGAGCATCGACAGCACCGGGTCGCCGACGTACTGGAACAGCGCGAACGCGATGAACGCCACCGCCAGCATGACCATCGCGGCCTGCACGATGCGGCGGACGACGAAGGCGAGCATCGCGGGCGGGGTGCGCTACGGCCGGGGCAGGCGGATGCCGGGGCGCGACATTCAGCGCGGCGCCAGCCAGCGCTCGGCCAGGTGGACCCAGTACGAGGCCCCGATCGGGATGAGCTCGTCGTTGAAGTCGTAGTTCGGGTTGTGCAACGTGCACGGGCCCAGCCCGTGGCCGGCCTCGCGGTGCGCGCCTTCACCGTTGCCGATCACCACGTAGCAGCCGGGCTTCTCGAGCAGGAAGTAGGCGAAGTCTTCCGAGCCCAGCGTGGGCTCGAACTCGAACACGTTCGCTTCGCCGACGATGTCCTTCATCACCTCGCGGCAGAACTCGGTCTCCTTCGCGTGGTTGATCGTCGGCGGGTAGTTGCGCACGAACTCCAGCTCGGCGGTGCAGCCGAAGGCCGCGGCGGTGTGCTCGACCAGTGCGCGCATCCGCTGCTCGACCAGGTCGATCGTCTCGACGGTGAAGGTGCGCAGCGTGCCCTGGATCTCGGCCGTGTCGGGCACCACGTTGGTGGCCTCGCCCGCGTGGATCATCGTCACCGACAGCACCGCCGCCTCGATCGGCCGCTTGTTGCGGGTGATGATCGTCTGGAACGCCTGCACCATCTGGCAGGCCACCGGCACCGGGTCGACGCCGTTGTGCGGCAACGCCGCATGCGAGCCGCGCCCGCGGATCGTGACCTTGAACTCGGTGGACGAGCCCATCACCGGGCCGGCCTTCAGCGCGAACTGCCCGGCGGCGAGCCCCGGCCAGTTGTGCATGCCGAAGATCGCCTCCATCGGGAATTTCTCGAACAGGCCGTCGCGGATCATCTCGCGCGCGCCGCCGCCGCCTTCCTCGGCGGGCTGGAAGACCAGGTAGACGGTGCCGTCGAAGTTGCGCTGCGTGGCGAAATGCTTCGCGGCGGCCAGCAGCATCGCCACGTGGCCGTCGTGGCCGCAGGCGTGCATGCGCCCGGCGTGCTTCGAGGCGTGCGCGAAGCGGTTGAACTCGGTCATCGGCAGCGCGTCCATGTCGGCACGCAGGCCGATCGCGCGCCGCGAGGTGCCGGCCTTCACGATGCCCACCACGCCGGTGCCACCCAGCCCGCGGTCGACGGGAATGCCCCATGCGCCCAGGCGCTCTGCGATCAGGTCGGCGGTGCGGAATTCCTCGAACTTCAGCTCGGGATGCGCGTGCAGGTCGCGGCGGAAATCGCGGAGCTCCGCGTGAAAATCGACGATCTGTTCGACCAGTTTCATGGGGCAGCTCGAAGGCGCGGGCGCGATGGCGATAGATTAGCATTCGCCCATGAGTGCCGCCGGCCTTTCCACCACTGGACACCCGATACCCCCCGAGGCGCATGTCGGCCCCGGCGCGCGCGGCGCGGCTGCGGTGTTGCGCCGTCTGGCCGCGGTGTTGCGCAGGCTGGCTCTGCCGCTCGCGTTGCTTGCGCTGCTCGGCGGCTGCTCGTCCTGGCGCGAAGGCCCGGGTTACTACTGGCAATCGATGGCCGGCCACCTCGCAGTGATCCGCGAGGCGCGTCCGATCGACGAGCTTCTCGCGGGGCCGGCGCTCGACCCCGAGCTGCGGCGCAAGCTGGAAGAGGTGCTCGCGATCCGCCGCTTCGCGTCGGCGCAGCTCGCGCTGCCGGAGAACGGCAGCTACACCGAATATGCCGACCTGAAACGCCCGTTCGTCGTCTGGAACGTGTTCGCGACACCCGAGCTGTCGCTGAAGCTGAAGGAGTGGTGCTTTCCGGTCGCCGGCTGCGTCGGCTACCGCGGTTATTACGACCTCCAGGACGCCGAGCATTTCGCGGCCCGGCTTCGCGCCGAGGGCTACGAAGCTTTCGTGCGCGGCGTGCCCGCGTATTCGACGCTGGGCTGGTTCGACGACCCGGTGCTCAACACCTTCGTGCGCTATCCGGATGGCGAGCTCGCTCGCCTGGTGTTTCACGAGCTCGCGCACCAGGAGCTCTACCTGAAGGGCGACACCACCTTCAACGAGTCGTTCGCCACTGCGGCCGAGCAGGCCGGCCTCGAGCGCTGGCTGGCCGCGCGCGAGGCGGCAGGCGCCGATCCGGCGCTGCGCACCGAGTGGCAGCGATTCGCCGCGCGGCGCGAGCAGTTCCTGGCGCTGCTCGCGCGGCACCGCAAGGCGCTCGAGGCGGTCTACGCATCGGATGCGGCCGACGACGAAAAGCGCGCGGCCAAGGGGGAGATCTTCGCGGCACTGCGCAGCGACTACGAAACGCTGAAGCGGCAATGGGGCGGCTACGCCGGCTACGACCGCTGGTTCGCGCAACCGCTCACCAACGCACACCTCGCGTCGGTCGCCACCTATACCGCCCAAGTGCCGGCCTTCCGCGCGCTGCTCGCGCGCGAGCACGGTAACCTGCCGGCCTTCTACGCGGCCGCGCGCCGCCTGGCCGGGATGCCGAAGGCCGAGCGCGAGCAGGCGCTGGCGGCGCTCGCGCCGCCGGAGGGCGAGCCGCGCCTGGCCAGGCAGGCCGGCCGAAATCCTGTCGCGCAGGCCGCCGGGCATCGGCCCGGGCAGGGCGGCCCGCGCCCGACGGCGCAGCGCGAGCGGCCTTTGACCGCGCTCAGTCCGGGCGCTGCCGATTGACGGCATAATCCCGGCCGAGGGCAGGATCCGGCGGCAGGCCGCGTTCCGCTCAACACGATTCAGAGAGCCGACCATGGACCGCTTCTGGTTGAAGAGTTACCCGGCGAGCGTGCCGCACGAGATCGACCACCATCGCTACGAGTCGGTGGTGCAGATCTTCGACGAGGCGTTCGCGAAGTATCGCGAACGCAAGGCGTTCGTCGGCCTGGGCAAGCCGATGAGCTACGGCGAGCTCGACGATCTGTCCAAATGCGTCGCCGCCTGGCTGCAGTCGCGCGGCCTGCAGAAGGGCGACCGCGTCGCCGTGATGATGCCCAACGTGTTGCAGTACCCGGTGGCGATCGCCGCCGTGCTGCGCGCCGGCTATGTGGTGGTGAACGTCAACCCGCTGTACACGCCGCGCGAGCTCGAGCACCAGCTGAAGGACTCCGGCGCGCGGGCGATCTTCATCCTCGAGAACTTCGCCACGACGCTGCAGCAGGTGCTCGCGCGCACGAAGGTCGAGCACGTGGTGCTCGCGTCGATGGGCGACCTGCTCGGCTTCGCCAAGGGCACGCTGGTGAACTTCGTCGTACGCCACGTGAAGAAGATGGTACCGGCCTTCGAGCTGGCTAACACCACGCGCTTCAACGCGGTGCTCGCCGAGGGAAGCCGCCTGCCGCTCGAGCCGGTGACGCTGGCGCACGAAGACGTCGCGTTCCTGCAGTACACCGGCGGCACCACCGGCCTGGCCAAGGGCGCCACGCTGGTCCACCGCAACATCGTCGCCAACGTGCTGCAGGCCGAGGCCTGGATCCAGCCGGCGCTGAACAACCCGAAGAAGGGGCCGCCGCCCGAGCAGCTCGTGTGGGTCTGCGCGCTGCCGCTCTATCACATCTTCGCGCTCACTGCCTGCCTGCTGATCGGCATGCGGCTGGGGGGCCTGAACATTCTCATTCCCAATCCGCGCGACCTGCCGGCGCTGATCAAGGAGATCCGGCCGTACAAGTTCAACCTGTTCCCGGCGGTCAACACGCTGTTCAACGCGCTGGCCAACAACGCCGAGTTCGCCAAACTCGACTTCTCGCAGCTGCGCGTCTCGCTGGGCGGCGGCATGGCGGTGCAGGAGGCGGTCGCGAAGAAGTGGCTCGCGGTCACCGGTTGCCCGGTCTGCGAGGCCTACGGCCTGTCGGAAACCTCGCCGGCGGCCACCGGCAACCCTACCGACACCGACGTGTTCACCGGCACGATCGGCCTGCCGTTCCCGTCTACCGAAGTCGCGATCCTCGACGACGACGGCAAGCCGGTGCCGCTGGGCGAGCGCGGCGAGATCGCGATCCGCGGCCCGCAGGTGATGGCCGGCTACTGGGGCCAGCCCGGCGAGACCGCCAAGGTCATGACCCCCGACGGTTTCTTCAAGACCGGCGACGTCGGCATCATGGACGAGCGCGGCTACACGCGCATCGTCGATCGCAAGAAGGACATGATCCTGGTCTCGGGCTTCAACGTGTATCCCAACGAGATCGAGGGCGTGGTCGCCAGCCACCCCGGCGTGCTCGAAGTGGCGGCCGTGGGCGTGCCCGACGCGAACTCGGGCGAGGCGGTGAAACTCTTCGTGGTGAAGAAGGACCAGAGCCTCACCGAGCGCGACCTGATGCAGTACTGCGCCGAGAACCTCACCGGCTACAAGAAGCCGAAATACATCGAGTTCCGCGTCGAACTGCCCAAGACCAACGTGGGCAAGATCCTGCGGCGCGAACTGCGCGACGAGGCGCTCAAGAAGGCAGCCTGATCTAACGGGCGAGCGACATCCGCTTTGGCCTATGCCGCTTGCGGCATGGGCCGGACTTCCTGCTTCACCTTGTCGCCGATCTCACGCTCTGCCTTCCGCAGATCGAACGAGCTCTGCAGGTTCAGCCAGAACTGCGCGGTCGTTCCGAAGTAGCGTGCGAGTCGGAGCGCGGTGTCGGGGCTGATCGAGCGGCGCTCGCGTACGACGTCGTTGATCCGGGGAGCCGGGACCCGAAGCTGGATCGCAAGCGCGCTTGCGCTGATCCCCAAGGGCGTGAGGTACTCCTCCCGGAGGACCTCTCCCGGATGAATCGGCCGCATTCTGTTCCTGGTCATGATTGAAGTCTCAGTGATAATCGACAATCTCGACTCGAGCGGGGCCGGCGGGTGTCCAGACGAAACATACCCGCCACTGGTCGTTGATCCGGACGCTGTGTTGTCCAGTTCTGTCGCCACGCAATGCCTCGAGGCGATTGCCCGGCGGGGAGGCGAGATCCCTCAGTTCCACGGCGTCGTCGAGCATCTGCAACTTCCTCTGCGCGACGGTCTCGATGTTCCGAAACCGTTTCGGAACAGCCCCCTGGTAAAGCGATTCCGTGTCTGCGCACCGAAACGATCGGATCGCCATCTGGAAGGATACACCGCTGAGCGTTAAATGGGAGGCGTTATAGCCTGACCGGACGAGCTACGGTCTGTGGTTCGACGCGTCGGCGACGTCGGTTTCGGCGAAATCTGCGCCCTCGAAGAAAAGCGGGATGCGTCGTTCGCGGCACAGTGCGTACGCGAACAGGTCGCCGAAATTCGGGCGCGCCCGATTGCCCATCCCCTTGCCGAATTCGACGAAGCCTTCGCGAATCCGTTCGACAGCCGGCAGATCGACCGCGACGACCTCGATCCCGTAGGCGAGCAGGAAGCGATCGAGATCCTCGATCGCTTCAGGGCCGCGTCTGGCCAGCAGAAGGATCGAGATCTCGGCCAGGGTTCCGGCGCTGATGCACAGGCGCTCATAGCGCTCGAGAGCGTCCAGCCATCGATCGGCCTGTGCTGCGTCATCGAAGATTGCGTACAGCACCGATGTGTCGAGTGCCGCTTCCCCGGTACGCGAGCCGGCGTGGTGCCTCGTCACCTGGGCAACCCGTCGGCGTCGTAGTCGATGATTTCGTCGGATCCGCGCTCGTCGCGGACCGGCTTCGCGCGATAGCGCGCGAGGATGTCGCGCACCTCGTGCCGCGGACTGCGGACGGCCCGCAGGCGTGCCGCCAGCGCTTCCTCGAGCAGCACGATGGCCTCCTGGTTCACGGACCGCCGATGCAACTCGGCTTCGCGCGCGATCAGTTCCTTGACGCTGCCCGGCAGCTTCTTGATGAAGAGCTCGGTATCCATTCCAACTCCCTCGAGGTATCAGAATGGTATCGAAACGGTACCTTTATCGCAAGCGAAGTGCCGGGTCCGGGCCCTGGCCGCCATGCGAAGTTCGACCGCGCAACCTCAACCGGCCCGCAACCGGAACCGCTGCAGCTTGCCGGTCTCCGTACGCGGCAGCGAATCGCGGAACTCCACCGCGCGCGGGTACTTGTACGGCGCGATCGTCTGCTTGACGAAGTCCTGCAGCGCCGCGGCCATCGCCGCGTCGTCCCGGTAGCCCGCCTTCAGCACCACGAAGGCCTTGACGATCTGCCCGCGCTCCTCGTCGGGCACGCCGATCACGCCGCATTCGGCGACCGCCTCGTGCAGCATCAGCGCCGCCTCCACTTCGGGTCCGGCGATGTTGTAGCCGCCCGAGAC